>Ga0113563_10000086_pt1 | contig 31774 bp, 27 predicted proteins | sample Mud3Dept3metaG_FD_80117 | JGI IMG/M metagenome (GOLD analysis project Ga0113563, IMG submission 80117) | Freshwater wetland microbial communities from Ohio, USA, analyzing the effect of biotic and abiotic controls - Mud 3 Core 4 Depth 3... | ecosystem: Environmental > Aquatic > Freshwater >... | reverse complement strand
GACCGCCGCGAGTGGCTCGAGACCAAGGGCAACCTGGCCTCGGTGCAGCCGTGAGCGCGGAGGGCGAGGCTTGAGCGGCCAGGACGAACTGAATTTCGAGGGCATCGAGCGGCTGCCGCTCAGGACCTTCACCGAAAAGGCGTACCTCGAGTACTCGATGTACGTGATCCTCGACCGCGCCCTGCCGCACGTGGGCGACGGCCTGAAGCCCGTGCAGCGGCGCATCATCTACGCGATGAGCGAGCTCGGGCTCGCCGCGACCGCCAAGCACAAGAAGTCCGCGCGAACGGTGGGCGACGTGATCGGCAAGTTCCATCCGCACGGGGACTCGGCCTGCTACGAGGCGCTGGTGCTGATGGCGCAGTCGTTCTCGTACCGCTACCCGATCGTGGACGGTCAGGGCAACTTCGGCTCTCCCGACGACCCGAAGTCGTTCGCGGCGATGCGCTACACCGAGTCGAAACTGACCCGCTACGCCGAGCTGCTGCTCTCCGAGCTCGGCGACGGCACGGTGGACTGGACGCCGAACTTCGACGGCACGCTCGAGGAGCCCGCGCTGCTGCCCGCGCGCCTGCCGAACGTGCTGCTGAACGGCGGGGCCGGCATCGCGGTCGGCATGGCCACCGACATCCCGCCGCACAACCTGCGTGAAGTCGCCGCCGCCTGCGTGCGCCTGCTCGAGGAGCCGAAGTCCACGCTCGCCGAGCTGCTCGAGCACCTGTGGGGCCCGGATCTGCCGACGGGCGCGGAGATCATCACCCCGCGCGAGGAACTTGCACGGATCTACGAGACGGGTAATGGTACGTTCCGCGCCCGCGCCCGCTACGAGGTCGAGGACGGTGAGATCGTCGTCACCGAGCTGCCTTACCAGGTCTCTGGCTCAAAGGTGCTCGAGCAGGTCGCCGCGCAGATGCGTGCCAAGAAGCTGCCGATGGTCGAGGACCTGCGCGACGAGTCCGACCACGAGCATCCGACGCGACTCGTGATCACGCCGCGCTCGAGCCGAGTGGACGTCGAGCAGGTGATGGCGCACCTGTTCGCCACCACCGACCTCGAGCGCAGCTACCGGGTGAATCTCAACGTGATCGCCCGCGACGGGCGCCCGCGCGTGCTGGGGTTGAAGCCGCTGCTCGAGGAGTGGCTCGCCTTCCGCGTCGACACGGTAACGCGACGGCTGTCGCACCGCCTCGAGAAGGTCGAGGCGCGCCTGCACATCCTCGACGGCCTGCTGGTCGCCTACCTCAACCTCGACGAGGTGATCCGCATCGTCCGTTACGAGGACGAGCCCAAGGCGGCCCTGATCGCGCGCTTCCAGCTCTCCGAGGCTCAGGCCGAGGCCATCCTCGAGACCAAGCTGCGCCACCTCGCGAAGCTCGAGGAGATGAAGATCCGCGGCGAGCAGGAGAAGCTGGCCGCGGAACGGGACGAGCTGCAGAAGACCCTCGGCAGCAAGGCGAAGCTCAAGCGCCTGGTGCGCGACGAGATCATCGCCGACGCCGAGAGGTACGGCGACGACCGCCGTACGCGGCTCGTCGAGCGCGCCGCGGCGCAGGCCATCGCCGAGACGGAGATCATGGCCAGCGAGCCCGTGACCGTGGTGCTCTCGCGGAGCGGCTGGGTGCGCTCGGCCAAGGGCCACGACATCGATCCGCGCGCGCTGTCCTACAAGACCGGCGACGAGTATCGCGCCGCCGCCCGCGGGCGCAGCACGCAGTTCGCCGTATTCCTCGACAGCACGGGACGGGCCTACAGTCTGCCCGCGCATACGCTGCCGTCGGCGCGCGGTCAGGGCGAACCTCTGTCGGGTCGGCTCGATCCGCCGGACGGCGCGACCTTCCCAGGGGTGCTGATCGGCGAGCCCGACGACCGCTGGGTGCTCGCGAGCGGGGCGGGCTACGGTTTCGTCGTCAAGCTCGGCGAACTGCACGGCCGCAACCGCGCTGGCAAGGCGATCCTCAAGGTGCCGGAGGGCTCGTCGGTGCTCGCGCCGGTGCCCGTGCCGCCGGGCGAGGGCGTGCTGCTCGCCGCGGTCAACACGGACGGCCGGTTGCTCGCCTTCCCGGTGGCCGACCTGCCCGAGTTGCCGCGCGGCAAGGGCAACAAGATCTTCGGCATCCCGCCGAAGAAGGTCGCGAGCGGCGAGGAAAGCCTGCTGGCCGTGGCCGCCGTGGCCCCCGGGCAGACCCTGCGGATCGCCTGCGGCGACCGTCGCATGGGCTTGAGCTACCGTGAGCTCGGCGAGTATCGCGGGGAGCGCGGACAGCGCGGCTCGGTGCTGCCGCGAGGCTGGCGCAAGGTGGAGGGGATCGAGGTCGACGGCGGCTAGTCGTCAGCGTGTCTCGTGCAGCACGACCTCTTCGGCGTTGCCCACGAAGTACCCCTGCACGAACTCCACGCCGAGCTGCCATAGCACCGCCATGGTGTTGGCGTCCTCGACGCGCTCGGCGATCGTAGTGATGCCGCGCGCCCGCGCCAGCTGCACCAGCAGCTTGACCTGCTCCTGCAGCGCCCGGTCGGTGGCCAGGCCCTGCATCAGTGCGCCGTCGATCTTCACGTAGCTCGCCGCCAGGTGTCCGAGCAGCCCGTCCGGATCGCGACCCGAACCGAAGTTCTCCAGTGCGAACTGGAACCCGAGCGGCTTGACCAGCGCCTGCAGCACGCGAATCTCCTCGAGGTGCCTGGCGGCGGTCTCCTCGTGCAGTTCGAAGACCACTCGCTGCGGGTCCACCCCGGACGACTTGATCTGCTGCTGCAGCCAGGCGCCGAGCGTCTGGTCGCGCATCGAGTCCGTCGATAGTCGGACGAACACGCGCGCGTTGTTGCGCTCGGCACAGAACGACATCGCGGCGCCCACGACCCACCGGTCGATGTTCTTCATCAGGTCGGTACGCTGTGCGGCGGCGAGGAATTCCGACGGCAGCACCTCCTCGTTGCGCTCGTCGAGCATGCGCACCACCAGGTCGAACATCGGCTCGCCCTCGCCGACCAGGCTGGCGATGGGCTGGTGCACGAGCCTGAAGCGGTTCGCCATGAGCGCCGACTTGATGCGGGTCGCCCAGGCCTGGTCGGCCGCCTCGATCTCCGGCTTCTCGGCCGAAGGCTCCGGCCGCCGCAGCCGGTTGCCGCCGGCCGCCGAGGCATTGCGCGCGGCCTTGACGGACGAATGCAGCGCCGCGGCGAGGCCTTCTCCGTGGGCGTTGAGCAGAGTCGCGCCGGCACTGCAGGTGAACGAGAGGGCACGGTCTCCCGAGTTGAAGACGTGCTCCGACACGCGCTGCAGCACGCGCGCCACCCACGCGTCGAGGTCGCGGGTGTTGCCGCGCTCCACCAGCAGCGCGAAGCCCCGGGCGGTGACACGGGCCGCCAGGTCGCCCGGCTGCAGCTGCGCGCGAAGCTGCTGGCCGATGCCCTCGAGCAGGTCCTCCGCGGCGAGCGGCCCGAGTTCGTTCTCGACCGCGGCGAGGCGGTCCGGCTCGACGTAGACGAGCGCCCGCAGGCCGGCCTTCAACGGTTGCGCGGCGTGGGTGGTCGCCTGCTCGACGAAGGCCGCGCGCTTCATGAGGCCCGTGGTGGTGTCGAACTGCAGCGCCTCGTCCAGCTGCCGGGTCAGCGTCTCGAGGTCGCGGGTCTGGGTCGGGACGCGCATGCGCACGGCCGGCTCGCCCTCGAACTCGAAACGCTCGAATTCGATCTGCACGGGCAGTTCGGTGCCCGCCGGCATCAGCGCGACCGCCTGCAGCGAATGGTTGGCCCAGCGACCCTGGGCGGTCGCCACCAGCGCGCCCTTGAGTGCGGCGTGACTTCGCTGCTGGAAGAAATCCATCAGCGGCTGACCGAGGAAGGCCGCCGCCTCCTCGTGGCCGAACAGTTCGACCCAGGCCGGGTTCACGTCCACCACGATGCCCTCCTCGACGTGGGCGATCGCGTCGGTGGAGCCCGTCATGAACGCTTTCATCTGGTCGCGGTACTGCCGGGCAGAGGCGAGCGTGCCCGCGAGTGCGTGGTCGAGTCGGGCGGCGTGCAGTTCGCGTCCGGCAACCGCCTGCAGGCGCGGGCGCGAACGCAGCGTCACGACGTCCTGCGCGCCGAGCTTCAGTGCCTCGGCGAGATCGTCCTCGGTCAGCGTGTCGCGCACGAGCAAGGTGGGCACCTGCGTCGCGTAGCGCTGACGTGCTTCGAGCGCCGCCAGCGTCTCCTCGGGGTCGGACGAGCACAGGAAGATCAGCTGTGGCGCGGACTGCGCCAGCGCGTCGCCGAGCGACGACAGGTCGCGCACCCACGTGCAGTGCACCGGGTGCCCGGCGTTGCGTAGTGTGCTGTTGATGACCTCAACGGGGTCCTGCTGCCTGGACAGGACCACCACTGGAATCGCGCCGGTCTCGGCCAAGTCCAATCCCCCGGCGGGACCGGAATTTCCGGCGCCGCGTGTCCATGAGTGCGCCCGACTATAGCAAACGCCCACGCAGAGCTAACGTGACGCAGGTTGCAGCATCGTTTTCGAGGCCTCGCCGGGACTTTCGCGCACCAGGCGCGGGACGAGGTAGCCCGGCAGGCGCGCCGCGACCTCGGCCACGAGGCCGCGCGCCGTGTCCTCCGGCACGTCGAAGTGTGCCGCGCCGGCCACCGGATCGAGCAGGTGGAGGTAGTAGGGCAGGACTCCGGCCTCGAACAGCGTCTCGCCCAGGGCCACGAGGTCGTCCGTCCGGTCGTTGACTCCACGCAGCAGGACCGCCTGGTTGAGCAGCGTCGTGCCGGTGTCTCGCAACCCCGCGAGCGCGTCCCGGACCGAGTCGTCGATCTCATGCGCGTGGTTCGCGTGCACCACGACGACCTTCTGCAGGCGCACCGCCGACCAGACGGCCAGGAAACCGGGGTCGATGCGCTCCGGCAGGACGATCGGCAGACGCGTGTGCAGTCGCACGCGGCGCAGGTGGGGGATCGCCTGGAGTCCCGCGAGCAGCGCGGCGAGCCGCCGGTCCCCGAGCGTAAGTGGATCGCCGCCGCTCAGGATGACCTCGCGGACGGTCGCGTCGGCGCGCAGCAGCTCGAGCGCCGGCTGGAAGTCGGCACGCGAGGCGTTCTCCTCGGCGTACGGGAAGTGCCGTCGGAAGCAGTAACGGCAGTTCACGGCGCAGGCTCCCGTCGTGAACAGGAGCGCGCGGCCGTGATACTTCTGCAGCACGCCCGCCCCGGCGCGGGCCGCGAGGTCGCCGACGGGGTCCGGCACGTAGCCCGGGACGACATCGCACTCGGCGCCGAGCGGCAGCACCTGGGCGAGCAGCGGATCCCGCGGGTTGCCGCGCCGCATGCGCGAGACGAACCCCCGCGGCACGCGCAGGGGAAACAGCCGCGCGGCCGCCCGGGCCGGCTCGAGCCACTGCGGATCGAGTTGCAACACCGCGAGCAGCTCGGCCGGGTCGCTGATGGCCTGCTGGAGCGCACGCTGCCACGACCGGGGCTGACGGGAGGAGGGGGATGCGGGTATCATGCGCGGCTTTGTTGCGGCGGCAGGGAATTCTTCCAGATCCCGACGCGATCCCACAACACCGACCGCACGACCCTCATCCGGTGACCCAAGCCATGGCCAGTTACAGCACCAACGAATTCCGTTCCGGGCTCAAGATCATCCTCGACGGCGACCCGTACGTCATCGTGGAGAACGAGTTCGTCAAGCCCGGCAAGGGGCAGGCCTTCAACCGTGTGCGCATCCGCAACCTGAAGTCCGGCCGCACACTCGAGCGAAACATGAAGTCCGGCGACACGGTCGAGGCGGCCGACGTCGTCGAGACCGACATGCAGTACCTCTACAACGACGGCGACTTCTGGCATTTCATGGTGCCGGACACCTTCGAGCAGCACACCGCCGGCAAGGAGGCGATGGGCGAGGCTGCGCAGTGGCTCAAGGACGGCGTGACCTGCCAGGTGATGCTATGGAACGGCCAGCCGCTGGCCATCAACGCACCGGCGCACGTCGAACTCAAGATCGTCGAGACGGACCCCGGCATGCGCGGTGACACCGCCACCGGCGGCCAGAAGCCGGCCAAGCTCGAGACGGGCGCCGTGGTGCGCGTGCCGCTGTTCATCGGCGAGGGCGAGGTGATCCGCGTGGACACGCGCACGGGCGAGTACCTGTCGCGCGCCAAGGGCTGATCGTAAGGAACGGACGGCCGATTGCCCGGCTGCGGTGGGCAGCCGGAAACCGCTCCCGGGGACGCCGCAAGTACGTCCATGTAGGCTCGCGCGCCGCGTCCCAAGCGGCGCGACGCCCCGGGATCAATTCCCTGCTGCCCACCGTCGGATGCCTTCCGTCACCGGTCCAGCGACTCGACAAACACGTTCACAAGTCGCTCGAGTCCGCGCGCATCCTCGCCGTCGAAGCGGCCGGGCACCGGGCTGTCGAGGTCGAGCACGCCGATGAGGCGATCCGCGCGCAGGATGGGCACGACGATCTCCGAGTTCGAGGCCGAGTCGCAGGCGATGTGCCCCGCAAAGGCGTGCACGTCGGGCACGACGACGGTCTCGCGCCGGGCCGCTGCGGTGCCGCACACCCCGCGTCCGACCGGGATCCGAACGCAGGCGGGCTTGCCCTGGAACGGGCCGAGCAGCAGGTCGTCGCGGGCCGGCTCGACGAAATAGAACCCCGCCCAGTTGAGCTCCGGCAGGCTCCAGTAGAGCAGGGCCGCAAGGTTCGCCGCATTGGCAATCAGGTCGTGCTCGTCCGCGAGCAGGGCGCGCAGACCGGTCTCGAGTTCGGCATACGCCGCCGGCTTGTCGGTCGGCAGGTCGATCAGCTTGTGCATGGTGGACGGACTCCGCTCAGTATTCAGGCGCGCTCGACCGGGAAGGCGATGACCTCATCGATCCGACGCGCCCCGCAGGCGATCATCGCGACCCGGTCGAAGCCCAGCGCGACGCCCGCGCAGGACGGCAGGCCGGCGGCCAGGGCGGCGAGGAAACGTCGGTCGGGCTCGCGTCGCGGCCGTCCGCGGCGCGCGCGCTCGACCAGGTCCGAATCGAAGCGCCGGGACTGCTCCGCCGTATCGCCCAACTCGTGGAAGCCGTTGGCGAGTTCGAGCCCGCCCCAGAACGCCTCGAACCGTGAGGCGACCGGTCCGCGGACCCGGGCGAGGGCCGCCTGGGAGGCCGGGAAATCGTGCACGAATGTCAGGCGGTCGTCGGCAAAACCGGGCGCCACTTGAGTCGCCATGGCGAGGTCGAGAAGGCCGTCGTGGTCGCCGACCAGCGTGGCCGGCACGTCGGTGCCGCGCGCGCGCAGGCACGCCTCGATCTCGTTGGCCGTCGACTCGAGCGGATCGCAGCCGAGGCATTCACGGAACGCCGCCGCGTAGGTCACGATCCGGGTCGGCCCGACCGCGCGCAGCGGCTCGAGCAGGGCGCGCAACAGCGTCTCGACGTCGTCCATCAAGGCGAGGTGGTCCAGGTCGAGGCGGTACCACTCCACCATCGTGAATTCGGGGTTGTGGTTGCGCCCGCGCTCGCCCTCGCGGAATACGCGAGCGACCTGGAAGAGGTCGGGTGCGCCGGCACACAACAGCCGCTTCATCGCATATTCGGGCGAGGTCTGCAGGAATCCGGCCGGCGTGCCATCCGCTCGGCGAACCTCGAGCGACTCGAGATGCACGTCCGTGACCGCGGCGCCGACCATCACGGGCGTTTCGACCTCGAGCGCACCGGTCTTGGCGAAGTAGTCCCGGACCTGCTGGAGCAACGTCGCCCGCAGCCGCAGCACGTCGAGCCGCGCCGTGGGCTGCCAGTCGCCGGTCGCCGGCGCGCTCATTCGGCCCGCGCGAGGGCCTGGCCAAGGCGCAGCGTGCTGCCGGGCCCCAAGCGTTCGTGGAATCGCAGTCCGTCGTGGCCGACGAGCAGCACCACGGTCGAGCCCATGTTGAATCGGCCGAGCTCGGCGCCGCGCTCGAACTCGGTCCCGCGCCCGACCTCGAGCGTGCGGACGCCGCCGCCCCGCGCGTGCGGCGGGTTCACCTCGCCGGCGAACACCGTCTCGATGCTGCCGACGAACAGGGCACCGACGAGCACCACCGCAAGCGGCCCGAGCGCCGTGTCGAACTCGCACACCACCCGCTCGTTGCGCGCAAAGAGCCCGGACACGGTGCGTGCCGTGGCGGCGTTCACGCTGAATAGCCGTCCCGGCACGTAGCGCGTGGCGGTCAACCGCCCGGCGAGCGGCATGTGGATGCGATGGTAGTTGTAGGGCGCGAGGTAGATGCACGCGAAGCCGCCGCCCTCGTATCGCCGCGCGGCGGCCTCATCGGCGAGCAGCGCGCCCGCCGTGTAGTGCATGCCCTTGGCCTGCAGCAGCCGTCCCTCGCGCACCACGCCGAGCTGGCTCAGCGTGCCGTCCACGGGTGAGGCCAGGTCGCGATCACCGCCTTCGAGCGGGCGCAACCCTGGCCTCAGGGCGCGAGTGAAGAAGGCGTTGAACGACGGGTAGGCGAACGGGTCGGGCTCGACGGCCTCGCTGAGGTCGATCTGCGGATACGCCCGCAGGACGGCACGGATCGTGGCATTCCGCAGCGCGGGCGTCGTGCTGCGCGCGAGCCGGTGCATGCCGCGCGACAGCAGTTGCTGTGGCAGCAGATCCTGCAGCAGCGCGAAGGCGCGATCGGACGCGCCTGCTTCGTCGGCCGGTGCCGTCACGGACGCGCCTCAGTCCAGGCGAGGATCCGTCGGTAGTCGCGCGCGATGACCGCCGCGTCGTGTGGCGCGGAGAGATAGGCCATCAGGCCGCCGCCGGGACCGACAAGGAACAGCCCCGAGCCATGGTCCATGGTGTACCCGCCCTCGGGCATCTCCACCCGGGCGTAGGGCACGCCAAAGGCCGCCGCGGCCGCCGCCGTCGCTTCGGATGAGCCGGTGGCCCCGAGGAATGCGGGATCAAAGAACCGGACATAGGCCGCGAGCCGCTCGGGCGGGTCGCGCTCGGGATCCACGCTGACGAGCAGCACGCGCGGGCGAGCCGCCTCCGGGAGGTCGGCGAGCTGGCGCCGGGTCTGCGCAAGCGTCGCCAGCGTCGTGGGGCAAATGTCCGGGCACTGCGTGAAGCCGAAGAACACCAGCGTCCAGTGGCTGGCGAAAAAGTCAGCCGGAAGTGAGCGGCCGTCCTGGTCGACGAGATCCAGCGGCGGCAACGGCCGCGGCTCGGGCAGCACCGTCGCACGCTCGGTCTCGGGCGGGTCGATTCGCTCGGGCGTCAGCAGGCGGGCGAGAATCAGTCCCGCCGCAAACGCTACAATCACTAGGATCGCGATCCTCAACGGACGTGCGGCCATGGGCGGGTTCGAGGGGCTCGGTCAGGGCTGAAGAAGCCGAGATTATTCCACAACCCCCTCCGCGGAGATGCCCATCGCACCCTGGGACGCGACCGACCTGGCGAGCGCACCGACCGTGGCCGAGCTCATCGGCCACGGCGCGCGGGCGTTCGAGCGCGCGGGACTCGCGTTCGGTCACGGGACGGACAACGCGACCGACGAGGCGGCGGCGCTCGTTTTCCATGCCCTCGACCTCGATCACGCCGAGGCCGAGTCCGCTTATGTCCTGCGGCCGGGTGCGGCGGAGGTCGAGCGTGTGCTCGCCTTGTTCGCCGAGCGCATCGGACGGCGGGTGCCCGCTGCCTATTTGATGGGCCGCATGTGGTTCGCGGGCCTCGAGTTCGAGGTGGACGATCGGGTGATCGTGCCGCGTTCGCCGTTCGCCGAGCTGATCCACACGGGCTTCGAGCCGTGGATCGATCCCGACGGGGTCCGGCGCATCCTCGACATCGGCACAGGTTCGGGCTGCATCGCCATCGCCTGCGCCCTGGCCTTTCCACGGGCCACCGTGGACGCGGTGGACGTTTCGGCCGCTGCCCTCGACGTGGCCCGGTGCAACGTCGCGAAGCACGCGGTCGGCGACCGTGTCCGCCTGCTGCAGGGCGAGGTGTTCAAGCCGGTGGGCAACGCGCGCTACGACCTGATCGTGGCGAACCCGCCCTACGTCAGCGACGCGGAGATGTCGGCGCTGCCGCCCGAATACGGCCACGAACCCGACCTCGCGCTGCGCGCCGGCGCGGACGGTCTCGACGTCGTGCGGCGCATCCTTGCGGACGCGCCCCGGCACCTCGCTCCCGACGGGGCCCTGTTCGTCGAGGTGGGCGACAGCGAAGTACGGGTGGCCGAGGCCTTTCCCCGGCTGCCGTTCGTCTGGCTCGAGTTCCAGCACGGCGGGGGCGGCGTGTTCATGCTTCGGCGGTCGGATTTCAGGGACTGACGGCAGCCGCGAGCGCGGCTGCAGGAGTGCGGATGGCTGGCAACACTTTCGGGCAATTGTTCACCGTCACGAGCTTCGGCGAGAGCCACGGCCCGGCACTCGGCTGCATCGTGGACGGGTGCCCTCCGGGCCTCGAACTCGCCGAGGACGACATCCAGCGCGAGGTGGAGCGGCGGCGCTCCGGCACCTCGCGCTACACCAGCCAGCGGCGCGAACCCGACGCGGTGCGCATCCTCTCCGGCGTGTTCGAAGGGCGCACGACCGGCACTCCGATCGGCCTGCTGGTGGCCAACGAGGACCAGCGATCCTACGACTACGAGAAGATCAAGGACCGGTTCCGACCGGGCCACGCCGACTACACCTATCAGCACAAGCACGGCTTCCGCGACTATCGGGGCGGCGGTCGCTCCTCGGCGCGCGAGACCGTCATGCGGGTCGCGGCGGGTGCAATCGCGCGCAAGTACCTCGGCGAGCGTCTCGGTGTGCGCATCCACGGCTATCACGCGCAGATGGGCGACCTCCGGCTCGAGCCGCGGGATCTCGATGAAGTGGATCGCAATCCCTTCTTCTGCCCGGATGCGACGCGGGTGGCCGAACTCGAGGCGCTGATCGACCGGCTGCGACGCGAGGGTGACTCGATTGGCGCCCGCGTCACGGTCGTCGCGAGCGGCGTGCCGCCGGGGCTCGGCGAACCCGTGTTCGACCGCCTCGATGCCGACCTCGCCCACGCGATGATGGGCATCAACGCCGTCAAGGCGGTGGAAGTGGGCGACGGATTCCGCGTCGTCGAGCAACGCGGCTCGGAGCACCGCGACGAGCTTTCGCCGGCGGGATTTCTAAGCAACCACGCCGGCGGCACGCTCGGTGGCATTTCCTCGGGCCAGGACGTGGTCGTGAGCCTCGCGCTCAAGCCGACTTCCAGCATCGTGATCCCGGGCCACACCATCGACGTGCACGGACAGCCGACCGAGGTCAGCACCACGGGGCGCCACGATCCGTGCGTGGGGATTCGCGCCGTGCCGATCGCCGAGGCCATGCTTGCGCTCGTGCTCATGGACCACTACTTGCGGCACCGCGCACAGAACGCGGACGTGCGTTGCCCCACGCCCGTCATCCCCGGGTCTGCCTGAGATCGAGTGCTGCGGCATGGAACTGTGCGCCGCGTCCCCGTATCGGCGGGTCCGAAGCGATACAAAGCGCCGGACATACAACCGTGGGCGCAATCCCAGCCGTGGGATATAGTTATGTTTAATTCGCAGAAATCGCCTGAGCGAGCCGCCGCGTTCCCGCGGTCCGGTGCCGCGGGCGCTTGCATGTCCGGGGAGACCCCATGAAGAGAGCCGTACGCCGTGCCCTGTTGCTGAGCGCCCTGGCAGCGCCCTCCGCGCTGTATGCGCTGGGACTCGGCGAAATCCGCCTCAACTCGGCTCTGAACCAGCCGTTCGACGCGGACATCGAACTGGTCGCCGCGACGGCCGAGGACTTGGGGGCCCTGCAGGCTGCGCTGGCCTCGGGCGATACCTTCCAGCGCTACGGTCTCGACCGGCCGGCGTACCTCTCAGATTTCACTTTTCGTGTGTCGCGCTCGGGCGGACGCGATGTCCTCAAGGTCACCTCCCCGCGGCCGGTCACCGAGCCGTTCGTGACGCTGCTCGTCGAGGCCAGCTGGCCACGAGGCCGTCTGCTGCGTGAATACACCGTGCTCCTCGATCCGCCCGTATTCGCGTCGACCCCGGCTGCCACGGCACCCGTGGCAGCGCCCCGCGCAGCCAGCGAGGTCCCGGTGGTGGCGCCGCGGCCGGAACCACGGCCCGCCCCGGCACCCGCTCCGGTGGAGCAGGCCGTGGTCCCGCAGGCGACGGTCGAGCCCGGCAGCACGTACCGCGTGCGTCCGAACGACACCCTGTGGCGGATTGCCAGTGCTGCCAATCCCGGACCTCGCGCCGAGGTCAACCGGATGATGGTGGCGATCTTCGAGGCAAACCCGGCGGCGTTCGGGGGCAACATCAACGTGCTGCGTGCGGACAGCGAGCTGCGCATTCCGGCAAGCAGCGACGTGGCGGCCATTTCGGCCGCGGCGGCTGCCGACGAGGTGGCGCGCCAGTATCGCCAGTGGAGCCAGGGCACGACGCCGGGCGGACAGGCCGCTGAGGCCGGGGGCCGTCTGCGGCTCGTGACACCCGACCAGGGGACTGCCGCGGCGGCACCGACACCGGCGCCGGCACCGGCGGCTCCTGCCGCATCGCCGGGTTCGGACACCGAGCTGCAGGATCGCCTGCAGCGGCTCGAGGCGGAGCTGTCGGAGACGCGCCGGCTGCTCGAGGTCCGCAGTGCCGAGCTCGCGACCCTGCAGGGCGGCGCGCAATCCGCCGAGCCGGTTGCCGCCGGCGAAGAGGCGGTGCCGGCGAGCCCGGTTCCAGACACGGTCCCACCTGAAGCGGATGCGGAACCGGAGGCGGCAGCCGAGCCGGAGACCGTGCCGGCGCCCAAGCCCGAGCGTAAGAAGGCCCCGCCACCGGCGGAGGAGCCATCCCTCTTCGACCGGCTGCAGGATTACTGGTGGGCCCTGCTGGGGCTGCTCGTCGCGGGGCTCGGCGTCGCCGCGTGGCTGCGCCGGCGACGGCAGTCCGAGCCCGCGGAGGACAGCCTGGAGCAGGCGCTCGGTCGCCGGACAACCGAGGATCTGCGCTCCCGCGAGCCGGTCGGCGCACGTTCCCGGGAGTCCGACATCCTGGTCGAGGAGCGTCAACCTGCGGAACCGGCTGTGGCGTCGCGCGCCGCGGCCGCGTCCGCCGCCGCGGTCGGTGCGGCCAGTGCGTTCGAGCCCGCGCGTCGTCCGGCGACCGTCGAGGACACGCTGTCAGGCGAAGGCGCCGCGAGCATCGAGGCCGGCGACCCGCTCGCCGAGGCCGACTTCCACATGGCATATGGCCTGTACGATCAGGCCGCCGAGCTCGTGCAGGTGGCCGCGAGACGCGACCCGCAGCGCCGCGACCTCAAGCTCAAGCTGATCGAAATCTTCTTCGTCTGGGGCAATCGCGAGCGGTTCCTCGAGATCGCGCGCGACTTGTACGCGACGCGCGCCCGGGCCGAGCCGGGCGAGTGGGACAAGATCCTGATCATGGGACGCCAGCTTGCGCCGGAGGAGGCGCTGTTTGCCGGAGCGGGGACGGCGGCGCCGGGCGATCTCGACCTCGAATTGTTCGGCGGCGCGGCCGCGACGGACTTCGAGTTGCCCGGGGGCGAGGGTCCGCCGCCCGATCTCGACCTGACGGTTCGCAGCCCGGAGGTGCGCGGCGGCGAGTCGCTGGACTTCCTGCTGGACGAACCGGTGCGCGGAGCCAGCGACGACGATTCGGCGCTGGCGCCCACCGTCGAGACGCCACGCGTCCGGAGCGTGGTGGACGAGCCGACGGCCGAGGTTTCGATCGAGGACCTCGGTCTCGACACGACCGCACTCGAGGGGCTCGAGGACATCACGCAACTCGAGGAGGCCCTGACGGACACCGGCGCGGCCGTCGAGGACACCGTCCAGGAGCAGATCCTGGAGCGTGCCGCCGATCTGTCCGGGGCGGAGGACGGCGACCTGCTGAGCTCCACGAGCATGCTCAGGGTCGATCTCGATGAACTCGCTGCGAAAGTGGCTGGCGAGGACCGGACTGCGATCGTGGATCTCTCCGAGGCGACCGGTGAGTTGCCTGGCATCGATCTCGACGACGTCGAGGCGACCGGTGAGATCGAGCGCATCGATTTGAAGGTTGGCGGCGACATCACGATGAGCGAGGTCGGCACGAAGCTCGACCTCGCTCGGGCCTATGTCGACATGGGCGATCCGGAAGGTGCGCGAAGCATCCTCGAGGAGGTGCTCAAGGAAGGCAGCCCCGCGCACAAGCAGGAGGCCGAACGGCTCTTGGCCGTCCTGCCCTGACGGGCGGCGATGGCGCGGATCGCGCTTGGGATCGAGTACGACGGCGGCGCCTATTCGGGCTGGCAGCAGCAGTCGCACGCGCGCAGCGTGCAGGACGCTCTGCAGGTGGCGCTCGGCGCGGTCGCCGCACATCCGGTCGAGCTGACCGCGGCCGGTCGCACCGACGCCGGTGTGCACGCGCTGATGCAGGTGGCGCACTTCGATGCGGACGTTTCGCGCCCCGACCGCGCATGGGCGCTCGGTGGCACCGCGGCCGCCGCGGACGACATCACGGTCCTCTGGGCGCGCGAAGTGCCGGATCATTTCCATGCGCGCCACAGCGCGCTGTCGCGTACGTACGTCTACCGCATCCTGAACCGGTCGCTGCGTCCGGCGCTCGACCGCGACCGGGTCTGCTGGGTCCGGCGGCCCCTCGATGCCGCCGCCATGCAGCGTGCCGCGCAGCGGCTGCTCGGCGAGCACGACTTTTCCGCGTTCCGGGCGGCCGAGTGCCAGTCATCTACGGCGATGCGCCGCCTGCTCGAGGCGACTGTCGAGCGCAGCGGCGATACGGTCCGGATCACCGTCCGCGCCAACGCCTTCCTGCATCACATGGTGCGCAACCTCGCCGGGTCGCTGCTGCTGGTTGGCACCGGGCAGCGCCCCGAAGGCTGGATCGCCGAGGTGCTCGAGGCGCGCGACCGGACGCTGGCCGGTCCCACCGCGCCGCCGCAGGGCCTCTACTTCGCCGGCGTCGAGTATCCCCCCGAGTTCGACCTGCCGTCCCGGCCGCAGCCTTCCGGTAGACTCGAGGACCGTCCCGCGGGAGGCCCGCCGTGACCTGGTTCGAGAAGATCATCCCCTCGCGCATCAAGACCGAGCGGCGCACGCGCTCGGTGCCGGAGGGGCTGTGGATCAAGTGTCCGGCCTGCGACGCCGTGCTCTACCGCGCTGAGCTCGAGCGCAACCTGCAGGTGTGCCCGAAGTGCACGCACCACATGCGTATCGGCGCGCGCGATCGGCTGGCCCGCTTCCTCGATCCGGGCACGGGCGAGGAACTGGCGAGCGAGGTCGAGCCGGAAGACCCGTTGCGCTTCCGGGACAGCAAGAAATACCGCGATCGCCTTGCCGTGGCGCAGCGCCAGACCGGGGAGCGGGACGCGCTGGTGGTCATCGCCGGCCGGCTCGAGGGCCTCGAGATCGTGGCCTGCGCGTTCGAATTCCGCTTCCTCGGCGGCTCGATGGGGTCGGTGGTCGGCGAGCGATTCGCGCGCGCCGCGGAATTCTGCATCGAGCAGCGCCGACCGCTGGTGTGCTTCTCCTCGAGCGGCGGGGCACGCATGCAGGAGGGTCTGCTCTCGCTGTTGCAGATGAGCAAGACCAGCGCAATGCTGGCGCGCCTCGCGGTCGCCCGGCTGCCGTTCGTGTCCGTGCTCACGGACCCGACCACGGGCGGGGTGTCCGCGAGCCTCGCGATGCTCGGCGACCTCAACCTCGCCGAGCCGCGCGCCCTGATCGGTTTCGCCGGCCCGCGCGTCATCCAGCAGACCGTGCGCGAGACGCTGCCGGAGGGTTTCCAGCGCAGCGAGTTCCTGCTCGAGCATGGCGCGCTCGACATGATCGTCGACCGCCGCGACCTGCGCGCGCGCATCGCGGCGGTGCTCGCGCTGCTGATGCACCAGCCGCGCGCGGAGACCCCGCCCGAGTCCGGCTGACGTGCCCACGCCGGTCCGTTTCGCTCGGCTCGAGCACTGGCTCGAGTGGCAGCAGTCCGCGCACCCGAAGGCGATCGACCTCGGCCTCGAGCGCGTCGCGCGTGTGCTCGCGCGAACCGGTTGGCGCCGATCGGAGCGGCCCGTCATCACCGTCGGCGGCACCAACGGCAAGGGTTCCTGCGTGGCACTTCTCGAGGCCATGCTGCGCGCCGGCGGAAACCGCGTCGCCACCTTCACTTCGCCACACCTGGTGGACTACCGGGAGCGGATCCGCCTCGACGGGCAGTGGGTGTCGGAGGCCTCGCTGATCGCCGCCTTCGAGCGCATCGGCGACGCCTGCGGGGACGATTCGCTCACCTTCTTCGAGTTCAATGCGCTGGCGGCGCTTCTGGTGTTCGAGAGTTGGGCACCCGACGTGACCCTGCTCGAGGTCGGCATGGGCGGGCGTCTCGACGCCGTCAATGTCGTGGACGCCGACGTCGCCGTCGTCGTGTCCGTCGGGCTCGACCACATGGAATGGCTGGGCCCGGACCTCGCCGCCATCGCTCGCGAGAAGGCCGGGATCTTCCGGCCCGGTCGGCCGGCGGTGTGCGGCATGGCGGATCCGCCGGCCGCGCTGATCGAGACCGCGACCGCGCTCGGTGCGACGCTGCAGCTGCGCGGCCGCGACTTCGTGGCACGCGAAAACCAGGACGGGAGCTGGGATTTCGCGGATGCCGGTGGACGGCTCGAGCGACTGCCCCCACCGGCGCTCGCCGGCGTCGTGCAGGTGGGCAACGCGGCAACGGCGCTCGCGGCCCTGCGGGCACTGGCGCCGCGACTGGTCCTCGATCGCAATGCCCTCGAGCGTGGCTTGCGCGAGGTGCGACTTGCCGGCCGGTTCCAGCGCGTGCCTTCCGATACCGGCTTCGAGTGGGTGCTGGACGTCGCCCACAATCCCGAGGCCGCGGCCGCGCTGGCCGCCAACCTGGTGCGCTGGCCGGTGCCGGGACTCACGACGGCGGTCTGCGGCATGCTCGGCGACAAGGACGTCGCCGGGGTTCTCAACGCGCTGCGCGATCGCGTGGATCGCTGGTTCGCTGCGTCCACCGACGGCCCACGTGGCCTCGGCGATGCGGCCCTGGCCGCGCGGGCAGCCGCGGCGGGCATCGGGATGACCGAAGCCGGATCGATCGCGCAGGCGATGGCGCGAGCCGCGAGCGAGGCGCGCGAGGGCGACCGCATCGTCGTGTTCGGCTCGTTTCACACCGTCGGCCCCGCACTGTCCTGCGTATAATTTCGCTGCCATGGATCAAACCCTGCAGGCGCGGCTGATCGGCGCCACGGTACTCGTTGCCCTGGCGGTACTGCTGATCCCGGAGCTGCTCTCGGGTCGCAAGAACGTCGAGCCGACGGTCAACGACGGTGCCGCTGACCGGGGTACGCGAACTTTCACCATCGAGCTCGACGGCTCCGCCGGGCAGGGCGCGGTGGTTCCGTCCGCGTCGTCGCCGAGCGCGCCCGCGAAGCGGGAGCTCGCGTCGCCGGATGCGCGTCCGCCGACCTCCGAAGCGCCGCCCGGTGCGGTAGCCGGAGGGGCGGTTCCGCCAGCCGTCCCGCAGCGGGAGCAGTCGAACGACGCGGCGCCAGCCGTTGCGGCCCTCGCTCCGCCGGCGGCGACTCCGCCTCAACCGGCAGCGCAACCGACACGGCCGGCGGCGGCACCGGCGGCGGGTTCCACAGGCGAGTGGATGGTGCAGGTGGGCGCTTTCGGATCAGCCGAGGCCGCGCGGCGGCTGGTCGAAGAGCTCTCCGCCGACGGTTACGCGGCACAGGTGGCGCCCGTGACCCGGGCGGGCCGGACGTTGCACCGGGTCCGGGTCGGGCCCGCGGGTGGACGTGCCGAGGCCGAGCAGCTGGCGGAGCGCCTGAAGGCCCGGCGACTGCCCGCGGCAGTCGTCGCAATCGACTGATGCCGCTCTGGTAAAATCCGCGCCCTTGCCGCGCCGGGGTGTCGACAGCAACCGCATGACCACAGTTGACTACATCCTCGCGGCGATGGTGCTGCTGTCGATCCTGTTCGGCATGGTGCGGGGCTTTCTCCGCGAGTCCGTTGCGCTGCTCGGCTGGCTCGTAGGCCTCTGGCTCGCGTGGCGCTATGCCTACGTGCTCGAGCCCTATCTCGGCGGGGCCCTCGCCGGCACCGAGCTGCAGGAATGGGTCGCCCGGGCCCTGGTGCTTCTCGCGGTGGTCGTCGCGGGCTGGATTCTCGGGGCCATGCTGAGCTACCTCGTGCAGCGTTCCGGCCTCACGCTCGGCGTCGACCGTCTGCTCGGCGGACTGTTCGGTCTGGTGCGCGGCGCGGTGATCGTGGGATTTGCCGTGATGCTCGGCCAGGCGGCCCAGCTCGACTCGGAGCCCTGGTGGCGCGGCTCGAAGCTCCTGCCTTTCGGGGAGGAGATGGCCTCCGTGCTCCAGGGCTACGTGGAGACCGGGCGCAAGTACGTGACGGAAAACCCCTCGGAAGCGTGAGGCGCAGGCCATGTGCGGCATCGTCGGCATCGTCGGCTTCAGTCCCGCCAACCAGCAGCTCTACGACGCGCTGACGGTGCTGCAGCATCGCGGCCAGGACGCGGCGGGCATCATGACCGCGCACGAGGGCGAGATCTTCCTGCGCAAGGACAACGGGCTCGTCCGCGACGTTTTCCAGCAGCGCCACATGATCCAGCTCAGGGGCAACGTCGGCATCGGCCACGTGCGCTACCCGACCGCCGGCTGCGCAAGCTCTGCCGAGGCCCAGCCTTTCTACGTCAATTCGCCGTATGGCATCTGCCTCGCCCACAACGGCAACCTGACGAACGCCGCTGAGCTGGCCGACGTCCTGATCCGCGAGGACCGCCGGCACCTCAACACCTCGTCGGATTCCGAGGTGCTGCTCAACGTGCTGGCGAGCGAGCTGCAGCGCGTCGGCGACCAGCGCGCCACCGTGGCCGACATCTTCACCGCCGTGCGCGCGGTCTACCGGCGCCTGCGCGGCGGCTACGCCGTGGTGGCGATGGTGCTGGGACACGGCGTGCTCGGCTTCCGCGACCCGAACGGCATCCGTCCACTCGTGATCGGCACGCGCGATGGCCCTCGGGGCCGGGAGCACATGCTCGCCTCCGAGAGCGTCGCCCTCGACCAGTCGGGCTACGAGCTGCTGCGGGACGTGGGCCCCGGCGAAGCCGTCTTCATCGACGAGCAGGGCCGGATGCACAGCCAGCAGTGCGCCGAAGCCGTGCGCCACACGCCCTGCATCTTCGAGTACGTGTACTTCGCGCGACCCGACTCGATCATCGACAACATCTCCGTGTACAAGGCCCGCCTGCGCATGGGCGAGCTGCTCGCGGAGAAGATCCGGCGGGAGCGGCCGGGCCACGACATCGACGTCGTGATACCGATCCCCGACACCAGCCGCACCAGCGCGCTGCAGGTCGCGCAGCGCCTTGGGGTGAAGTACCGGGAGGGGTTCATCAAGAACCGCTACATCGGCCGCACCTTCATCATGCCGGGACAGGAGCAACGCTCGAAGTCCGTGCGCAGCAAGCTCAATCCGATCGACCTCGAGTTCCGCGGCAAGAACGTGCTGCTCGTGGACGACTCGATCGTCCGCGGCACGACCTCCGCGCAGATCATCGAGGTCGCGCGGGAGGCCGGAGCCCGCAGCGTGTCTTTCGCTTCGGCGGCGCCACCGGTGCGCTACCCGAACGTCTACGGCATCGACATGCCCGCTGCCTCGGAGCTCGTGGCGGCAGGACGGACCGAGGAGGAGGTCGCGAGGATCATCGGCGCGGACTGGCTGATCTACCAGGACCTCGCCGATCTCGTCCGCGCGGTGCGCCACCACGATTCCGAGGTCGCCGAGTTCGACACCTCCTGCTTCTCGGGAGACTACGTCACCAGCGACGTGACGCCGGAGTACCTCGCCCGTCTGCAGGCGGAGCGCTCGGATCAGGCGAAGGCGCAGCGCAGTGCCTCGGGAACCGGACGCGGGGCGCTCAAGGTCGTCGGGTCGCCCTGAGCGGCCTTGCCGGGGCACGAGTTGACGCTCAAGGTCCTCATCGTCAGCGATCGGCCGGATTACCGCCAGCTGCTCGCGCACCACGTCACCCTCGAGTGGCCGGACGCGCTGCCGGCGGAATACGAGCCCGCCTCGCGCGGCCGGCTGCGGCCGGGCTTCACCGGTTCGGCCTACGATGCGGTGCTGCTCGACGAGGAGGTGCTGGCCGGGCGCGGTCTCGAGTGGCTCGAGGATCTGAGCGAACGTCCCGATTTTCCGCCGATCGTCTACCTCGCCTCCGCGGCCGACGAGGCCGATGTGGAGCGCGCGCTCGCCTCGGGTGCGGCCCGCGTGCTTGCGCGGGTCGAGTTCGAGCATTCGCAGCTCGTGGGCATGCTGCGCGGACTGTTCGCACGCCGCCGCGACGTGCTCGCGGAGACGTCGCGCGCCGCCCGCCAGCCGCCGGCGCCGGACCGCTTCGGCTCGGTGCGCGTGCGCGGCCACCGCTGCCTGCGGCGACTCGCGATCGGCGGCTCCTCGAGCGTGTTCCTGGCGCAGTGCGAGCGCAGCGGCCAGCAGCGCGTGCTCAAGATCTTCCGCCAGGTGCCGGACGTGGTCGACGGCAGCACGACGTTCGAGCGCTTCCTGCGAGAGTACGAGCTGGTGGCGCACCTCGATCACCCGAACATCGCCCGTATCTACGACATCGGAGTGGCCGACGACCACGTGTTCCTGGCAATGGAGTACTTTCCGGGTGGTGACCTGCGCACGCGGATGCGATCGCCGATGTCCTGGCGCGTGGCACTCGCCTACTTGCGCCAGCTGGCTGGGGCCCTGAGCGCGCTGCACGCCGTCGGCGTGCTGCACCGCGACGTCAAGCCCGGCAACGTGCTGCTTCGCGAGGACGACAGCCTCGCGTTCATCGACTTCGGGCTGGCCCGGCAGTTGCGGCTCGAGAGCGACATCACGGGCGACGGCGCGATCTTCGGCACGCCGCACTACATGAGCCCGGAGCAGGGCCACGGCCGCCCGCTCGACGAGCGCAGCGACCTCTACAGCCTCGGGGTGATGCTCTACGAGATGCTCACGGGCGAGAAACCCTACGTCGCCGAGACGCCGCTGGCGGTGATCCACCGACACGCGAACTCGCCGCTACCGGACCTGCCGGCGCAGGCCTCGCACCTGCAGCCGCTGCTCGATGCGCTGATGGCAAAGCAGCCGAGCGACCGGCCGGCCTCCGCCTCGGACCTGCTCGCGCGCGTCGACGACCTGCTGGGCCGGGCTGCGGCCTGATGGCCGATCCCGGCGGGCTGCTGCGCGCGCCGACCGATCGCAAGTGGTTCGATCTCGCGGTCGCGCGGTGCGACGAGCTGCTGCTCGACCATGCGAACTGCGAGAAGAAGGCGGCCTCGACCGCGCTCGCCCTGATGTTCGCGTACCCCGAGGATTTCGAACTCGCGAACCACATGTCGCGCCTTGCGCGGGAGGAACTGCGGCACTTCGAGCGGGTGCAGCAGCAGCTCATCGCGCAGGGCGTGCCGTTTCGCCGGTTGAGCCCGTCGCGATATGCCGAGGGGCTGCGCCGCCGGTTGCGGCGCGAGGAGCCGGGGCGCCGCGCAGACCTGCTGCTGTGCGGTGCGCTGATCGAAGCGCGTTCGCACGAACGCTTCATCGGGCTGATCGAACGCCTGCCGGAGCCGCTGGCAGGCTTCTATGCGTCGCTCGCCGCCGCGGAGGCGCGCCATGCAGGGCTGTACCTGCGGCTGGCGGCGCGGGGAGGCGGGCCGGTGGTGGCACGGCTCGAGGAACTCGCCGTCGCCGAGGCGGAACTCGCGACCGCGCCCGACGAGGAGTTTCGTTTTCACTCGGGAACGCCGGTTTAGACACAGGCCGGCATGCACCGTGGCGGGTTGATCAGCGTGGCAGCGCCCGCAGTTCACAACCCTGTCGTGACCACTCGAGTACGCTGCCCTGGACGTACCAGTCGCCGAGCACGATGCGCCGCACGGGCGCGCCGTCGACCTCGATCTCGTGGACGGCCGGGCGATGCGTGTGACCGTGGACAAGCGTGCGCACGCCCGAGCGGCGGAACGCGTCGACGACGGCCGCAGCATTCACGTCCATGATCTCGGGAGCTGTGGACCCGACGTGCGCCCGGCTGCCGGCGCGCAGGCGGCCGGCGAGGGCCCGGCGCTGCCCGAGGCTGAGATGGCGCAGAACGAAGCGGACAGCCGGGTTGCGAAGGATGCGCCGCAGCCGCTGGTAGTTGAGGTCGTCCGTGCAGAGCGCGTCGCCGTGCATGAGCAGCACGCGCTCGCCGTACAGGTCCACGACGGTGCCGTCCTCGAGCAGCGTGGCGCCGGCTTCATGGCAGAAGCGATCGCCGATCAGGAAGTCGCGGTTGCCGTGCATCACGAAGCAGGGGACGCCCGCATCGGTGACTGCGCGCAGTGCCGCGACGACTCCGCGGGCAAGCGGCTCGGGGTCGTCGTCGCCGAGCCAGGCCTCAAAGAGATCGCCGAGGATATAGAGGGCATCCGCGCGCCGCGCATCGGTCTCGAGGAACGCATGGAAGTGCCGCACGACCGCAGGGTCGCCGGGGTCGAGGTGCAGGTCCGAGATGAACAGCGTGCCCGCGGGGCGCAACCCGTGCATCGGTGCCTCCGCGGCTTCGTTGGGGACGACGATGGTACGGCGCGGGAGCGCACGCCGGCCAGCACGCCGGGGCCGCTCGCCGCGATCCGGTAACATGTGCGTCCATGCATTCCCGTCCACAGGTCACGCGCTTCGCCCCGAGCCCGACGGGGGCTCTGCACCTCGGCAACGCACGGACGGCGCTGCTGAACGACCTCCTCGCGCGCGCGAGCGGTGGCCGGCTGGTTCTGCGCATCGAGGATACGGATGCCGAGCGCAGCGACGAGGGCCTGCTCGCGCGGCTGCTCGAGGACCTGCGCTGGTTCGGCCTGGCCTGGGCCGAGGGTCCGGACGTCGGGGGACCGCACGGACCCTACCGCCAGAGCCAGCGCGCCGCCCACTACGACCGCGCCGTCGCCGCGCTACAGGCCGCGGGACTCGTCTACCCGTGCTTCTGCTCGCCGCAGGCGCTCGATCTCGCGAGGCGGGCGCAGCTCGCCGCCGGTCGTCCGCCGCGCTACGCCGGCACCTGCCGGTCGCTTTCTGCTGCAGAGGTGGCGCGTCGGGTCGAGGGTGGAGCGCGTCCGGCCCACCGGTTCCGGGTGCCTGCCGGTCGGGTCATCGAGTTCGACGACCTGATCCACGGGCTGCAGCGGTTCTCGAGCGACGACATCGGTGACTTCGTGATCCGCCGGGCGGACGGCAGCGTCGCGTTCTTCCTCGGCAACGCGCTCGACGACGCGGCGATGGCGGTAACGGTCGTGCTGCGTGGCGACGATCACCTCGCCAACACGCCGCGGCAGATCCTGCTGCTCGAGGCGCTCGGGTTGCCCTTGCCGGACTATGGGCACCTGCCGCTGCTGCTGGGGCCGGGCGGTGCGCCGCTGTCGAAGCGCGACGGCGCGGCGAGCCTGCACGACCTGCGGCTCCAGGGCTACCTGCCGGGGGCGCTGCGCAACTACCTCGTGCGGCTCGGGCACGCGTGCGCGAGCGAGATCTGGCTCGAGGCGGACGCCATGGCGCACGAACTCGACCTGGGCCGCTCGAGCCGGTCGGCTCCGCATTTCGACGAGGCCCAGCTGCGGCACTGGCAGCGCGAAGCCGTGGGACGGGCGACGGAGGCGGACCTCGCGACGTGGCTCGAGCCGCGCCTCGACCGCCTCGGCAGCCCGGAGAGGCGGCTCGCCTTCGTTGCCGCCGTGCGCGGCAACCTGCTGTTTCCGGCGGACGCCGACCCGCTGGTCGCCATGGTCTGCGACTCGCAGGTCGCGCCCGACGCCGACGCGGCGCGCGAAATCGCGTCGGCCGGCCCGGCATTCTTCGAGCACGCCGCGGCGTCGCGGGCCGGCGCCAGCGACTTCAAGGCCTGGACGCGAACCGTGGGCGCCGGGACCGGTCGCCGCGGTGCCGGGTTGTTCATGCCGCTGCGTGCGGCGCTCACCGGCCGGACCCACGGGCCCGAGCTCGCGCCGCTCGTGGCGCTCATGGGTCCCGAGCGGGTCGTTGAGCGGCTGCGAGCTGCCGGCGCGATCGCTTCGGCGGCCTGATTCGAATCCAACCGAGGCGACCCCTTCGCATGCTTCAGATCCACAACTCGCTGACCGGCCGCAAGGAGGTCTTCCAGCCGATCCGTCCCGGCGAAGTGCGCATGTATGTCTGCGGCATGACCGTCTACGACTACTGCCACCTCGGCCACGCGCGGGTGATGATCGTGTTCGACGTCGTTCGCCGGCACCTCGAGGCTTCGGGCTACCGCGTCACGTTCGTCTGCAACATCACCGACATCGACGACAAGATCATCCAGCGCGCGCAGGCGAACGGCGAGCCGATGGGCGCGCTCACCGAGCGCTTCATTCGCGCCTACCACGAGGACTGCGAGGCGCTCGGCGTGCGCCGGGCGGACTACGAGCCGCGCGCCACCGAGCACCTGCCGCAGATCATCGGGATGGTGCAGACGCTGGTCGACAAGGGCTACGCGTACGTCGGACCGAACAACGACGTGTACTACGCCGTGGCGAAATTCGAGCCTTACGGGCAGCTGTCGGGCAAGCGCCTCGCCGACCTGCGCGCGGGCGCGCGCATCGAGGTGGACGAGGCCAAGCGCGACCCGCTCGACTTCGTGCTGTGGAAGGCCGCCAAGCCCGGCGAGCCTTCCTGGGAGTCGCCGTGGGGCCCGGGCCGTCCCGGCTGGCACATCGAGTGCTCGGCGATGTCGGTCGAGCTGCTCGGCGAGCACTTCGACATCCACGGCGGCGGCATGGACCTCAAGTTCCCGCACCACGAGAACGAGATCGCGCAGACCTGCGCCGCCTGCGGCTCGAAGTTCGTGAACGTGTGGATGCACAACGGCTTCGTGCGGGTGGACGACGAGAAGATGTCGAAGTCGCTCGGCAACTTCTTCACCGTGCGCGAGGTGCTCGAGTGGGTTCGCGACCCCGAGGTGGTGCGCTACTTCATGCTCGGCAGCCACTACCGGGGGCCGATCAACTACACGCCGGAGAGCCTCGCGCAGGCCGACGCGGCGCTCGAGCGGCTGTACCTGGCGCTGCGCGGCGTGATGCCGGAGACGCACGCTGCGCCGACCGAGGCCACCGCGCGATTCGCCGCGGCGATGGACGACGACTTCAATACGTCCGTAGCGTTGGCCGAGCTCCAGTCGATTGCAGGCGAACTCAACCGTGCCAGGACGTCCGGGCAGGCGGAAGTGGCGGCCGCGCGTGCGGCGGAGTTGCAGGCACTCGGCACACGACTCGGCCTGCTCGAGCAGGGTCCTGAGTTGTTCCTGCGCAAAAGCCCGAAGAAGAAGCCGGGCGACCATCATTTGCAGGTCGAGCCGGCTCGGCTGACTTCCTCTGGGCAGCAGGTGGACCTGAAGGTCGCGCTTTCCGACGCCGACATCGACCGCCTCATCGAAGAGCGTGTCGCGGCTCGCAAGGCGAGGGACTTCAAGGAATCCGACCGCATCCGCGACCTGCTCGCCGCGGCCGGTGTGCTGCTCGAGGACCAGCCCGGCGGCCGGACGCTCTGGCGACGCGGCTAGAGGCGCTGCTGCGCCGACTCGAGCGTGTTCTTCATCAGGATGGCGACGGTCATGGGGCCGACGCCGCCCGGCACGGGCGTGATCCAGCTGGCGCGTTCACGCGCAGCTTCGAACTGGACGTCGCCGCACAGCTTGCCGTCCGGCAGCCGGTTGATGCCGACGTCCACGACCACGGCGCCCGGCTTCACCCATTCCCCGGGGATGAGACCCGGCTTTCCAACCGCCACCACCAGCAGATCGGCACGCTCGACGTGTGAGCGCAGGTCCGCCGTGAAGCGGTGGCAGACGGTGACGGTGGCGCCTGCGAGCAGCAGCTCGAGCGCCATCGGGCGACCGACCAGGTTCGAGGCGCCCACGACCACCGAGTGCATGCCCCGGGGGTTGATCCCGCAGCGGTCGAGGAGGCGGATCACCCCGTAGGGCGTGCACGGCCGCATGAGCGGATTGCGCAGCGCGAGCCGCCCGACGTTGTAGGGGTGGAAGCCGTCCACGTCCTTCGCGGGCGAGATCGCCTCGATCACGACGCGCTCGTCGATGTGATCCGGCAGCGGCACCTGCACCAGGATGCCGTCGATCGAGTCGTCGCCGTTGAGTCGCTCGATCAGGCTCAGGAGCTCGGCTTGCGTGGCGGAGTGGGGCAGGTCGTGGCTCACCGAGACGAAGCCGCATTCCTCGCAGGCCGCGCGCTTGTTGCGCACGTACACGTGCGAGGCCGGGTCGTCGCCGACGAGCACGACGGCAAGCCCCGGGCGGCGCTTGCCTTGTGCCGCAAGACGGTCGCTCAGCTCGCGGACCTCGCGGCGTATGTCGGCCGCGATCGCCTTGCCGTCGATGATCTGTCCCGCCATCTGCACTCCGAGCTGCTGCAAGCGGTCCGCATTCTGTCACGGACGGCGCTGCGCGAACGAGGGCGTGTCTGCGTCAAATTGACGCTCGGAGTCACCCTCCGTATGATTCCGCCTCCCGTGAAGGGACGTCGCGGCAACGTGGCGGACCGAGGCGGCGACCGCGGGTCGGTGCAAGGCGGGGCATGGCGCAGTCTGGTAGCGCATCTGCTTTGGGAGCAGAGGGTCGGGGGTTCGAATCCCTCTGCCCCGACCATCCGGACTGCGGAGTCGGACCTAAGGCGCCCGTAGCTCAGCCGGATAGAGCATCGGCCTTCTAAGCCGAGGGTCGCAGGTTCGAGTCCTGCCGGGCGCGCCAGGCCTCGGGAGATTCCGTGCGACGATGGTGGACGTAGCTCAGCTGGTTAGAGCTCCTGGTTGTGGTCCAGGAGGTCGTGGGTTCGAATCCCATCGTCCACCCCAGTTTTGAAGTGGGGCCGTTAGCTCAGTTGGTAGAGCTGCTGACTCTTAATCAGTAGGTCGTAGGTTCGAGTCCTACACGGCCCACCATTTCGAGGCGCGCGAAGCTGCGCGCCGATCGGCAAGATGAAGCAAGACCTTACATCCCTTGAGCCGCTCCTCGCGTGTCCTGCCTGCCGAGGGGCGGTTCGCTTGTCGAACGACGCCGCCGTCTGCGTGGCATGCCAGGCGCGCTTTCCGATCCAGGACGGCATTCCGCTGTTCGCCCGCATCGGCTCGCCGACCGGGGCGGACGAGCAGCAGCCGGGCGAAACCAGCGAGGCGCACCAGCGTCGCTACCAGCAGGATGCGCGGGCGGCGCAGTACAACGCGATGTACCGCGACAGCTGGGCCAAGACGCTCAGTACGCGCCGTGAAGCCCGCCTTCTCGATCACCTGCTCGAGAGCCAGGGGCACTGCCGGACGCTGCTGGACCTGCCCTGTGGCGGGGGGCGCGTGAGTGCGCCGCTGGCGCAACACACCGACCTGCTGCTGGAGGCCGACATTGGCCTCGGGCAGGTGCGCTATGCGCGACAGAACGGCCGTGTCCCGACGACGCAGATCTGGATGACGGCCTCGGGCTTCGAGATCCCGCTGCAGGACGCGGCCGTGGACGGGACGGTCTGCGTGCGCCTGAATCACCATCTTCCGACCGCGGTCGAGCGCGAGCGACTGGTCCGGGAACTGCTCCGGGTCTCGCGGCGCTTCGTGGTCATGACGTTTTTCGACTACGACTCGCTCAAGAACCGCCTGCGCCGCCTGCGCGGGAAGCGGCCGAAGCTCACGATGCGGGTGGAGGAACTGCGCGAACTCGCACAGTCCTGCGGGGCGGTGCTCGTGACCTGCCCGGCACTGTTCGTCATCGGCTCCGGTCATCGCTATGCGCTGATGGTGAAGCAGCCGATCTGATGCCGGGTTCGCCTGCACGCTCCGACTCCTTGCGCGTCGATCCGCGTGTCGCCCGGGCGGGGCACGGCGCCGTCGTGGAACTCCACCCCGCCGCCGGCGTCACCCTCAAGGAAGAGCCCGGCACGCTCATCTGGCGGGAGCGGCTCCCCGACGGTACGGAGGCCGTGATCAAGCTCTACCGGCGCGGCCTGCTCGCCTGGTGTCGCTGCCGCCTGACCGCGTTCCGGACGTGGAATGAGTTCCGGGCGCTGCGCCAGCTCGAATCGCTGGGCGAGCGCTGCACGCCGCCGTTGTTCTGGGGTCATGGAAATTTCGGGCGTTACGGCTGGGGCGAGCTGCTGGCCATGCGGTGGCTGCCCGGCTGCCGTGGGCTGGACGAGGTCCTGGCCGACGAACGCGAGGCCGCTGGGAGTATCGACCTCGCACCCCTCTGGTCGGCGGTCGGCCGCCTGCACGATGCCGGTCTGCACCACGGCACCCTGCTGGCCCGCAACGTCATGGTCCGGGGCAATGCCGATGCGCCTGAATTCGTTCTGCTGGACCTGCCGCGTTTTCATCGCTTTCCGTACGGGCTCCGCGGTACGCGAATGGCCCGCTACGACCTGATGTTCATGGCCACGACCCTGCTGCGGGCGCGGCCGGCCAGCGAACTGCCGCACTGGCTCGCGGCGTATGGCATGAGCGACGATCAGGCGGCCCGGTTCGTGGCCGATTTGGGGCGCTTCCGAAACTCGTCGCGCCTGCGCCGCGCGGTTGGACTCGAGTTCAACGTACGCGCCCTGCTCGCCGGGGTCCGCCATCCACGCGCTGCCCGTGACCGCTAGAACGGTGAGCTACCGGGTCGCGGCGACCGCCGTCCTCGCGCTGCTCGCGTCACTGTTCGCCGTCAATCTGCCGTCCGACGAGGCGTGGCAGCCGCTTTGACTTGACGCCTCGCACGGCCCGATCTTTGCCCCGGTCGCCGTGGTTCTCATGATGTGGCTCGCGTCGCGCGCGCCGGGGCGCGACTCCGGACTGGGCACGCTGGGGCCTGGCATTCGCCCTGGCCGTCCTGATCGGCATCGTAATCGGGTTCCTGCAGTCACTGCAGGATCGGCCGCCGTCGCTGTTCGACGTGTTGACGGATGCGGCCGGCGCGGCCGTGGGGCTCGCCGGCCTGGCTTTCATCGCGTGGCGACCGCTGCATGCAGCCGCTGCCTGCGCCGGGCGCGCAGCGAGCTTTCCGGTCATCGCACAGTTCCCAGGGCCCGCGGGCCTCGCACTTCGTGTCCACCGGCGGCAGGACAGCCGAGGTCGTCGACCTGCCTGCACCCTGGGCGCAGCGGGGCGACGAGGGTGCCCTGTGGCTCGCCTGGGACGCGCAGGACGCGCCATCCGTCCAGATTCTCGAGCCAATGGGCGACTGGCGCGGCTACTCCGTGGTCGCAGTGGACCTCAGCAACTCCTGCGCAACCGAGCCTTGGCTGACTCTCTGCATCTTCGATGCGACGCGCGACGGGTCGCCCGAGGACCGGCTGAACCTGCCGCTGGTCATCGCGCCGCAGACGCGAACGGTGGTGAGGGTCGCGATGGCTGCGGTCGAGGCCGCACCGGCCGGGCGACCGATGGACCTCTCCCGGGTCGCCAACGTCATGCTCGTCGGTCGGAATGACGATGCACCGGGCGAACTCCATCTTTCGCGCCTCTGGCTCGAGTGACGGCGGCACGGGCGTTCTTGTCGATTGATTTACCTATAGAATCCTTCCGGCCGGCGCGCCAGGGCCGGCGATCCGCGAAAGTGGCGGAACTGGTAGACGCGCTGGATTTAGGTTCCAGTGGGTAACCCCCGTGAGGGTTCGAGTCCCTCCTTTCGCACCAGTCACACCGCGATGGGCGGTGGTTCAACGTAGCCGGATCCGTGGCAAAATGACCGGCTTCGCGAGGCGGGGATCCTGCCCGCCCGACCTATTCTTCGAGGACCGACGAGCATGCAGGTTTCCATCGAGACGACCGGCGCCCTCGAGCGCCGGATGGAAGTGAGCGTCCCCCGTGAGCGCATCGAGCAGGCAATCGACGAGCGCCTCAAGCGCGTCAGCCGCACGGCCAAGCTCAAGGGCTTCCGGCCGGGCAAGGTGCCGCTCAAGGTCGTCAAGCAGCAGTTTGGCGCGCAGGTCCGTCAGGAGGTCCTCTCCGACCTGATGAAGACGAGCTTCGCCGAGGCGGTGAGCCAGGAGAAACTCAACCCCGCGGCTGGGCCGCGCATCGAGCCGCTGTCCGTCGGTCCCGACGAGGACCTGCGCTACCGGGCGACATTCGAGGTCTTCCCGGAGATCGACCTCAAGGGCGTCGAGGGCCTCGAAGTCGTGCGGCCTGCGGTCGAGGTGACCGACGCCGACGTGGATGCGATGGTGCTCAACCTGCGCGAGCAGCGGCCGCGCTTCGATGTTGTCGATCGCGAGAGTCGCGAGGGCGACCGCGTCACCATGGACTTCGTGGGCGAGGTCGACGGCGCGCCGTTCGAGGGCAGCAAGGGCGACGACGTCGGCGTACTGCTTGGCGGCGGTCGAATGCTCAAGGCCTTCGAGACCGGCATCACGGGTATGAAGGCGGACGAGCGCCGGCAGGTGAGCGTCCCGTACCCGGCCGACTATCACAACCCGGCACTCGCCGGCAAAGTCGCGAGCTTCGACGTGCATGTGAAGAAAGTCGAGGAACGACGGCTGCCGGAGGTGGACGACGAGTTCTGTCGCGAGTACGGCGTCCTCGAGGGTGGCGTCGGGCAGCTGCACCGCGAGGTGCGCGACAACATGGAGCGCGAGCTTGCGGACAACGTCCGCGTGCGTCTCAAGCAGCAGCTTCTCGACGGACTGCTGAAGGCGAACCCCGTGGAGGTCCCGACCGGCTTCGTCGACGCGCAGGTTCGGGAAATGCAGATCGAGGCGGCGCGACGGACCGGCGCGACGGATGCCTCGCAGGTGCCGACCGCCGACTCGTTCGTCGAGGCCGCGCGCCGACGCGTGGCGATCGGGCTGCTGATCCGGGAACTGATCAGGAGCCGCGGCGTGCAGATCGACCGGGACCGCGTCGAGGCGCGGCTCGCGGACATCGCCGCCACGTATCCCGACCCCGAGGCGGTGATCAAGGCCTATCGGCAGAATGCCGATGCGATGCGGCAGGTCGAGTCTCTGGTCCTCGAGGACCAGGCCGTGGACCTGCTGCTCGAGCATGCCAAGGTCACGGAACGCGCCGCGTCGTTCAAGGAAGTGATGAACTTCGGCGCCTGACACCTCGCCGAGCCGCCAAGTTCCTCTACACTAGCTTCACACAGCCCGCCACGAGCCTCACGCCGCCATGCCCATGAACGATCCCATTGCCCTGAATCTCGTCCCGATGGTCGTCGAGCAGACGGCCCGCGGTGAGCGCGCCTACGACATCTATTCGCGCCTCCTGAAGGAGCGCGTGATCTTCATCGTGGGCCCGGTCGAGGACTACATGGCCAACCTGATCGTCGCCCAGTTGCTGTTCCTCGAGTCGGAGAACCCGGACAAGGACATCGCGCTCTACATCAACTCGCCGGGCGGGTCGGTCAGTGCCGGGCTCGCAATCTACGACACGATGCAGTTCATCAAGCCCGACATCAGCACGATCTGCGTCGGCCAGGCCGCAAGCATGGGCGCGGTGCTGCTTGCCGGCGGTGCGAAAGGCAAGCGATTCTGCCTGCCGCATTCCCGGGTGATGATCCACCAGCCGCTGGGCGGTTTCCAGGGCCAGGCGACGGACATCGAGATCCACGCACGCGAGATCCTCGATGCCCGTGAGCGGCTCAACCGCATCCTCGCAAACCACACGGGCCAGTCGATCGAAAAGATCAAGCACGACACGGACCGCGACAACTTCATGACCGGCGAGCAGGCCGTGAGCTACGGCCTCATCGACGCCGTGCTG
>Ga0113563_10000085_pt1 | contig 31875 bp, 18 predicted proteins | sample Mud3Dept3metaG_FD_80117 | JGI IMG/M metagenome (GOLD analysis project Ga0113563, IMG submission 80117) | Freshwater wetland microbial communities from Ohio, USA, analyzing the effect of biotic and abiotic controls - Mud 3 Core 4 Depth 3... | ecosystem: Environmental > Aquatic > Freshwater >... | reverse complement strand
CGGGCCGGTATTCAGCCCAACTCGGCCTGAAAAAGGGGGACACCGTCACCCACGTCGGGCCGGTCCAGAGTTTTCAGGTGAGGACGCTGCCGCAGCAGAATTACATCCTGTACCGGTAACTCCATACGGAATACATGCGGGGGCGGGCACACTGCCCGCCCCCCGCCATGCACACTGACACTTCCGACTCTTGCCGTGGTCTGTTCCCGATATCGCCGTTTACCACATGACTCGCACTCCGGGATACTGCCCAACGATCCGATCGCCGGATAGGATTGTCATGTGGTTCAGGCAGGCGGTGGCGATAATGATGCGGTCGAAGGGATCGTTGTGGATATCCGGCAGGCTGAAGGTGCCGGCCGCTGCCTGATCGCAAGACAAGCGGAGGATCGGAATGTGTGCGCTACACCTTGACATCCAACGGCTTGCCTTCGAACACGATTGAGCGTGTGGCACGCTCGCCGGCGACGCGTACTTCGATTTTGCGTCGTTCAGGAGGCATCATCCGCGAGCCGCTCGCCAGGCGCAGCCTCAGGCGGCGTTCCGCGTTGCGCCAGGACATCTCCATTCGCATCCAGGCGCCCTTCCGGTATTCGAACGTCCTGCCGTCGTCTTCGTAAACGGAGGCGGCTCCATCAGCGCCGGGATACACCACGAGGGAAAGGGGCGCGTCGACCATTTCCCCGGCGTATTGCTTGACCGGACCCAGCGGCAGGAGGGCGCCGGCGCGCACGTACAGCGGCATGGTCTCGAGGTCGACTTTCCGATCGATTTCCTTTCCGCCGTCTGCGCGCTCTTCGGTCCAGAAGTCGAACCAGGCGCCGCGCGGCAGATAGAGGCGCCGGTTGGCAGCCCCCTTCTCGACTACCGGCGCCACGAGAATGTCGCGCCCCCAAAGGTACTCGTCCCCGCGGGCGACGGCTGCCGGATCTTCGGGATAGTGCAGCCAGAGTGAGCGCATGATCGGCAGCCCTGAGTCGCAACACTCGCGCACCGCCGTATAAGTGTACGGGAGCAAGCGGTAACGAAGCTCGAGGTATTTCTTGAGGATCGGTTCCACCTGAGGGTTGTTCAGCTCCTTCGGGTCAGGCTGAAATTTGGGAGACTCGTCAACGGGACCGCCGTCGCCGCCGTTCCAGCCCCAGGGGAGGCGAAGGTGCCAGCGCCGGCCGTGCGCGCGGAACGAGGTGCAGAACGCGCCGAACTGGAACCAGCGCACGTGCAGCTCGCCCGTGTATTCTGCAGTCGGCACGAACCCGCCGATGTCGGTTCCCCAGTAAGGAATGCCGGAAAGCCCGGTGTTGACCGCGACGGGCACATGCGTGCGCAGCGTGTCCCAGCGCGACTGCACGTCGCCCGACCAGAGAAACGCGGCGTAGCGCTGCATCCCGGCATAGCCGTTGCGGTGCAGGGCAAATGGGCGCTCGTTGGGCCGCCAAAGCTGCGAGCCCTCCCAATACATGCGGTTGCGGTTGAGGCGCGAAGGCGCGTCATACCCGTCCCCCTGGTCCGGCCACCATCCGTCAACGCCGAGGTCGAACAGCGGCTTGTGGTAGGGCCAGTAGCAGGGTACGTTCCGGTCCTGAGGCCATCGGTTTTCCGCGGTCCGGCCGCTCGGGACCGCATTTTTCGGATCGCACGGGTCGTGGACGTTCCCGGTGAGGCGGCTTCCTTCGATCACAATGTGCAGCACTACCTTGAACTGCTGCGCATGCAGCATGTCGATCATCCCCTTGGGGTCGGGGAAATTGCCGCTGTGCCACGTGAACTCGCCATTGCGGGTGTTCCATCCCGACGGGCAGAATTCCGTGCCAAGATAGATCAGCGCGTCGCACGGCAGCTTTTTTTCGCGCATCATACGCGCGACTCCGAGGATCTCCTCCGGGCCGGCGAGCGTGCGCGAGGACTGCATGTAGCCCAGGGTCCAGAGCGCGGGCATTTCTGCAAATCCGGTGATGCGCGCATACTCCCGCATGATCTCCGCCGGGTTTGAAGAGGAAACGAGAAACACGTCCAGCGGCAGTCCGTCACCGGGCGCGGCGAATTTCCCTTCTGTGCCACTGAAGTCGAACGTGCCCAGCGGGTGGTGTATGTACATCCCCCATCCATCCGTACCGACGAGCCACTGGACCGGAACGCGGCCGCCGTTCGTGCTGAGCTGGTAGCCGCCTTGCCCGCTGCGCATGCGATCGGTGGTGCCCTTGCGATCAAATTGCGGCCCGCCGGGCCCGAGCCCGAGGAGGGGGCCTTTGCTCAGAAGGAACGACATCCCTGCTGATTTGCTGTCGAGCGTCAGCCGCTGCACCGGCTTGCCGGCTCTCGTTTCGACCTCGATTGTCGGCGGTTCCGCCTTATACCGGACTACGAAATTACCCGCGCGTACCGGCTTGAACCTCCCGGGTTGCCGGACGGTGGCCACGGCCCGCCCTTCGGCGCCGGCCACCAGCGCGCCATCGACCGGGACTGCGGTGGCGCGCCCGCCCGCAACCGGCATCACCGTGATACGCACCGTCGACGTGCTCAACGTCGAAATCACGACCTCCACCGGCCTGCCGGCGATTATGATTTCGGCGGATTGGCCCCGGATAACGCCGCGCGCCAGAAGCACGCCCGCGCCGGCGGTACCGATTTGTTGCAACACCTCGCGACGTGAAATCGTTTTTTTCATCGCGGGTATGCTATCGCTGCCCTGCAACCGGAGTCAAGCGCGTAGCGGCACGCGGGCGCCGCGAGACCACCAGGCACGGTTCCCCTCCAATCCCGCAGACTTGACTCCAGATCCAAATTCGTATTTGAGCGCGAACCGGAAGCTGTGCGCGCGGTCCCGCCCCGGGATCCCGGAATCGCAGCTATGGTGTCCGGGATGTTGAAGTTTCCCCACGCATGGTTTCCATTCTTTCACTGCAGGGGCGAGTCGAGGTAATCTGTTCTTGCACCGGAGGGAATGCGGGCGCCTTTGTGGTTTCTCTCAAGCCTGCTCCAACCTGGGTGGATTTGAGCGACGCGGCGAAATCCGAGGCAATGCATCGAAGATGAGTTCGGCGAGCGGCACAGCGCGTTTGTGAACGCAGATCCGGAGTGTGAGCTGCGGGACCCTGCTTTGCAGCTCGCTTGTCCAAGCTGGAAGCCCGCGCATACGCAGGTCGCGAGGCGAGTGTGGATTGTCCTTGTCCCTGCCGGTGTCTCGATATAGAAATATCTGGCAGGATGCAGATGACCGGCGGCATTTGAGGTGTCCGATGAACGAGAGGGCAGGCGTACGATCGCTTCGCGTCATCGACTCGCATACCGGCGGGGAGCCCACGCGGGTCATTGTCGAAGGCGGGCCGGACCTTGGATCCGGATCGCTCGCCGAACGCCGCGAACGCTTTCACCGCCACGCGGATCATTACCGTTCCGCCGTGGCCAATGAGCCGCGCGGCTCGGACCCGGTGGTGGGTGCGCTTTTGTGTCCGCCGAGCGATCCCTCCTGCACTGCCGGGGTGATATTCTTCAACAATGTGGGCTACCTCGGCATGTGCGGCCACGGCACGATCGGCCTGGTTGCCACGCTTTCCTATCTGGACAGGCTGGCGCCGGGGCCCCATCGCATCGAAACTCCCGTCGGCGTGGTGACCGCCGAACTGCACCCTTCGGGCGAAATCTCGGTCGCTAATGTGCCCAGCTACAGGCATCGGCGCGACGTGACCGTCGAAGTCCCGGGATTCGGCAGAGTAACGGGCGACGTCGCGTGGGGCGGGAACTGGTTCTTCCTCGTGAACGATCACGGCCAGGAACTGCGTCTGAGCTGTGTCGAACCGCTCACCCGGTTTGCGTGGTGCATCCGGCAGGCATTGGCGAGAGAAGGCGTCACCGGTCGGGACAACGGGGAAATCGATCATGTCGAGCTCTTCGGTCCCCCGGAGTCCGCCGACGCCGACAGCCGCAATTTTGTGCTCTGTCCCGGGAGGGCGTACGACCGGTCTCCCTGTGGCACGGGCACGAGTGCAAAAATGGCCTGTCTTTACGAAGACGGCAAGCTGGCCGAAGGCCGGATCTGGCGGCAGGAGGGGATCGTAGGCAGCATCTTCGAAGGCTGGGTGCAGAGGATTGGCGGCCTGATTTACCCGACCATCCGCGGCACTGCCTTCGTGAACTCGGATGCCGCATTCATTCTCGACGAACGAGACCCATTCTGTTGGGGGATACGGTCATCATGAGCATGCATGTCCTCATTATCGGCGGCGGCATCATCGGATTGTGCACGGCACACTTCGCCGCGCAGCGCGGTCACCGCGTCACCCTGCTCGAGCGCGGCCCCGCCAGCCGCGACGGCTGTTCGTTCGGCAACGGCGGCATGGTTGTGCCCAGTCACTTCGTGCCTCTGGCGGCGCCGGGCATGGTCCGGCTCGGATTGAAGTGGATGTGGAACCCTGAAAGCCCTTTTTACATCAAGCCGCGGCTGAGCTGGGGTTTGCTCGACTGGGGATGGAAATTCACGCGGGCTGCCACGGCCCGTCATGTGAACCGGTCCGCGCCACTGTTGCGCGACCTGCACGTGGCAAGCCGCGCCTGCTTCGAAGAACTGGCGGACGAGACCGGCAACGAATTCGGCCTCGTGAAGCGCGGCCTGCTGATGTTATGCAAGACGCGGCGTGCATTCGACGAAGAAGCTCATGTTGCCGAGCTGGGTCGCCGTCTCGGTGTCCCGTCGGAAATTCTCACGCCCTCCGCGATTTCCTCACTGGAGCCGAACCTGCGCATGGATGTCGCCGGAGCGGTATATTTCCCCGACGACTGTCATCTGGTTCCCGCAGCGCTCATGGCGAGCCTGACGCGGAGGCTGACAGAGGCAGGCGTCCAGTTTGCCTGGAACACGGTAGTCACCGGCTGGCGCACCGGCGGCAACCTGATTCATGCGGTCCGCACGACGGGCGGTGATTTCGACGCCGATGAGTACGTGGTCTGCGGCGGAGCCTGGTCTCCGGCACTGGTGCGCAGCCTGGGTCTGCGCCTCCCCATGCAGGCCGGCAAGGGGTACAGCCTGACATTGCCGCAGCCCCGCCGGCTCCCATCGGTGTGCGCCATCCTGTCCGAGGCTCGGGTGGCGGTGACGCCCATGGGGAGCACACTGCGGTTCGCCGGCACCATGGAAATCTCTGGACTGAACCAGGAAATCCACCGCCGGCGCGTGCAGGGCATCATCAAGTCCGTGCCTCAATATTTTCCGGAATACCAGCCCGCAGATTTTCTCCGGATTCAGCCCTGGTGCGGCTTGCGGCCCTGCTCCCCCGATGGTCTGCCATACGTCGGACGATTCGGCCGGTTCGCCAACCTCTCCGTGGCCTCGGGCCACGCCATGATGGGGGTGAGCCTGGGCCCGGTCACGGGCAAGCTCATGGCGGAGATGCTGTCAGGCGAGGAACCGTCACTTGCGATTGAACAGCTCTCTCCGAGCCGGTATAACTGATGCTCGTCACATGCAATCGACAACAGGAGATTACGGACTTATGAAATGGCATGGCATTCTCCCGGCAATCACCACGGCTTTCAAAGATGATCTGAGCGTTGATCATGAGTTTGTCGCACGTCACGTGCAGTGGCTGGTGCGGGAAGGTTGCTCCGGCATCGTCGCCCTGGGCTCTCTGAGTGAAGGTGCGACGTTGCGCACGGAGGAAAAGATTGAAATCCTGCGCACCTGCGTCGGCGCTCTGGGGGGGGCTGCGCCCGTCGTCGCCGCCATTTCCGCCCTGAGCACTGCCGATGCCGTGCGGCTCGCCGAGCAGGCTGTGGCAGCCGGCTGTCAGGGATTGATGATCCTGCCCCCCTACGTCTATTCCACCGACTGGCGCGAGATGAAAGCACATGTGCAGGCCGTGCTGCGCGCCACGCCGGTCTCGTGCATGCTCTACAACAATCCGATCGCGTACCGCACGGATTTTCTGCCGGAACAGGTTGTCGAACTTGCCGCCGAGAATCCCAACCTGCACGCCGTGAAGGAGTCAAGTGCCGACGTGCGACGCATCACCGCATTGCGCGCACTGGCAGCGGACCGGCTCGCGCTCTTCGTCGGCGTGGACGATCTGATCGTGGAAGGCATCCAGTCCGGCGCCGTAGGATGGATCGCAGGATTGGCCAACGCCCTGCCGCGCGAGTCCGCGGCATTGTTCCAATACGCCCTTCAGGGCCAGCATGCCGGGGCCTTCGAGCTCTACCGATGGTTCCTGCCGCTGCTGCGTCTCGATACGGTCCCGAAGTTCGTTCAGCTGATCAAGCTGGCGCAGGCCGAAGTCGGTATGGGGAACGCACGGGTACGTCCTCCGCGGCTGGAACTTGAAGGGCAGGAACTGGAGGGGGCCTTGGCGGTGATACGGGGGGCTCTGGCGCGCCGACCGGCGTTACCGCCCGCCGGCGGGGTGGAGATATGAATCTTGCAGGCAAATCCATTATCGGATCCGGTCGCGCGGAGCACCGGGGTGCGGGTTTTCGCGGAATAAATCCAGCTACGGGGGAGTCGCTCGACCCGGAATACCATTCGGCGTCTCTCCAGGATGCAGACCGGGCATGCCGGCTTGCCGCCGACGCATTCAATGTATACGGCCGCATCTCCGGCAGGCGCAAGGGTGAATTCCTGCGCCGGATTGCCGCCTGTCTGGAGGCCGGCGCGGAGCCGATCATCGCCCGGGCGCAGCTCGAAACGGCGCTCCCCGCGCCACGTCTGCAGGGCGAAATGGGCCGGACCTGCCACCAGCTTCGCATGTTTGCAGGACTGGTCGAGGAAGGATTTTGGGTGGACGCCCGCATCGATCATGCGGAGCCGCAACGCCAGCCCCAGCCAAAACCCGATGTACGTTCCATGCTCCGGCCGCTGGGCCCGGTAGCCGTGTTCGGGTCCAGCAACTTCCCTCTGGCTTTTTCAGTGGCCGGCGGGGATACCGCCTCGGCGCTGGCCGCCGGATGTCCGGTTGTGGTCAAGGCTCATCCGGCGCACCCCGGCACATCCGAATTTTCTGCGCTGGCGGTGCAGACAGCCGTCCAGGCGTGCGAACTGCCGGAGGGAGTCTTCTCCCTGCTGTTCGATGAAGGGTATGACGTAGGGCAGGCGCTCGTCCGGCATCCGGCAATCCGCGCGGTCGGGTTTACCGGTTCCCGGAGAGGCGGAAGGTCCCTCATGGAAGCGGCGGCGAACCGGCACAGTCCGATTCCCGTGTATGCCGAAATGAGCAGCATCAATCCGGTATTTGTCCTTCCTCAGGCGATGCTCCTGAGGAGGGCCGAGATCGCCGCCGGCCTTCATGCCTCTGTTACGCAGGGCGCCGGTCAATTCTGCACCAATCCCGGCCTCATTGTGGTGGAGGCAGGGACGGCCGCGCTGGCGCTGTTGCAGGATCTGGGACAACGCCTTGCCTCGACACCGCCCGCCGCCATGCTCACCGCGGGGATTTGTTCCGCTTACCGCTCCGGTGTGGAGAAATTCGCCGGCATTGGAGGCGTAACTCAGCTGGCCGGGCTCACCGCCCGCACGGAGACCGGGAAAGCGGCGCCGGCACTGTTCCTCACCTCCGCCTCAACGTTTCTGGCCCATCCGGCCCTGATGGAGGAAGTCTTCGGTCCGTCGACTCTGGCGATCCAGTATGAAGGGCACGGGGAGTTGCTGGCGCTGGCGGGCGCGATGGAAGGCCAGCTGACGGCGACAGTTCATGGGACAAATGCTGAAATGCTTGATTACCGGGACCTCCTGGCACTCCTGGAAACGAAGGCCGGCCGGCTGATCCGCGACGGTTATCCCACCGGAGTGGAGGTTTGCCACGCGATGGTGCACGGAGGGCCGTTTCCGGCCACTTCGGATGGACGCTCGACATCAGTAGGCACCCGGGCCATCCAGCGGTTCGCACGGCCCGTTTGCTATCAGAGTTTTTCTGATGACATGCTGCCCGAGGAACTCGAGGAGAAAAACCCGGCCGGGATCTGGCGCCTTGTCGACGGACGCTGGCAGGCGCCCACACGAGAATGAGCGCATGAGGTGGTGGAGAATGGAGTCGAGGCGTGATTGGCTTATTGGAATTTCCCTGCTGGCCCGTGGATTCACCGCCGCAGCCTCTGAAAGTGCCGAGGGCTTTGCGGGCACCTGGGTGCGCTACAAATCCACCTTCGAGGCTGGAGCGGGATTTGAAGAAGCGGATGCAAAGGAGATGATCCTGGTCATCGGACAGAACGGGACGGGCCTGGAAATCGAGACTCGCCAGAGCTGGGACGACCGGACAAACAGCATGAAACAACTCTTCACTCTGGACGGCGTCGAGAATCGCAACCAGACCGACGACGGCAAGGGCGTGCTGAAAGCCAAGGCGCGGCTGCGCGGATCCAGGATCGTGGTTGAAGGCGTCGAACAGTACGCTTCGCTCAAAATCGAATTCACCTTCAAACGCGAGCTGTCACTTTCAAAGGCCGGTGACCAGCTGACAATGAAGACCACCCGAAACTCCCGCAGGGAACAGTGGGTGATCGAACACACTTTCGCCAGGCGGCGGGCAAAGTAGAGCATGGCAGTGAGCGCGGGCTTCAGCCCGCGCGTTTTAGATCGAGTTGAGTCTCGGTCCGGGAAAAGCAAGGAATCTTAAAGCGCACGGGCTGATGCCCGTGCTCACTGTTTCGGCGCCATGAGCGCTGGCTTACATTTATGTGATTTTTCTCCGCCGTAACCGGCTGTCCGGATTTCCTATTTCTTCTCTTCCTTCTTCACCTCGGGTTTCCAGACCTTGACGCGCTCCTTGAGGTCATCCTTCATTTTCAGGTATGGGATGCCGTCCGTCAGCCACTTTGGAGCCGGCTTGCCCATGAGGTAGTGGTCGAAAAACTCCCGCATTCGTACCGTGTAATCCTTCTGGTTCGCGGCCTTTGCCAGTCCGTGATTTTCTCCGACGTACTGCAGCATGATCACCGGCTTCTTGAGGCGCCGGAGTGTGTTGTAATACTCGATGCCCTGGTTCCAGTCGACCGCGCCGTCTTTGTCGTTGTGCAGAATGATGAGAGGCGTATTCACCTTTGTAGCGTAATAGACGGGCGAGTTTCTCTGATAGGCCTCGAGGTTGTCCCAGTACCCCCCATAAAAGCGGCCCTGGGAACTTTCGAAAATGGGCTGGTTTGCCCCTCCCGTGTTGAAATAGATCGAGCTGTACATCGAGATCATGTTCGTCAGCGGGGCGCCGGCGACCGCGGCGGCGAAGTTTGCCTGGGTGACAAGGAACGCTGTTTGATATCCGCCCCAGGAGTGCCCGTGCAGGCCGACTTTCGCCCGGTCGACGACCCCGGACGCGACCGCGGCGTCAATCGCCGGCAGGACGCACCAGGCGGCCGACCAGCCCGGATCGTTGATCTTGTAAGTGATGTCGGGCATGAGCACGGCGTAGCCGTTGCTTGTGTAGACGGATTTGTTAAACCCGTTGGCGGAAGGCTGGGTGTAGCGGTTGAGGCCCTGCGAGGATTTCTCGTAATAGTAAACGAGGGTCGGATATCTTTTGCCTTTCTCATAATTTGCTGGGAGGAACAGCGCTGCCTGGAGCTTGTCGCCCTTGGCGCTCTTGTAGTCCAGGAGCATCACGCCGCTCGACCAGAGGAAGTCTTTCTGTTGCGGGTTGGCGTCCGTGATCTTCCGCCCGTCTTTGAGGAGAGGACCTGTGACATAATAGTTGCCGTATTCGTTGTACGTATCCCGCGCATAAAAAAAGACATCCGCGTTGCGGGCTTTCATGGGTCCGCCGAATCCCGCATCTTCCCACAGCAACACGTTGATTCCGGCCGCACCGGGCTCCAGGCGTCCGATCCCGGCTTTTTTGGTCCATTCTCCGTACATCGAGACGTATTGCGGCTTGGACAGGTCGATGCCTTTATCGTCGGGGTCGAGGGAATTGAGCGAGCGGTAGCGGATCTGGTCTTTGCGGCCGTTTACCGTGAGGTTGATCCCCTTGCCGCCGATCGTGGGGATCTTCCAGATATCGTACCCATCGCTCAGGAACACGTCCTGTCCGTCCTCCGCCCACCCGATGACCTGATCTGGCGGATCTTTTACGTTGTGGTCGTCGTCCTCGTTCACGAAATTGGCCGGCACACCCTTGGTAACCGGATAAGACTTACCGCTCGTCATATCCCAGGTGTAAAAAACGCCATCGGTGTAATAGAGGAAGTGGGTTCCTGCCGGAGAAATTGAATACGACCTCTGCTGCTTCTTAAGGGCCAGCGTCCGGGTCCCCGTCTTCATGTCGATGACGTAGATATCCTGATAGCGGAGGCCGACGAGGTTCGAGTCGAGTTCGTATTCGCGATTGTCCTGGCCGAGGGCGAACAGGCCCTTGGGCGAAGTCTGGACCTGGCGCACTTCGTCACCGGCGAGCCGGATGAATCTTCCATCTTTGATACGATACTCGGAGAGGTAGCTGAAGTTCTGGTCGCTGGTTGCCTGAACCTGCTGCTGGGACTGCAGGCGCTGGTCCTGGTAATGCCATAGAACCAGGTCCGGCATGTCTTCATCGGCCCCCGCTGCCGGCGGAGGAGTTGCGGGTGTTGCCGGGGCGGCGCCTTCGCCTGCCGGAGCAGGAGTCGCTCCCGGCTGCTTTTTCCTGGGCTCGTGTATTCCGAAAAGCACGGCTCCCAAATCCTCCGTCCATTGCGGATTTCGGTTGGAGCTTATTGTCATATCCGGGGGAAAGGCCTTGTCCTCCTTGGGATCGTAGGTGATCTTCTGGATGCCGGCGGCCAGGTCTGATCCCGAGCCTGTGCCGCTGAAGCCGAGAAAGCAGACCAGGCTGTGCATCTTGTCTTCGAAAGCCTTGTCTTCCTTTCCCTTGAGGCAGGCAAGCGCCTCGCCTTCTTCACTCCAGGCCAGGCTCCGGTAATTAGCCTTGTCATTATCGAGCGAAAGAACTGCTCCGGTTTCCATATTGCGGAGCTGGACACCGTTGCCGGTCAAACCCATCGCGTCGATGACGAAAGCCATCCAGCGGCCCTTCTTGTCGAAGGAGAACTCGGAAACGTTGCCGAAAGTCAGTTCCTTGCCGGTGGACAGCTCCCGCAGGATGAGGTCCGATCCTGTCCAGCGATCCCGTTCGCGCGCTTGGCTTTCGGGAGCCGCCTTGTGCAATGCCAGCCAGGCCGGATTGTCCCTGGAGAAGGAAAAGCTGCGGATCCGGTCGTACTCGACCTTTTCGCCCGTTGCAAGGTTCAGTATATTTGCCTTCGTGTAGATCGTCTTGCGGTCCCGGCGCAATGCTGTGGTTTCCTTGGCGGTGGGGTGGGTCATGAAGACGGCAAACTTCCCATCATGGGAGAAGCCAATCTGGCCCATGCGGGACTCGCCGGCTGGAAACCGGAGTTCTTTGGACCCCTGGGTCTGTCGAAAGACGAACTCGCCATCCCCCTCCAGGGGAGAAAGCCTGTACCCAAACCACTGGCCATCCGGTGCGATCGCATTGCTCGAAATCGATTTCCATGCCAAGATGTCGAGGAATCCGATCGGTCGCGGAGATTTCGGTGTTTGCACTGCTTCCTTCTCCTGCGATGAATTCACGGCAGGAGATAATGACACGACAAGCAGCAGCACAAGAATTGTGGCGGAATAGATCTTGACCTTTTTCACAGAGCCTCCTGGGTTCCAGGCCTGGCCGCAGCATTTACAGGAATGACCTCCTGCCGCCTGTGCGTCAGACGGAGGACGGGCCGAGCCGATGCAGGCCATTAAAACTCCATACCGGCGTCGCGGTCAAGCCCCAGCGCACAGATACTCCTTCCGAACCGGAAGCAGATACGACCCGCAATTTCAAATAACTCAATTAAAAGGTGGCGGACAACCTTTTCTTCGTGATAGGTTTCGAGCTTACGTTTTTGCCAGCATCCGGATGAGGAATTCGAACGCCCGCGCCGATGGTCGGTCTGTTGGGCGCTGCCGGCAATGAGCCCGGCCGGGTGCGAATGAGTCAGGGCTTCCCGAAGGCCGACGGCTCGGGATCAGGAAGACAACCATTCATCAAGGAGCAAAGCACCGCTTATGTCAAAGCTGCTGCTCACCAAACCACTGGACATGATTCTCTCCGAGGCGAGCGAGACGGGCGAGCATGCGCTCAAACGCGCACTCGGGCCAACAAACCTGATCACCTTGGGCATCGGCGCCATCATCGGCGCCGGGATCTTCGTGCTCACTGGTTCGGCGGCGGCGCAGTATGCCGGTCCTGCGATCGTGCTCTCCTTCGTTGTCGCCGGGATCGGGTGCGTATTCGCCGGCCTATGCTACTCCGAGTTCGCCTCGTTGATCCCGATCGCCGGCTCAGCTTACACCTACGGCTACGCAACCCTCGGTGAGCTCTTTGCATGGATCATCGGTTGGGATCTGATCCTTGAATACGCGTTCGGAGCCGCGACTGTGGCCTCCGGCTGGAGCGGCTATGTCAACAGCCTGCTGCAGGATTGGGGCATTGTCATTCCTCCCGCCCTGACCGCTACGCCGGGGACAGAAATGGTCTTTTACAACGGCCGCTGGGAGAGGCTGGCAACCGTTCTGCCCACCCTGCAATCCAACGGCATCGATCCCGCCACACTGCAGCACGCCGTCGGAGTGTTCAACCTCGTGGCATTTATCGCCATTTTCCTGGTGACCATCGTGCTGGTGATCGGCATCAAGGAATCGGCGGATTTCAACTCCGCGATCGTCATCGTCAAAGTCAGCATCGTCCTGGTGTTCATCGGGATCGCCGCGCGATACCTGCTCCAGCATCCTGAGATTGCCAAGGAGAACTGGGATCCTTTCATTCCCCCCAACGCCGGAGCGTTCGGCGCATACGGCTGGACGGGAATTGCCAGGGCGGCGGGGGTGATCTTTTTCGCCTACATAGGATTTGACGCTGTCTCGACGGCAGCCCAGGAAGCCAGGAATCCGCAGAAAGACATGCCCGTCGGTATCCTGGGCTCTCTTGCCATCTGCACCGTCCTTTACATCCTCGTGGCAGGCCTTTTGACCGGCGTAGTGCCCTACACGGCCCTGAATGTGGGGGATCCGGTCGCCGTCGGAATCGATGCGACAGGTGTGGGCTGGGGGAGTGTGCTGGTGAAGCTGGGAGCGATCGCCGGCCTGGGGAGTGTGATGCTGGTGATGCTGCTCGGCCAGTCGCGCGTGTTTTTCTCCATGTCGCGCGACGGCTTGCTGCCGGAATGGGCCGGCAAGGTACACCCGCGCTTCCGTACGCCTTATATTTCGTCGATCACTGTGGGCATCTTCGTGGCGATCTTCGCCGCGCTCATCCCGATCGGAGTTTTGGGCGAACTGGTGAGCATCGGCACCCTGTTGGCCTTTGTTATTGTTTGCGCCGGTGTGTGGATCCTGCGGGTCAGGCGTCCCGAACTGCATCGACCGTTCCGCACTCCCTGGGTGCCGGTCGTTCCGATCCTCGGAATCGTCGTCTCCGGACTTATGATGGTCAGCCTGCCTCTGGACACCTGGCTCCGCCTGATCCTTTGGTTGATTGCCGGGATGGCGGTGTATTTCTTTTACGGCCGGCATCACAGCCGTGTCCAGGCGGCTGCAAAGCAGAAGGTACGCGCTCCGAAATAGACACCGGTGCCCTGCCTCTTGCAGGTTCGTGGTTGGCCAGCCGTCCTTGCTGGCCAACCATGACCTTCTGCAGGATGTCGGCGCAACTATTTGTCGAGTACGACCAGATCATCCCAGAGGCTCCTGAGTGCCTTGCCGATCTGGGCGTCCTGCACCCGGAGCCGCATCATCTCCCCCCCATCGACTGCAAACACGAGCACGACAGTCCGGTCTTCGATCCTGAGCGCCAGGTTCTTGAACGGGATGCTGAATCCGTGCGATCCATCCTCCGGCCGATACATGACGTCGTGGTAGCCGACGAGCAACTCCCCTCTGCAGCTGCCCCGCAGGATACCGTGCGGATGCTCGACGCTGAAGCGATGCACTTCCGCCTTGGCTTTGTTTCTTGCCATCAACTGCCGGTCTGACTCGACCATGGTCCGCAGTATCTGTCTGGTTGCGTCATATACAAGAAACACCTTCTGGCCGTCGGCGAAATCGGCGTTGAGCGCTACTTCCTGTCCCGACTGGCTCAAGGCAGTGAGCTTGTGTCGACCGGCGGGGACCTTGTGGTTAAGGATTTCCCCCACTCCGACAGTCTGGTTATCGATCATCAGAGTCCCGGCATCCCCCAGCGGATAAACACTCAGAACGGCACTGCCCGCTACGGCAACCGCATCGATGCGGCGCCGCAGGATGGAGAGGTTCGGATCGGCCGGATTGAGCTTTTGCACCTTTTCAAGGAGGACTGAGGCGTCGGTGAATTTTTTGGAAGCAATCGCCTCCTCGAGTGCCTTGAGGCTGCTCTGCAATTCCATCGTGCGATCACGGAGCTCCGTCCCCTGTGGAGACTGACGCACTGGCGATCCGGGAGTCGCCAATAGCGCGAGGACTTCGTCGTACTTGCCCTGGCGGTAGAGCTCGTCGGACTGTCGGGTGACTGTTTCGATGGTTTTCTGGATCCGCAACGCGTCCTGTTGCTTTTCGAGCTCGAGCGTGAGGCTCTGGGAGAGCTCGGCGCCTTTGTCGGCCAGTCGCCGGCGCATGGCGCCTGCCTCCGCAAGCCCCGGCTGCAGCCGCTCGACCTTGTCCAGGTCCGCCTTCGCTTTCTGCAGGTTTCCGGACCGGATGGCTGAGGAAGCGGAGGCAAGCAGCTTCTGGACTTCCGGCTCCGGAGCCGAGGTGTCCTCCAGCCTGCTGCCGTCGGTTCCGCCGGCGACCTTCAGGAGCTCGATCTCGTCCAATGCCGGGGCATATTCCGGCGACAAATCGAGGATCCGGTCGAGAAAAACCCTGCTCTCGTGGAGGCGACCCGCGGCGCGCAACGCCTGCGCCTCCTCCAGGAGCAGTTCTCTGCGCATTGAATCCCGATCCGCCTGAACAGCTTCGGTGTTTGCATCCCCGGAAGCATTCGGGGCCGACGGGGCACTCATCCGGGCCGCGGCAGAATTGCGGTTGAGGACCCGTCTGACCGGATCCCAGCCCGCCCGGCTCGTGATCCACGCGGGAATCGCCAATGCGAGGACCAGCAGCAACATGGATGCGCCCATCCAGGCAGGCGTCCTCCAACGGTTCCAATCGGGTCGCACCTCGGAAACCTCTTCCGGGACGGCCTCCGCCATAGAAGAAGGCTGGGAACCCGTGGGGATGTCTGTGTCTTCCCGGAGTTCGGGTGCTTGATCCGATGTATTGACTGCTGCGCATGCCGGGGTTGGCGCCGGTTCCGGAGGTTCCATCGGCTCTGCCGCCAAAGGAGGCGGCGCGGGGGGGAGGGATTCCACCGCAGGGAGGGATTCCTCCCGGACCCGCGAGCCCGGATCGTCCTGCGCCTGCCAACTGGCGAGGAAATGCTCCAGGGTTTTTTGTATCCTTGCCTGGTCCGGCGACGGTGCTTCAGGATCTGCAGAAGTTTGCTGATCCCCGACCCGCTGCGATGGCGGAGCTTCTGGCTTGGATCCTGAAGACTCGTTTTCCGGTGGCTGGCCCTCTTCCTTGGGGATCTCGATGGAGACTTCGGATAGGGAACGCGCTGTCTCGCATGTGTCCTGAAGCAGATGATAGTGTTCCGCCAGATTCGCGACCAGACCGTTCAGCCTCTGATAGTCGGGCCTCTCTTGCCGCGCCAGAGCGCTTTCCACATTTCTCTTCAGTGCCAGGAGACTGGGAGCGGCTCCACTTCTGCCAGCAGCCTGCCGGATTCGAGGGAGGGCGGTCTGCAGTTCGATGCGCATCAATTGAGAGTCTTCAGCCAGTTCCGCCAACAGAGCCAGACAGGCTTTTTCAAATTCTGCCATTGACACAAAACGATCTCCCGCATCTTCGGCCAGGCATCTTTCCACAATCGGCCAGAGACCGAGTGGGAGTTCCGGGAACTTCTCAACAGTCAGGAACCGTGGTTTAGCTTCTCCCGCCGCATAGCTGCCACTGCCATCCTGCAGAAACGGATGGGCGCCGGTCATGAATTCGTAACAGATCATGCCGAGCGCGAACAGATCTGATTGCGGGGTTGCCTCATCCGCGGGTGAGGACTCGGGCGCGAGGCGGGACAGGCACTGTGCCAGATCTCCGGAGAATCCCCGTGGCGGGGTGACCGGTCCTCCCGGCTGCAAGTCCCAGACCTTCACCCTGCCGTCCGGCGTTATCAGAATGCTCCTGGTTGTGAGGCTGCCGTGCAGGATTCCGTGTTCATGGGCGCATCCCAGTCCCGCCGCGGCCTGGCCCACGATGGCCAGCTTATCCTCGACTTGCATCGCGGTCTTCTCGGCGATCAGGGCCTGCAGATCCTTTCCGGAGAGCCATTCCATCACGATATATGCAGTGGTCCCCTCCCTGCCATGATCGTAAACAGTTGCCAGGTTCGGGTGCTTCAGGACGGCGAGAGCTTCGAATTCGCTGCTGAAACGGGCTTGAGTCCGGGAATCTGTCATGAGGTCCGTGTGGAAGGTCCGGATGGTGAAATAACGGCTGCGGGAAGAGTCGCAGGCACGATACAGACTGCCGAATGCCTCGTCGCACAGTTTCTCCAACAATCCATAGGGTCCAAGTTTTTCCATTTCAGTTGCGTCTCTTCATGAAAGAGGATGAGCTGCTGAGCGGACGACGGGCCGGGGACACCTTCACCGCTGACTCCTTCGATACCACTTCCCTTATCGACCGTTGTGTGCTGCCTGATCACGGTCTGTCGCTTGTTGATATGATTCAGTTCATGAATACGTGGTGGAGTCTTGCGATATCAGTCAGCGCCGCCAGGGGAAAAAGCCCTTCCGGCGCTTCAGCAGTTCTTCCAGATCGCTCGAGACCTGTGCGGCGCTGGCGTACCGGCGGTCCGGCAGTTTGGCCAGCAACTTCTGAAGAATGAGATCGAAGGACTCGGCCTCCTCGGCCTTGAAGAGGCCGAGATCGGGTGTGGGCTCGTTGACGATCGCCTGAAGGGTGGAAGCGGCGCTATTGCGCCGGAACGGCAATTGACCGGTCAATCCCTCGAACAGGACCATGCCAAGGGAAAAAAGATCACTGCGGTGATCCACTGCCTGCCCGCATGCCTGCTCCGGCGACATATAGTCGAGTGTTCCCAGGAGCGCGCCTTGGGCGGTGAGGTCGGAGGAAAAGGGCGCGCCTGCTTCCATCACCCTGTGTTTGGCAAGTCCAAAGTCCAGTATTTTCAATTTGTTATCGCTTATTATCATCAGGTTGGAGGACTTGATGTCGCGATGGATGATGCCCTGCCGGTGTGCCGCTTCCAGGCCGGAACAGGCCTCGATCATCCAGCGCACGAGTTGACGCCATTCCTGGGGGCCCTCATGAACAATCTTGTCTTTCAGGGTTTTTCCGTCCAGCCATTCCATGACCATCGCGACCTGGTCCCCGTGCTCGAATAACTCATAGATCGATGTGATCGCGGGGTGGCTCAGAGCTGCGGCGAGCCGTGCCTCCTGGAGGAACCTCTTACGCGCTCCTTCCATTTGGAGCAGGGTAGGCTTGATGACCTTTACCGCCACCTTCCGGTTCAGGGTAAGATCCTGCGCCTGGTAGACGACACCCATGCCGCCTTCCTGGACGCGGCGCAGAATTTGGTACTGATTGATGCGGGTGTCCGGATCGAACAGCTGGAATTCGCCCCAGGTGGCTTGGGTGGATCTGCTGCCATCTCCGCTCAGGCTGTCGAGTTCGCGGATGCGGTCAGAAAAAACGCTCGAGAAAACCCGAAGGCAATTGGCTTCCCGGATAAGGTACCCGTCCCGTACCAAAGCGCGGCATATATCCTCCTCCTCCCCCTGCCTGGGTTGCTGACCCAACATGAGTGAGCGCAGGAATCGCCGGCAGTCGTTCTGGCACTGCCCCCAGAAATATTCGAAATGCGGACCAGCCTCCTCAAGAAAGCGGGATGCAACCTCTTTGCGATCCGGCTCCTGGCCGGGATTCTCTTCGAGCCAGTCGAAGTAGACGCTGCAGGCGATCTGGATGTAAAAGGGAAACAAACCCGCCAGATCCATGATATCCATGGCAAAGGCATCGAGCGGAATCCCCTCGTCGCGGGACGGGACCGCGATCAGCTCCAATGCTTCCTCCTTCTCGAAGGGCCGGAGACGCAGAGTACTGAAAATATTGAAGAACGGGGAATCTGCGACCTCGGTGGAGTGGCACAGGCGCTGCAGTTCGGTCTTGGTGGATGTGACATATGCGACGGCGGCATTGTTCGCCACCGACCTCAAAAAGGCGTAGAAATCGCGGTCAAACACCGGGTTCGATGTTATGGCATCGAACTCGTCGAACAACAGAACCAGCTGCCTCCCTTTCCGGGAAAGGCGCTCCTGCATTTGCAGCAAAGCGCGGTAGTTGGCGGGATCGGGATCGGCAATCTCGGGATCTATGCGGCGGATCTGACCGAGCAGGGCTTCAAAAAACCCCTGCAGAGTTATGTTCCGCATTTGCTGAAAGTCTAGGTACACGACGATAAGCGAGGACCTGTCAGAAAGGAACTTTTCCCGTACCTCCGGGATGGTGAGCTGGAACAGAAGCGACGACTTGCCGATGCGACGTTCTCCGACGACCGACACCGACTGAGGCCGCTCGACACCGATGCGGGAGAAGATCCGCGACAGCTCCCTCCGGCGGCCGAAGAAGTGTCTTGCGTCCTGAATCATCACCCGGTTGAGATAGGGATTCATGTTGGCCGGTATTGTATCGTTGAAGGCAGTGCGGCAGAAGGAAAATCACGCCGAATGAAACGAAGCAGGCAGCCGCACTCACCAGTCTGGAGCACACAAGGGAACGAAAACACGCAGGCGGAAGCCCTCGCTCACCGGACTCACGGACCTGTTTTTCGAGCAGCGTGCTCCCCGAACCTCGATTCGTAGTATCATGGGCAGGCGATCCATCCATGGGAGGACCCGAACATCCAGGCACGCGTGCTGCGCTTTCTTTCGGTGCAATCCGAAGAAGCGCCATCGGCGCTTCTCGTGATGCTGTATTTCTTCCTGGCAATGGCCTGCGTCGGCGCGGTCAAGTCCCTGCAGAACTCCCTGTATCTGATCAACCTGGGATTCGACTGGAAATTGCCCATATTGTACGCCAGCCTTTCGCTGCTGGCCGGACCGATCGTTCTTCTGTACCAACGCCTGACTCGCGGGACGGCCCGGGCAACCCTGCCAGTTTCAACTCTTGGATTTTTCCTGGTGACGTTCACCTTCTTCATCTACTCCCTCGGGCGCGTGCACCAGTCCTGGGTCTATGCCGTCTTTTATGCCTGGGGCGGAATATTCAACCTCCTGCTTCCGACCCTTGGATGGGTCGTCTCCTACGAACTCTACAACGTGCGCGCCGCCAAACGAGTGTTTGGACTCCTGGCAACGGGGGGAGTATTGGGAGGCGCGTTTGGAAGTTACTGCACTGTGCTTGCTGCCGGTCATCAGGAGTGGCTGCTGCTGCAGGTCCTGGCGATGATGGCCAGCCTCATCGGGCTCCTCGTCCTGATTTACCGTGCTGCCGGCAGGCGATCCGGATCGTCGGGCAGAAGCACTGCCGGCCGCGAGGTCAGCCCCGATACTCCAAAACTAAGCACGGTAACGGAGATGCTTCGCCTGCCGTATGTTCGCTTCCTGGCCGGCATGGTGTTTGTGGCAGCGCTGTCAACGACCTTGATCGATTTGAATTATCTCTGGTTTGTCCGGGACAAGTACCCTGGGGATGTGACTGCCCTGAAGCAGTTAATAGGGAACGTGCTCACGATCCTGTACCTGGCTTCGGCGGTCCTGCAGGTGCTCGGGACCCGGCGGATCCTGCAACGGTTCGGGCTTCCTGCCGTGCTTTTGGTTTCTCCTGCCGGTCTTGGCGGAGCATCCCTCTTCGCTGCGGTCTGGCCGGTTTTCCCGTCCGTGGTCGGAGTAAAAGCGTTGGGCGGTATCCTGGCGTCCTCGCTGCATCGTACAGGCGTGGAAATGATGTATGTGCCCCTCGCATCCAGGTACGCCTCGTTGCCTCTGAAGAGCTTCATCGACCTGGTTGTGTACAAGGCTGGGGACGCCTCCGGCGCATTCCTGTTCCTTGTCCTGCTGCAGGTCCTCACACGTCCCGTGAGTGCGACGCTGGCCCTGCAGACTGCTGCCTTCCTGCTCTGGGGTTATCTGGCGTGGCGAATCGGCAAGGAGTACATACTTCACCTCCGCCATTCGGTCCAGGAGGGGCTGGCGGTCCGGCTTGCAGCTGCGCCTGAGGAAGGGCACGCGGAAGAAATCCTGCTGGAGTTGCTGAAGACCCCGGATCCGGTGAGGACCCGGCTGGCATTCCTGGGACTCAAGAAGCTCGATTTCCTTGAGGAGGAACCGGAACCCGAGTTTCCCTACGAAGGGGAGGGCCTTCTGCACACCAACATGTCCGCGGTTGCGATCGGGCCGGCGCGCTGGATGGCGGCCGCCACATCGCTGCTGGATCATCCGGACCCGGAAATCGGAGCGGCAGCCCTCCATCTGCTGGTACGGCGGGACCCGGCAGGCCAGCTCAGGAGGATGCGCGAGACGTTCAGCTCGGAGTGGATCCCGTCAAATCTCTTCCTCTGTTACATGGACCGCTATGTAGAACAGCCGGGAAAGCTCTTGCGGCCTACAAACGTGCTGCGCTGGTGTCAGGCTCTGCCGCAGGAGCGACAGGCCGTCATGGCGCGTTTGATGGGGAAATCCAGGGATCGCGCCTTCCTGCCAGTTCTCAGGCAATGGGCCCAACAGGAGTCCGGTTCGGCCGCGCTTGCCGCCATCGAAGCCACAGGGCGATTCGCAGAGCCTCGTCTCCTGCCATGGCTTTGCGCTTTCCTGGCATCCTACCGGAGCCGCAATGCCGCGCGACGCGCCCTGTCCTTCTACGGGGAAGGGGCTGTGGTTTACCTCGCCAAACTTCTTCGTGACCCGGCAGCCGATCCCAGGATCAAGAGAGAAATCCCGTTGATCCTGGGAGATATCTGCTGTTCGTCGTCCAGAAGCGCACTCGCGGGCGCCCTCTACCACACCGATCCCGTGGTTTCGTACCGAGCACTCCAGGCGCTGAACCGCATCCGGGATGCACAGGACCTTTCGTATGCCACGGAGACCTTTCTCCCTTTGATCGAGTTCTGGGCCCGTCAGTACTACGAGCTGGCGGGGTTGGAGTCGGTGCAGGAGGCCGACGGAGGCAGGTGCGCCAGGCTTCTGCGCCGGGCTTTGCAGGAGCGCAAGCAGTCGGCGCTGGAACGGATATTCCGGATTCTCGAACTCTTCCTGCCGCGCGGTGACGCGTATTACTGCTACCGGGTCCTGACTGAACACCGGCACGAGCTTCGCGATCATGCAATCGAATTGATTGACGCTCAACTGAATCCCAGGCTCAAGGCGATCCTTCTCCCTGTGCTCGCCGAAGCCGGCATCGACGAGCTGGTCCGCGTGGGCAGGGAACTGTACTTCCTTCCTGAATCCTCCGAGGGGATCGTCTCCGATGCCCTCACGCTGACGGATCCATGGTTCCGTTGCTGTGTCCTCGCGGCGACGCGGGAAGCGGTGCTCCGGAACAGGGAAGTCGGCGTCAGATGGAGGGAGTCTGTGCAATTGTGTTGCGGCGACACTGACAAGCTGGTCCGGGAAACAGCCCGGTGGACCCTGGAGGGCTTTTCATCCCCGGCGAAACCCCCTACGGAAACGGAACCGCATGCTCAATACGATTGAAAAAGCCCTGCTGCTGCAGGAATTGGATCTGTTGCGGTTTGCGTCTGCGGATCACCTGATGCTGCTGGCGGAAGCGGGCCGCGAAGTCGTTTTCAGAAAAGGTGATGCCATCTACCGCGCCGGTGACCCACCTTCGACGTTTTATCTGCTTCTCCGCGGCCGGGCGGCAATCGGGGGGGCAGACGGCCCTGTCGTCGAAAAGACGGCATTGGATCTTCGATCGTGCCTGAGAAACGTCGAACGTCCCGCCGGGTGCATCTGCATCGAGGATTGCACAGCCCTGGCCTTCGAGACTCCGGACCTGCTGGATCTGCTGGCCAGTGAGCCGGAGCTGTCGCTCGCCATGCTCAAGCATTTCGTTTCAGAGTAAAATGGTGATTGCGGACCCCAGGGCGTCCGGCATGGCATTTGAAGGAGGAGATATGTTACGGCGTCTACCCGTGAGATCGTCCCCGGGGACCTTCCTGGCAGTGCTAATGTCAGTCCTGATGTTTCCCGCCGCTCTGCCCGGGAGCGGCCCATCAACACAAGGAGAGCAGGACTCCGGCCAACCGGCGCAGGCTTCGCCCGAAAGCAGAACCGATGCATGGCTGAAAAAACGGCAGGAGAGGGCTCTGGAAGCAAAACCCCGGCAGCTGTCGGGCTTTGAACGGCGCATGTTGTGGATAGAGAAGGGCGGATTCAGCGAGGTCATGAACTTCAACTTCAGGGGATTGTATCCCAAATTCTCCAGCCTCAGCAACGGCTCGGGATTCGCACCCGGCGTACGTTTCGGGCTGTCGAATCAGTGGGGAGCACATCTCGACTTTCAATCATCCGCGGCGTTGTCGCCCCGCGGCTATCGCCGTATCGACCTGCAGATCGGCAGGATACAGCACCATGGCCAGGCTTTCAGTCTGGAGGCCATCGGGACCGGCCCGGTCTCCCAGTTTGACGAATCGCGCCCCAAGAACGCCGGCCTGTTCTTGTATGCGGATTTGCGCTATCGCTACTACCCTCAGGAAGACTACTTCGGCCTGGGTCCTGACAGCCGCAGGGAGGACAGGACGAACTATCTGATCGAGGATGCAATGTATGACCTGGTCAACGGTTGGCAGATAAACCGCTGGGTCGGAATTGCTGCACGGGTGGGTGCTTACAAGGCGCACCTCGGACGCGGCACTGACGACCGTTTCCCCGATATACGGGAACTTTTCGACGACACCACCGCGCCAGGTCTGGATTTCCAACCCTGGTTCTTCCATGCCACCGGCGCCCTGCTTCTCGATAACCGCGACCGGCCGGGCAATCCTCACAAAGGGGGGATGCTTGGGTTTTCGTTCTCCCGCTTCGAAGACACCTCATCGCAGCAGTTCGATTTCAACCGCGCGACGATCGACGGGCGCGAGTTCATTCCCCTCGGTTCGGAACAGAGAATCCTCGCCCTGCGATTCTTCACGCTGTTTGACGCGCCCCGGGGTGGCAGCCGCATTCCGTATTATCTCCAGCGGACCCTCGGAGGCAGCGAGACCCTGCGCGGATTCCGCGAATTCCGGTTCATGGATAACAACCTCATGTTCCTTTCGGCCGAGTATCGCTGGGAGCCGGCCGCGGTAGTGGAACTGGCGCTGTTTTACGATGCCGGGAAGGCCTTCCCCAGACGTTCGGATTTTGGCTTCAGCCACCTCGAGCACAGCTACGGGATCGGAATCCGTTTCAAGACTCCCAACGCGGTGATCATGCGACTCGATATCGGTCGCAGCCGCGAAGGGCAGAGGCTGTTTTTCCAGTTCGGGCCTTCTTTCTAAAGGAGCGCCGCCATGAAAACTTACCGCAATGCCTGGATTGCGCTTGCGTGGGTGGTGATGCTGGCGAGCCCCATGCCGGCGCGGGGGCAGAAATTCAGACCCGACGATCCAGTCCGCGTGGATCCGGATCAGCAGCCGGTCGCACGCCCGAACCCTGTCGGAGAGCTGAGCCAGATCGTGGATTTTCTTCAGAACACGTTTCAGAACCGAGCCAAGGGTGCGGTTGTTCCGGCTGAAAACATCAACACCCTTGGAGAGGTGCCTGATTCCAGCTGGTTTACCAATCGCACGGGTCTGCAAGTGCTGACCATCGAAGATCTGGTTCGCGGTCCGGACCAGGGAGCGGGACCGGACACATCCCGTGGCTGGGTGATCATAAGCGCCAAAACGCAGGGCGTGACGCCCGGCTTCCAGATCCGAGACGGGCGGGGCGACGTCTACTTCATAAAGTTCGATCCTCTGACGAACCCACAGATGGCGACCTCCAGCGAAGTGATTTGCACCAAGCTGTTCCACGCGATGGGATACAACGTCCCGGAAAACTACCTCGCCTTCGTCCGCCAGGACGACATCCGGATCGATCCCCAGGCGCAAGTGAAGGATGAGACGGGCAGGGACAGGCCCATGAATGAAAAAGACGTTGACAACATCTTCAGCCGTGTTGCCCTGCGCATGGACGGAAGTGTCCAGGTTGTTGCCAGCCGCGGCTTGCCGGGCGAACCGATGGGCCCCTATCTCTACCGGGGCGTCCGCGGCGACGATCCCAATGACATCTTCCCCCATGAAAACCGCAGGGAGCTGCGGGGATTGCGCCTCTTTGCCGCATGGCTCAATCATGACGATTCCCGCAGCATCAATTCCGGGACCTTCTTTATCTCTCAAGGGGACAAAGGCTACCTCAAACATTACCTGATGGATTTCGGCTCCTGCCTGGGGAGCGGCAGCGTACGGATCCAGGGACGCCGGGCCGGGTACGAATACAAGATTGAATGGACTCCCATTCTGAGAGCGGCACTCTCGCTGGGCCTGTGGGACCGGAAGTGGCGTCACATTCCATATCCCGACTTCCCCAGCATCGGCAGGTTTGAGGCTAGAAATTTCGAACCCGAGCTGTGGCGCCCGGAATACCCGAACCCGGCATTCGAGAGGATGCGGAACGATGACGCCTTCTGGGCGGTTCGGATCCTGATGCGTTTCACCGATGAGATGATTCGTACCGTGGTGAAAACGGGCCGCTATGACGATAAGGCTGCCGAAGAATACCTGATCCAGACGCTGATCAAGCGCAGGGACAAGATCGTCCACCATTACCTGGCCGAGATCAATCCATTGGATTCCTTCCGGGTGACCGACAGTCCCAGCGGTGCGGCGCTGGCATTCACAAACCTCGGCGAGCAGGCGGGTGTGGCGGGGGCGGGAGCGTATGCATACCAGTGGTTCCGTTTCGACAACCGGAGCGAAAAATCAGACCCCATCGGTGCGCCCCAATCCGTTTCGAGTGCTTCGATCCCGGTGCCGCGTGACGATGCTCCCTATCTTATGGTACGAATTTCAACAACTGCGAAGGAATGCCCGAAGTGGAAGAAGAGCCTGGATGTGTTCATCCGCCAGTCTCCTGAGAAACAGATTGTAGGGATCGAACGAACGCCTTAAAAACTGTAAAACTGGGGACGCTGTTTTCATACTTCTCCAGTTTCTAACAAGGCCACGTCCCCCGTTTTCGGAACGGTCGCGACAAACGGGCGTTTCGCGAACAATGGGGGACGAGGCGTCGGACTCCCGGCGATGGGAACGAAACGGAAAGGGCGCAATGACGCAAACGACCCCTCTCAGCCTGCGTGAAGCACTGGCACGCATCATGGTTGTGCCTACTCCATCAGACCTCTGGGATCTGCAACGGCAGCTCCTGACGCTCGGCGGCGAAAACGCCGAGAGAGTGCGGATTGTGGCGGGTAGATTCCACGCCTGCCTGCGGGAGCTGGAGAGTAAGATAGCCTCGAGGACGGCGAGCCGCTGGGGCGCCGTCCTGGAGACCGCGTCGGTCGCCAGTGTAGGCTTGCAGGAGGCGCTCGCCGAACAGGACAATCCGCTCCGGCGCATCCTCTCCAGTAGCGTGACTGCGCTGCTGGAGATCGAAGCGGCAAAGAAAAACGTCCAGGCCTGGGAGGTGGAGGCATCGCTCATGTATTACGATGTCGCCTGGTACCTCTCCGGCGAGCTGTGGGCCGTGTCCCGGGAAGGCCGTCCCGAACTCTCTGCGGAAGAACGTCACTCCTACATCGACCAGTTGATCAGCCCACTCCTGGACCGCGGATTCCCGGACGCTTCCAAATGCGCCCTTCTGATCCGGCTTTTCCAGGTCGTGCTGGCAGGAAGGATGCTGCGGCTGCTTCCAGCCGATGGATCTTCGGATTAGGGCGGCACGGATACCGGACTCAGCAGGCGTTGGTTCGTGGCTTGAAGGAGAAGAAGCCCCCAACGTTCTCCCGGAAGACCTCGGGAAAGCTCTTGTCCAGGTAGGAGCGGATCGACACATAGCATTCGTCGCAGGTGTTGTGCCGCGTGAATTCGTTGATCATGCGTGACTGCTCGTGGAGCGAGTAACGTCTGAACTGCATCGAGCAGGGTTGCAGGGACCCATCGCTGGTGACCACCAGAAAACGCAGGCCCGCCTTGCATCCGGGCGATTTGCCGTTTTCGAAGTAGCGCTGGGTGGCGTTCAGAGTGCTCTCGGAATTGGCAACCCAGCGCGTGTTGTTCATCCGCGATTTGATCCCGGACAGCTGCTGCCTCAGGGTGGCAAGCTGTTCCGGCGAGGTGAGGAAGTAATCACGGCAACCGGTTCGCCTCGAGGTGTAGGCGCTGTAACTGACGTTAACTCCCCACTCGCGGGCCTTGTCGGCGACCGCATTGACGTAGCCGACATTCTCGCTTGTGATGCAGTTGTTCAGCACAATATCGTCGTAACCGAGCGCCCCCAGCTCCGGCATGATCTCGCTCAGATGCCTGTACAATCCCGGGCACTGCCGAAACTCATCGTGGCGCTCGTCGGGAAAATCGAGGCTGACGGAAAACTGGTTCACCCCTGCGTCGCGAAGCTCGATATAGCGTTCCCTGGTCATGAGCGACCAGTTCGAAACCAGGATGGTATAGGGGATCCCGGACGGGTTCTTGATGTTTCGGACGATGTCGGTAAGATCCTGCCGCATCAATGGTTCGCCGCCCGAAACCTGGACGACGGCGGGGCGCAGCACATCCATGTAGCGACGATAATCCGCCGGCTTCAAATCCCGTGAATTGTCCCTCGGGCCGCCGTGGTCACAGTGCTTGCAATAGCAGGTGCACGAATCCGTGACCTCAAAAGAAACCACAATGGGACGATTGGCAAACCAGTTCAACGACCCGCGCGCTATGATTCCTACCGACTCAGTGAGAGGAACTTTGTGCATTGAACAACCCTGCGAACTCAAAACTGCATCAATTTCTGCCCGGACTAAACAGCGATGCTACCAGAATCCCGTCTCCCAATGCAAGAACCTTGCGCCGAATCAGCAGGATCAGCCCACTGGCGGCCACGCTGAGATCGGCAAGGCACGAAAGCGGCTCGGACGGTTTTTAATCTTATCATCCCACCCAACGAACATGAATCATTATGACGCTTTCAGATTGCGCCTTCCTGCAGCGTTTCGCCGCGCAGGCCGACAACGAGATACCGGATTGGCACCTTGCGTTCGGCTTGCGCAACCGCCCGGCGTGCAAGATGGAGCAACCCGGAACAGCAGGGAACTTGCATGATCAGGACGGTGACGGAATTCACCGCCGCGTCGTCCATGAGACTCGTGAGCTTCTGGAGATATACGTCCTGGCCCTGGTCCAACTTCGGGCACGCAATGGCGAGCGTCTTTCCCCTCAGCTGATTTTCGTGAAACCCGCCCATGGCGAAGGCCACGCAATCGGCAGCCAGAAGCAGGTCCGATCCGCGAAAGTGCGGCGCAGCCGGGGAAATCAGGTGCAGCTGGATCGGCCAATGAGTCAACTCGGAAAGCCGGAGACCGGTCTCCCCAAGTGTCGGAGCACCTGCGCGTGGTCCGAAGCTCACTGTCCGGGAGCCGGGACAGCCGCCAGGATGCGCTGAAACATGCCTGCCATTTCCGGGCTCCTGGCCTACGGTGATGCCCTGTTCGCGCAGATAGTCGAGAGCCTGCTGCAGATATGTTGTCTGGTTGTGTTCCCGGAGGTGCTCGAGATGCTCCTGGACCACAGCTTTGCCTTGACGGGCAATGCCGGCGATCACCTGGCGCTCATCGTAGGGGGAGGCCTCGCGCTCCTCGATCGTAATGGCACCCTCGGGACAGTGCCCGATACAGGCGCCCAGGCCATCGCAGAACAGGTCGCTGATCAGACGCGCTTTCCCGTCAATTACCTTGAGTGCGCCCTCGGGACACCCCGGGATGCACAGACCGCACCCATTGCATTTGCCCTCGTCAATCTCAATGATCTTTCGCTTCATAACGCTCCTCTCGATCCAAAACGCCCGTTCATGATACCTGAGACGAAAACCGCTGTCCTTGATCCAGATCAAGAATATCCCGGAAAACCGGCGTCCCTCTGGAGCGCGGCCGTCCCGCCCGCCAAATCCGTGTTTCCAGGGGGGAAAGAGTAGCCTGGCACAGAATTTGATGATATCTTGGCGCTGCTTCCCTGGAGATATGGCAATGAAACCTCGATCAATGACGCGGTATCTTCTCTTATTTCTATTCGTTACGGTCACGTTCGGACTCCTGGCTGCGCAGGTGCCGGCCAAGAAGCCGGAAACCATCAGCGAAGAAAACCTGCTGGCAGCCATGCACTCGATCACCAGCCAGACGCTCTTCGATTACGTGAAGGAGTTGAGCTCAGAGAAGTATGACGGCAGGCTGACCGGGACTCCGGGATACAACAATGCCGCGCAGTGGGCAGCCGACCTCTTCAAAAAGTGGAATGTCAAACCGGGCGGTGACAAGGGCACCTATTTGCAGAGTTTTCCCAATCCTTACACGCTGGTTCTGCCGGGAACTGAGATCAGCATGGAGGTTCCCGTCGGCGAGGGGGGCAAGATCATCAAGTCCTACCGTTTTGAAGACGACTTTTTCCCGGGATCCACTTCCGATTCCGGCACGGTAACCGCGGAGGTGGTCTATGTGGGATTCGGAATCACCGCGCCGGAATTGAACTTCGATGAGTACAAAGGGATCGACACAAAAGGGAGGATCGTGCTGATGGAGCCGGAGGTGCCGGTTTCCCCCGATCGGGAAGCCGAGGAGTTCAAGCGCTGGAGGCCCTACTCATTCCATGATTACAAAGTCAAGAATGCCAAGGAACACGGCGCCTCCGGGATGATATACAATTATCACATCGCCAATCCGAACTGTGTATTTGTAAGAGATTTCATCCTGACCTACGTCGGCCCCGGTGTGATCAACGATATTTTCGCCGGGACCGGGAAGAAGCACGCGGAACTGGTCGGAAGCATCCGCACGTCGAAAACACCGGTCTCTTTTGCCACCGGTAAGACATTTACACTGAAAAACACCACCGAGCACCACCCGGAAGGCATCGGCGCCAACGTGATCGCTTTCCTTGAGGGGAAAGACCCGGTCCTGAAAGGCGAGGCGATTGTTGTCGGCGGTCATCTGGACGGCCAGGGCAGGAATCCGGAGCTCATGCCGAGCGCTCACGACAACGCTTCAGCGGTGGCGGTCACGCTCGGCGTTGCCGAGGCAATCCAGCGCCTGGCGCTGCCGCTCAAGCGGTCGATCATATTCATCCTTTTCGGAGCCGAAGAGCAGGGGGTCAAAGGCTCGGAATACTACCTGGCCCACCCGCTCATTCCCAACGACAGGATCAAGGGATTTCTCAACCTGGAGAGCGTAGGCCGGGGCGAGCGGATCACCGCCGCGAACGGCAGAAACTACCCGCAGCTGTTCGAATTCATCGACCGCAACAACAGCAAATATATCCACCGCCCGGTCAGCCCGGGGAACTTCAATCCCAACCTGGCCCGGCCGCGCCAGGATGCGGCCCATTTCATGTGGGCCAACATCCCGACGATCTCATTCGGTACTTCGGGTGCCCCGCGCCTGAATGTTGCCACTTACCACACGACTCATGACTCCATCGAGATCATCACCCCGGAGATCATGCAGGACCTGGCGCGGCTGGTCTTCCTGTCGGTAGTTGAGATGGCTAACAACTGAGATCCAAAGACTGCAACCACGAAATACCAGAAAAACACGAAATTGCTTTCGTGTTTTTCGTGTATTTCGTGGTTTAAAAATCAGTTGCCGCCGCGCCGCCCTCCGCCTCTGCCGCCTTCCTGTGTCTCGCCGCGCCCGTCCTGTGCCTGTTCTCGGGCCAGTTCCACGAGGTCGACGCTGCTCGCGAAGTCGCCGAGCAGCCACTTGCAGAAGTAATCTGCCCGGATCCAGTTGCAATATGGCGAAACGGGGCCGTACGAGTGCGCTTGACCTGGGAAGATCATCATGTCGAAACGTTTGTTCGCCCTGATCAGGGCGTCCGCCAGCCGCATGGTGTTGGCTGGGTGGACGTTGTTGTCGGCATCGCCCGTTACCAGCATGAGACGGCCCTTGAGGTTTTTGGCCAGATCCGAATTCTTATCCATGGTGTATTCGAAAGTAATGTTGCCTTTCTCGTCCTTGACCTCACGGATGCCGTAATTTTTTTCGCTCCAGGGCGCGTTGTAGATGTTGTTTTCATGGTTGCCCGACTCCGACCAAGCCACCTTGAAGAAGTCAGGGTAAACCAGGATGGCCGCCGCAGACATGAAGCCGCCGCCCGAATGCCCCCAGATCCCGACCTTGTCGATGTCGATGAAGGGAAACCGGCGCGCCAGCTGTTCCACGGCGGCTTTCTTGTCGGCCAGGCCGTAGTCGCGGAAGCTTATATTGTCAGGAGACGTCAAACGGTAGCTGTAGTTGTGATACCACTTGGAACGCTGCGGGCTGCCGCCCCGGTTTCCCACCTCGATCACGATGAACCCAAACTGGGCCAGGAAAGAGCTGTAGTTGCTCGGTGAGAATCTCTTTGTGACACTCTCGGTCTGGGGACCCGGATATACGTACAGAATGATCGGATACTTTTTACCGGGGTCAAAGTCAAACGGCTTGTACATGACACCGTAAAGGTCTGTGATGCCGTCGTCCGCCTTTACCTTGAAGGGTTCCGGGAATTTGAAGCCATGTTCCAGCAATGGCTTGATGTCTGTCGTTTCCAGTTCGATCAACAGGTTGCCGGCCGCGTCGTACAGCAGTGAGCGCGGGACGGCATTGATCCGAGTGGAGTTGTCGACAAAATACCTGGCCGACTCGCACACGATTACTGCGTGATCTGCGTCCCCGGGATCAAGCAATTTCATCCCCGTGCCGTCCAGATTGACCCGGTACAAATGAGCGTAATAAGGATCCTCGCCGGCTTCCCTGCCTCGGGCTGTGAAATACATCACCCGGCCCTTCTCGTCAATTCCCTGAATGGCGTCGGCGACGAACTCACCGGAGTCGACTTGGTTTTTCAGCGTTCCGTTGATGTCGTAGAGATAATAGTGACCCCAGCCATCCCGCTCCGACCACCAGAGAAACTCCTGGCCGTTATTAATGAGGCGCGGCGGCCTGGTCTCGATGTAGGTGTTCAAGCGCTCTTCGACCAGGGTTTTGACTTCGCCGGTGTCGGGATTGGACACGCAGATGTCCAGCCTTTGCTGGTTACGGCTGAGACGGGTGAAATAGATCTTGTCGGCGGCGTCGGTGAACCAGGTCTGTGCCCGGCCATATATGGGCGGTTCTCCGAACTGGGGCGGAATGCGAGCGTTCCAGGTCGACAGACTCTGATCCTTAAAAGCATCAGCCTTGATCTTTACTTGCGCCTTGGTGTCGCGGTCGAACACGATCAACTCCCGTTGCGGGTAGTTGGCCTCGCCGGGCATGGCGTAACGATAGGTATTGAGCCTTGGCCGGGGATTCTGAGGGGTCGCCAGCGGATTGATCACCCACAGGTCGGCGACCTTCCGTTGGTCGGTGCGCATAGTAGTGAACTTCCTGGAATCCTTGGACCAGGAAATGGCATTGGGCGGCGTCCGAACGTTGGCGCCCCGCCCTTGGCCTTCCGTCGTTGTGACCTCCTCCTGCTGTTGCTGCTCCTGCTGTTGTTCTCCGCCGCCTCTGCCGCCCCGCCCGCCGAAACTGTAGTGCTCTATGCCGTCCGTCGTGAGTTGGACTTCGACTATGGACTTGTCGTTCTCATCCTTCTTGGCCTTCTCGAAATTGACGTCGTCCATCATGTAGAGGTTGTGGTT
>Ga0113563_10000084_pt1 | contig 32015 bp, 30 predicted proteins | sample Mud3Dept3metaG_FD_80117 | JGI IMG/M metagenome (GOLD analysis project Ga0113563, IMG submission 80117) | Freshwater wetland microbial communities from Ohio, USA, analyzing the effect of biotic and abiotic controls - Mud 3 Core 4 Depth 3... | ecosystem: Environmental > Aquatic > Freshwater >... | reverse complement strand
AGGGTGCGAGCTTGCATTGTGGCAGCCATCAACGTAGAATATGGCCACTGTTTGAATCCAAGGAGCGTGCACATGAAAAAAGCATTATTGTATTCAGCCTGTCTCTTACTACTCCTGTCGCAGGCAGCAGTAGCACAGACAACCACGTTGAAAACGCCGAAAGAGAAGCTCAGCTACGTCATAGGGGTGCAAATCGGTTCGGATTTCAAAACGCAGAAGATGGATATGGATCCTGACCTCGTAGCCAAGGGCATGAAAGATGCCATTGCCGGAAACAAACTGCTTCTGAGTGACCAGGAGGCGAAAGAAGTCATCACGGCATTCCAGAAGGAGAGAGCGGCAGCGGATGCGGAAACGAAGAAAGGCCTGGCAGAGAAAAACAAGAAGGAGGGAGCAGCCTTCCTGGCGGCCAATGCGAAAAAAGAAGGCGTCAAGACCATGCCCAGCGGCCTCCAGTACAAGGTGATCAAAGAAGGTACAGGCAAGACTCCCAAGGCAACGGACACTGTTGAGACTCATTACCGGGGTACGCTTATCGATGGGCGCGAGTTTGACAGCTCTTACAAGCGCGGCCAGCCTGCTTCCTTCGCGGTGAGCGGTGTGATCAAGGGCTGGACCGAAGCGTTGCAGCTCATGAAAGCAGGCTCCAAGTGGCAGCTCTTTGTGCCTCCGGAACTGGCATACGGGGACCGCGGGGCAGGCCCCCTGATCGGACCGAACGCAACGTTGATCTTCGAAGTAGAACTGATTTCGGTAAAATAGAAACCGTTCGTGGTTCTTCGTTCTTGGTTCCTCGTTAAGAACTTTACTAACGGAGCACTAAGCACGAGGAACGATGCACGATGCACGAAGTGCATATGCCCGACGAAGACCTTTCGCGACTGCGCATAGATAAATCGAGAATTACGCCGACTCCGGCGAGAAGGCGCAGGAAGGGGTGGTACGTCGCCGCGGCTTGCGTCGTTGTGCTGGTGTTGGCCGCACTCTTTGTCGTAGGTCCTTTGCGGCCAGCGACCGAGGTGCAGGTAGCGAACGTGACGCAGGTCTATCCCGCCCAGGCCATCACGCTGCTCAATGCAAGCGGTTACGTGGTGGCGCAGCGCAAGTCAGCCCTTGCCTCGAAAGTGACCGGGCGCCTCATCTGGCTGGGCGTGGAAGAGGGGAGCAGGGTGAAAAAAGACCAGGTGATCGCACGCCTGGAGAGCGAGGACGTCGAGGCATCTAAAGCGCAGGCGGAGGCCAATGTGCGAAACGCACGCTCGAACATCGAGTTCGCCAAGGCTGAACTGAACGATGCGACGCTTACCATGAACCGCTCGAAAGACCTCGCTGCCAAAGGCTTCATAGCCCAGGCCGAGTACGACGCAGCCCTTGCGCGTTACCAGAAGGCTGCGGCTTCAGTCTCCGCGGCAGAGGCTGCGCTGAAAGCGAGCACTGCGGCCTTGGAGGCGGCAAAGGTTGCCCTCGAATACACCCAGATACGCGCGCCGTTTGACGCGGTCGTGCTCACGAAGAATGCGGACATAGGCGACATCGTCAGCCCCATTAGCGGTGCGGCAAATGCAAAGGCGGCGGTCGTGACCATTGCGGATATGGGCTCTCTCCAGGTGGAGGTGGATGTCTCCGAGTCGAGCCTGGAAAAGGTAAAAAGAGGCCAACCCGTCGAGATCCAGCTCGATGCGTTCCCTGACTCGCGTTTCCGCGGGCAGGTTCACATGATTGTGCCCACTGCCGATCGCAGCAAGGCGAGCGTGATGGTGAAAATTCGCTTCGTCGATGCTGACCCTCGCATCCTTCCTGAGATGAGCGCTAAGGCCGGTTTTCTTTCAAGACCCATCACCGCCGAAGAGGAGAAGCCCCGCACCGCCGTCAACCGGGCGGCCGTGGTCAAGAAGAATGGCCGCGACATTCTCTACATGGTACAAAGCAACAAGGCCGCGGAAACGCCAGTGCGACTCGGACCAGCAATCGGTGACATGCGCGAGGTACTGGAGGGAGTACAGGCTGGAGACCGCATCGTACTCAATCCTCCCGCCACACTGCGCAGCGGATCACGCATCAAGGTTGCGGAACGGTAATTGGAAGCAAACTCTCCCATCGTTGAAATCAGTCACGTAAGCAAGTCTTACGTGAGAGGGAACCGAAGCGTTCCCGTGCTGCTTGATATTACGTTCGACATAGAAGATGGAGAATTCCTGGCGCTCATGGGTCCGTCGGGATCGGGCAAGAGCACGCTTCTCAACCTGATCGCCGGCATCGACAAGGCAGACAGCGGCTCCATTCACGTGGGCGGCATCGATATCACTGCACTGACCGAGACAGAGCTGGCTGCATGGAGGGCAACGAACGTCGGATTCATCTTTCAGTTCTACAATCTGATCCCTGTGCTCACCGCGTTTGAAAACGTGGAGCTGCCCCTACTGCTTACGGACCTTCCCCGGAAAGAACGGCGGGAGCACGTGGAGCTTGCGCTCCGGGTGGTCAATCTTGCGGAGAGAATGGACCACTATCCGGCGCAGCTTTCCGGAGGAGAACAGCAGCGCGTCGCCATAGCCCGGGCCATCGTGACGGACCCTGAGATACTCGTTGCGGACGAGCCCACAGGCGATCTCGACCGCGTCTCTGCGGAAGAGGTGCTCACGCTCATGGACAGGCTCAACCACGAGTCAGGAAAGACCATCATCATGGTCACCCATGACCCAAAGGCCGCTGAAAAGGCCCACACGATCAGGCGGCTGGAAAAAGGTTTCTTGAGCGATGTTCATTCTCAAGCTGCTCTTTAGAAACGCGTTTCGTCACAAGCTGCGCACAGGTCTCACGATCCTCGGCATCACCATCGCCATTCTTGCCTTCGGCCTTTTGCGAACCGTCATCACCACGTGGTACATGGGTGTCGAAGCCTCGTCTGCAAACAGGCTGTGGACGAGGAATGCCATTTCCCTGATCTTTCCTCTCCCCATCGCGTACAAGGATAAGATTCGCCAGGTGGAAGGGGTGCAGTTTCTCTCCCACTCAAGCTGGTTCGGTGGGGTATACCAGGATGAAAAGAACTTTTTCGCCAACTTCGCAGTTGAGGCGGCGAGCTACATGGATGCCTATTCCGAATATTACATTCCGCCTGAGCAGCGTGCCGCACTCCTGCGCGACAGAAAGGGTGCTATAGCCGGACGAAAGCTGGCCGAGCGGTTCGGGTGGAAGGTCGGTGACACCATCGCACTCAAGGGCACCATCTACCCGGGCAACTGGGAGTTCACGTTGCGCGGCATCTATCGCGGGACGCGTAAGGACGCTGACGAGACGGTATTATTCTTCCACTGGGACTATCTCAACGAGACACTGAAGAAGGCAGCGCCGGCAAGGGCTGATAAGGTGGGAGCATTCATAGAAGTTATAAAGGATGCGAATGAGGCCGCAGTAGTGGCAGCGCGTATCGACGCCACCTTCAAGAACTCTCTCGCCGAGACGCTCACCGAGACGGAGAAGGCCTTTGTGCTCGGATTCATCTCAATGAGCGAGACAATAATTACGGCGATCCAGCTTGTCTCCATCGTGGTGATCGTCATCATCCTTGCGGTGGTGGGAAACACGATGGCAATGACTGCACGGGAACGTATCGGAGAGCACGCCGTCTTAAAGACGCTCGGCTTCGGAGCCTGGAGTATAGCCGGGCTCATATTCGGTGAGTCACTCGTGATAACACTGACAGGGTGCCTCGTCGGCATTCTCCTCAGCTTCCCCACGGCGAAGGCCTTTGGCTCGGCCCTGGAGCAATACTTTCCTGCTTTCAACGTGACCGCCCTGACCATCTACCTGGACATTGCGGCGTCTCTGATCGTCGGCCTTCTTGCCGCAATAATCCCGACATGGCGCGCAATCAAAACGCCCATCGCCGATGGCCTGAGGAGGATAGGCTAAAATGGCTGTGCCGCTCTCATACAGCTTTCGCAATCTCTGGACGAGGCGACTCACGACGGTGCTGACAGCCTCGGGCATGGCGCTCGTGGTCTTTGTCTTCACATCTATCCTGATGCTTGCACAGGGCCTTCAGACGACGCTCGTCGAGACAGGGTCGTATGAGAACGTCATCGCAATCCGCAAGGGCTCGAGCACCGAGGTCCAGAGCGGCGTCGACCGCCTCCAGGCATCCATACTGGAAACAATGCCCGAGGCGGCCACAGTTGCCGATGGCGAGAGGCTCGTTGCCAAAGAGGTGGTCGTCCTGATAACCCTCCCGAAACGGGGAAGCAGCAAGCCCTCCAACGTGATGATACGCGGCGTGAGCAGGGCGTCACTCGCGTTGCGGCCGCAAGTACGGCTGATTGACGGGCGTCTGCCGCGACCGGGATCGTCTGAGATTATAGCAGGCCAAGGTGTGGCAAAAAGGTTCCAGGGGGCAGGCGTTGGGGAGACACTCCGCTTTGGCACGCGGGACTGGATGGTAGTCGGGATCTTCGACGCAGGCAATACGGGGTTCAACTCCGAGATCTGGGGAGACGCGGACCAGCTGATGCAGGCCTTCCGCCGGCCGGTCTATTCATCAGTGCTTCTGAAGCTGCATGACGCCGCACTCTTCGATCAGGTCAGGACACGCATTGAGAGTGATCCGCGGCTCACCGTTGAGGTGAAGCGCGAGAACAGGTATTATCTGGACCAGTCTGAGATGATGGCGAAGTTTCTGCGCATTCTGGGAATCTCACTTACCGTCATATTCTCGCTGGGGGCGATCATAGGCGCGATGGTCACGATGTACGCGGCTGTGGCAACCCGTACCACCGAGATCGGCACCATGCGCGCGCTGGGTTTCCAGAGGAGAAGTATTCTGGCTGCCTTCCTTTTTGAGGCACTACTGCTCGGCCTGATCGGCGGGGGCGCGGGACTTCTCTTTGCTTCGTTGATGCAGTTTCTCACGGTTTCAACCGTGAACTTCCAGACCTTTTCAGAGCTGGCCTTCCGCTTCACGCTGACGCCTTCGATTGCTGCGTGGGCAATGGGATTTTCGGTGGTGATGGGATTCATTGGCGGATTCTTACCGGCGGTGAGGGCGTCGCGGATGAACATTATCGAGGCTCTTCGGTCGGCGTAGGGGGCGGCGAGTTAAAGGATCTTCTCCTTTGTCGCCCATCGCCGCGTGGCTCTTCGACGTACTTGTAGTACGCCTGTGATCCCCGCGACTCGGAGCGGAGCTAGGCGCATCTGAAACCTTTTCCTCACCGCCCACGCAAGCCGGGTCTTCGTCCGGAACGCCCACTGCGGGAGTTCTACCTTTCCTCTAACATCTCTTGAGGGCACCGTCATTGACGGACTGCATGTGCGGGTGTACAATTTTTTCAGTAATCTTGGGAACACATGACATCACCACTGGCCAGAGGCTCATTGACGATGGCTCGTGGAGATGATTTATGTCGATGTCTTCAACAGGCCCGGGGCTCAGCGCGAGAGACTCCCTGGACGGATAGACGAACCATAGTGCGCGACGTATATCCCGGCCATGTCGGAGGATATACGGCTCCACGAGAAAAATATTGGGGTATACGGCATTGGAGGTGTATACTTAATTGTTACACCGCTGGAATATACTGTGCAGATAGTCGTTGATAAACTAATTGACATATCTGAACCCATGCTAGAGATGTGGCTCGATTTCCGTGATGAGTGGGCCGCAGATAAGAAAGGGATACCTTACTTCATTCTTATGACCTCGTTTGCAGGATACATTGTAAATCTATATCTCGATAAAGAACTGGACACGCTACAAAGGATACTGGCTGTCATTGAAGACCTTTATTGCAATGAAGGGACTGAAGTCAACATGCTTCTCACGAGTGGCTTGTTAGAAGATATCCAGTTGTTCCTCAAAGAAGAGAATATTCCCCTTAGCACTTTTATGGCTCTGTTAGGAGATAAATCTAAAGAACGTTGGGAAACTGTAAGGGTTTATCTTGAAGAAGGGAAGCCCATAAAATACGAATAGGTATAACCATTTCATGCACCGGACGCGGAAAGAAGGTGGGTTAGTCTTTCTGGCAAGGCCCCGGTCGCGTCGGTGATGACGACGTCAGGCACGCCAATCCAATCGAGGTGAACCATGACGAAAGTAGAAGAACGTCTCACTGCCCTCGGGCTGGCGCTACCACCACCCCTGAAACCACCTCCGGGCGTTGTGCTTCCGTTCCAGTTTGTCAGGGTCGTGGGCAATCGGGCATTTGTCTCCGGTCACAGCGCCCAAAATGCGGATGGCTCTATCGCCGGGCCGCTTGGCAAGGTCGGCCGTGATCTTACCATTGAACAAGGCTATACTGCAGCGCGCCTCACAGCCGTTTCCATCCTTGCCAGCCTGAAGCGTCAACTTGGTGATCTTGATCGCATTGCCGCGTGGGGCCGGGTCTTTGGTATGGTAAACTCCGCGCCGGGCTTCAACAGGCAGCCGAGCGTCCTCAACGGCTTCTCTGATCTCATCCTCGAACTGTTTGGGCCACAGGTCGGAGCTCATGCGCGAAGTGCCGTTGGAATGGCAGAGCTTCCCTTCGACATCCCGGTCGAAGTGGAGGCCGAAGTTGAAGTCCGGACGTAAGGTGAACAATGTGCTTTCATCGAGCGGACCGTAGTAAGGGACGCAGTTGACTAGGTTGACGTGCGTTTCATAGGGCGCTTGGAGATGTCCGTTAGTAAGCGACTAACTCCTGGCCTCCCCACGTGGTCGAGGGAGTGGCTTCACCGAGGTTGTAACCCACCGGCAATGTCACAGGGCAGGGTCTCAGAAATGGCCCTGCCTTTTTTTGTGGCCCGTGGTATGCTCGCACGTTGTTCCCCACGTCGGGCTACTTCTGGTTGACAGGGTGAGGAGCGGAATGGTTTCTATGCTTGAAGCAGACAAGTAGAAGGAGAATTCGATGAGCGAGAAACATGTGTTGTACGAGAGGGAAGGGCACGTAGCCTTGATCACGCTCAATCGACCGCAGGCAAAAAACGCCTTCAGTCCTGAAATGATCGCTTTGTGGAACGGGTACCTGGCCGAAGCAAAGGCGGACGATGAGGTCAGGGTGATCATCGTTACGGGCAGGGGTGACACGTTCTGCTCCGGCGGTGACGTACGGGAGATGGCGGAGGGAAAGCTCAAGTCATGGGACATGAAAAACTTTCTGTGGGAGGGTGTGCACCGTTTAGTGCTGATCATGGAGGACCTGGACAAGCCTGTCATCGCTGCCATCAACGGCGCTGCAATGGGCGCAGGGCTCGACATGGCGTTGATGTGTGACCTGAGGGTCTGCTCGGATAACGCGAAACTCGCTGAGTCGTACGTTATGATGGGTCTTGTGCCAGGTGACGGTGGGGCCTACTTCCTGCCACGCGTCGTCGGCATGCCGAAAGCTCTGGAGCTTCTGCTTACGGGTAGTGTGATAGGTCCTGATGAAGCGCTGAAGATCGGCCTCGTGAATCGGGTCGTACCTCACGAGCGCTTGATGGAAGAGACCGGGATTCTGGCCACGGCAATCGCCAGCAGGCCGCCTCTGGCCATCAGGATGATGAAAAGGGCTGTATATCAGGGACAGACCAGCACCCTGCGGGCGCACCTAGACTACATATCATCGCAGCTCTCTCTTTTATCCGAGACGCAGGACCATCAGGAAGCAGCGCGGGCATTCCTGGAAAAGCGCAAGCCGGTCTTTATAGGCAAATAGGACCTTTGTCTCACGCCCAGTCGGTACGCTCCTTCGAGTCCACAGAGCCCGCAGAGGTAGAGCTCACAGAGAAGTGCATCAATGTTTTGCCAGAACGGCGGAGCTAGCGATCCCGCCTCGGCGGCGGAGCGGGCGTGAGATAATGCTTTGTTCAGTCTCTCTTGACATCAGAAGGGCAAACGACTAACTTTAGGAGACAATATAAACCACGTGATGCAACGACAAGAAAGGGATTGACCATATGATTCGAGCAAAGTTGTGGTTCCGTTGCGCTGCCATGCATGACCCGGTGACGCCAATGGTTGTGCAGCCTGCGCTCGTCGGCTGGGAAGCCAAGAAGCGTCGTGTCGACCTGACGATCGAGCGCGCATTCAACGGAGAAGAGCTGGTCAAGCGCATGAAGGGCTGGGTAACAACCGACCCCAAGGAGGTCATCGAAGTGGTCAAGCAGTATGGAAGACTGAAGGTGCTCGATGACCGGGAGCTGGTGGTGGAGATCGACGAGGCTGAAAATTTCGACAAACTTCAGGACGTGTTGAAAGAGGCCTTCCATGGGGAAGTAGACGTGGAGCTCGTAAAAAAGCGGGGGTAGATATGGATGTGGTCCAGGCGATACAGGAGAGAAGAAGTGTGCGGGCGTTCAAGCCTGATCCGGTACCAAGGGAGAAGATCGAAGAACTCTTGAAGCTCGCTGTACAGGCACCTTCGGCGATAAACTTACAACCATGGGAATTCACAGTGGTGGTAGGTGAGGAGCGCGAGCGCCTGAGCAGGCGACTCATCAAGGCTTACAAGGAGAAACGGATCTCGTGTGGCCCAGGAAATGTGAAGCCGTTGCCTTCGTATGTCACGGCACGGGGCGCCAGGTCAATAGACGAGATGAAGCCGCTTATCGCAGATATGGGATCTGATTTCGACCGGTACATCAATGAAGGAAGTTGTAACTTCTACGGTGCTCCCGTCGCTATCTTCCTTTGTATCGACGACGCGTTCTCGAAGGCGAACTTCGTAGACATTGGTATTACTCTCGGCTACCTCCTGCTCGCGGCCCACAGCATGGGCCTCTGGACATGCCCTATTGGGCTTATCACCTCGTACGAGGACGAGATAAAAGAAGTGCTCAGCATACCTGAGGAAAAGCGCGTCATCATCAGCGTGGCAGTTGGGTACCCAAACCAAGATGCACCTATCAACCGGTTCAAAGCAGGCCGGGAGTCGCTTGAGAAGCTGGTCAGGTGGATAGATTAGGAGGGCGATGAGCGCGAGCGCTTGCAGCGAATGTGAGCATTCTGGGGGATGAGAAATATGCAATCGGTGGTAGCTGAGACCATAGAGATCCTCAGGGAGAAATCTCCGGTCCCTCTCCATGACACACGCATCGCGGACATTGTCATCGGCATATTCTTTACAGGTGTGAAGCTCACGTGCGGTCATGCCGGGGTCGCATTCACGCCGGCCGCTGATATACCAGAGGCAGTCTGCTGCCCCACATCCGCAGCCCGCATGCCTCAGGCGGGAAAGCTCGAGGGCAAAGCCGTGAGCGAGATCATTAATTACGCGCTCGATGCAAACGTCTTGAAGAGCGCCATCGGGGTGGCGACCCTGAATGCTGTTTCGCACGCTATCCTCGATTCGCCCCGCGGGCAAGAGGTGCCCGTCGTAAAGGATGCTGACGGATTCGATCTTCTCGACATCCGGCCGAACGATACGGTTTCGCTTGTCGGCGCCTTTGCTCCGTATATCCGGCGTCTCAAACAGATGGGCAACCCGTTCTTCATTATCGAGAGAAATCCCAGGACACTGAGACCGGATGAAATGGAGCATTATCGGAGCGAGACGCAGCTCAGCGCAACGGTTTCGGAATCAGATGTGTTGATCATGACGGGCACAGCCATTGTCAATCACACGATCGACGGGATTCTCTCGGCCCTTCGTCCGGGACAGCGCAGCGCCATCATCGGGCCGACGGCGAGCATGCTGCCTGATGCTTTTTTCAAGCGCGGTGTTGACGTGCTTGCGGGTATCCGCCTGACCGATGCGGACCTGATGATCAAAGTCCTCAAGCAGGGAGGCTCAGCCTACCATCTCCTGCACCAATGCTCGGAGAAGATTGCCTTTCGGCGCAGCGGCGCCATGTCTTGACAGACGTCACCTGAGAGCCCACCCTTTACAACCGCAGGATGATATGGTATCAGAAGTCACTGGAGAACATCGCTTGAAGTTCGAGTTGTGCAGGAAGATAGTCGAAAATATCTCGCGAGTAATCGTAGGCAAAGAACAGTCGATAGAGTTGCTGCTGGTGGCTCTGCTTGCCGATGGACACGTATTGCTCGAGGACATCCCTGGGGTTGGAAAGACGCTGATTGCCAAGTGCCTCGCCAAGAGCATGGGCGCCTCCTTCAAGAGGGTACAGTTCACACCCGACCTCCTTCCCGCCGACATCACGGGATTTAACGTGTATAACCAACAGACAGGGGACTTCATATTCCAGTCCGGTCCGGTGATGACGCATGTACTCCTTGCCGACGAGATCAACCGCACGATACCGCGCACGCAGTCGAGCCTGCTCGAAAGCATGGAAGAGCGGCAGGTGACGGTTGACGGCAAGACCTATTTTCTACCACATCCTTTTTTTGTGATGGCAACCCAGAACCCCATCGAACTGGAGGGTACGTTCCCTCTGCCCGAGGCGCAGCTCGACAGGTTCCTGCTCCGCGTGCGCCTGGGCTATCCTGGTGAGGGCGAGGAGATGACGATACTAGAGCGGTTTCGCGTCAAGGATCCCCTGCGGGAACTCGATGCTGTTGCAAGCCCCGAAGAGATTTCCGAGATGCAACAGGCCAGGCGGGCAATTCTGGTTTCGCAACCAGTCCGCCAGTACATCACGAATATTGTGAGGGCCACCCGCTCCAGTCCTTCCTTGCGCCTCGGTGCGAGCCCCCGGGGCTCGCTTGGCTTGATGCGTGCCGGCCAGGCGTTGGCGGCATTGCGGCAGCGAGATTATGTGCTTCCTGACGACGTGAAGTATCTTGCGGTTCCCACGCTCGCACACCGCCTCATATTGAAGGAAGAGGAGCGCATGCGAGGCACATCACAGGAGCGCATCATAGAGGAAATCATACGTCAGGTTGCAGTGCCCGCTCCAGCTGCGTGAGTTATGACGGAAGTGGAAGTCCGCAGGGTTCCCAGTCTGTACCTCACCGGCTTCGTCCTTATTTTTGTCGGCGCATTCCTATTTGCAGCGTTGCTCAATGCCAGGCGTGATCTGGCCATCGCGTCGATCCTTGTCTTCGCCGTCGTGGTGGGGACGAAGCTCTGGACGAAATGGAGCCTCTCCAGCATACGATGCCACGCAGTAGTGGACAGGTACAGACTTTTCCCCGGAGAAAAGCTGCGACTGAGGGTTGGTGTCGAGAATGGAAAGCTTCTTCCCATATGGCTGAATGTGACGGTGCCTGTAGCAGGAGCGCTTCGCACGTCTGACGGCGCAGAGAGAGCGACGGGCGAGAGTGGGCTGCTCTGGTACCAGGGGGCACGCTTCGAATGGGAGCTGACCGCGGAAAAAAGGGGGGTCCATGCGCTCGGTCCCCCACGCCTCAGCTCTGGCGACCTTCTTGGCTTTTATCCGAGGGAAAAGAACCTCGGTGAAGTGAACGAGGTGATCGTCTACCCAAGGCTCGTACCGCTCCGCTCTTTTCCTCTTCCGAGGCGCGATTTCTTCGGTGTTCCTGGTGCTGCCAGCCCGGTGCAGGACCCGGTGTATATCCTTGGCACACGGGACTACCAGAGCGGGAGGCCCGCGAGATATATGCACTGGAAGGCGACCGCGCGCCACCACCGGTTGCAGGAGAAAATATTTGAGCCGACTGAGCAGGAAAAGGTTCTCCTGGTCATTGAGACAGATCAGTTTGCAAAGTATACGGCTCAAGACGAGTTCGAGGAGACACTTGAGGTCGTGGCCTCAGTCGTGTTGTGGCTCGATCAGCATGGGTGTGCCGCAGGCCTGTTGACGAATGGCGCCATGACCGGGGGCTATTCCCCGATCGTTCCGATAACGAGGAACCCGGGGCAGCTTCCGTCAATACTGGAGGCGCTGGCCAGGCTGAGGATGGAGCCTGCGGATGCACTTCTTGAAATACTGCGCCGTGGACCAGGGCTTCCGTGGGGGACAAGCTGCCTCTACTTTGCCCTGGATGATGGCGGTGCAGCCCATGCCGCAAGAGAGCACTTCGCGTATCGCAATGCGCCAATCCTTTTCTTCTTCTCGCGCGCTCTCTCGACCTCAGACGAGGAGGGCCTCGGGCCCAAGAGCCTTCGGCCCGGAATGACCATGAGACTCCTCGCAGAGATACGCGGAGAAAAGGCGCAATAATAATGGCACGTAGAATGGCATAGAGAATGGCAGGGAAAAAGAACATCGTTTTCGTTCTGACAAGTGGGGCCATGGAGCTGAGCTGGCTCCTTGCTCTGGCTACGTTCTCCGCAGTTTCGACCATGGGGCGACCCTTTCCTTATGGCGAAGCGATTGGAACGTTCCTGCTCGCCGCCTTCCTTACGCGGATTTCCCTCGGGCGGAAATGGCGCATAATCTACGTCCTCATAGTGCAGGCAGTTGGTCTTGCGTTTGCCGCAAGCGGCGTGTTACACGCGCTCTATTTTGGATCGCATCCTTTCCTGAGTGTGCGCTGGGTTACGGAATTCTTCGCTGTATCGCTCGCGCCCGTCGACTGGATCATTCTTCTTGTGAACCTGTTCTGGATTTTTCTTCTCTGGTCGCAAGGCGTGACGATGGCGCGGCGTCGAAAGGAATATTACACCGCGTGCGCCCGATTCGACGTCGGCCTTTCTGCCTTGCTCGCATTGCTCCTTGCTAAACTCGTGATGCAGTTCAAAGGCGTGCAACCGCAGTCTGCCTCATCCGAACTCTTTCTCCTGCCGTTTTTTCTGTTCGGCCTCCTGTCGATCGGTATGGTACGGGTTCAAAGAGGTGTGGCAAAGGAATTCCTCCCTGGGTATCAGGGTCTCGGTGTCATCGTCAGCTTTTTCGCGGTGGCGGTGCTTTGTGCCGGTGGAGTCGTATTGTTCTTCCTGCCCTACCTGGCGCTCGGTGCGGAGGTGGGATTGCGGGTGCTCAAGACCGCGGGCGGGCCGTTGGCCCCTCTCTTCCTCGCCATTGTGCGTTTCATGCTGATGCCCAGGGCTGCCAGGGACGATCGGCCTGCAGCCTCTGACAAGGGTCCTGACTGGGATCTCCTTGGTTCGTACAAGGAGAGTTGGTGGGTAGAGTTTCTGGGAAAAGTATTAGGGTGGGGGCTCGCAGGACTGCTGGGACTGGTTGTGCTTATAGCGGTCGGCATCGCTATCTTTTACGCGGTGAAGTGGTTGCTTTCCAGGACCCGTGGGAGTGATGTTACAGACAGAGGGTCTCGCGCGAGATTCTGGTGGATTGAGCATCTCAGGGCTTTTCTGATTGGCCTGCGTGTCTGGATGGCGAGTTGCCTTAAGACGCCGTGCAGGGCCGCAGACTACTTTCTGGTGCTCTCAAGGTGGGCGCGACGTAGCGGTGTGCGCCGTGCGCTGACAGAAACGCCGTCGGAGTTCGGCACCCGGCTGGCGCGTCAATTTCCCAAATTGACAGGAGAGATTAGTGAGATCATCGAGGCGTGCAACGCAGAGGTCTACGGTGAACATCTGCTCGGCAGAGACCGGATTACTGCCCTACGGCTGGCGCTGCGCGCCTTAAGAAGTCCCGCCTACTGGCCGTCGAGGATCAGGACCCTCGTGATTGGTCCTGTAACATAATACCGATTCGCATTCGAGATGGAGACCGAGGCGACGAGGAGGAGTGTGACGAAGGCGTACTACGAGTACGTCGCAGGGTCACGACGACGAAGGCAACGAAGGTATACGCTTGAAGGCGAATCGGTACTTCTATTTCGCGTCTAGGTTCAGCCTGGCCTTCAGCAAGTCCCCGAGGTTACCCAGGCTACCCGAAGCCCGCTCCTGGTTCTTGACCGAAGCCTGATACTGCTTGAACTCATCATGCGCAACTTTTTCTTCCACGCCGCTGCGACTCAGGGATATCTTGCTTTTTTCCGCGTCGACTGACTTGACCAGCACCTGCATGGCCATGCCTTCGGGAAACATGCGGCTGTGGTTTGTGCCTTTGGGCGTCCCTATTTCTGAGTTTGGCAGCAGTCCGGTCAGGCCAGACTGGAGTCGGACAAATATACCGTACGGCATGACTCGCTCGACCGTTCCATCGAGAAGTTCTCCTACCTCGGGAAGAGGAATCGACTCCTTGGCGCGAATAGGCTGCAAGGAAAGGGCTATTTTTCTGCTTGCCTGGTCTACCGAGACCACGTAAGCGTCAACGACTTCGCCTGTCTGAACCACATCTTTCGGATGACGTATTCGCTTGCCCGCGCCGAGCGTGGAGATGTGGAGCAGACCATCGATGCCTGGTTCAAGATTGACAAAAGCGCCAAAGGGTGCCAGGCGCACGACAACACCGCGCACCTGTGTATCTGCAGGATACTTTTCCGCGGCGTGCTCCCACGGGTCTGCCTGCATGGCTTTGAGACTGAGCGTGAGTCGTTCCTTATTCCAGTCTACCCCGATGACCTTTACCGAGACCTCCTGACCCACTGAAAAAAACTCTTGGGGACGCTCCATCCTGCCCCAGCCGAGCTCGCTCATCGGTATGAGGCCGTCCACACCGCCGACGTCGACAAACACACCGAAGCTCTGCACTGCCCGTATGGTTCCTGTGAGCTCGGAGCCGACCTGTATCTTCTCCTTGAGGCGCTCCAGTTCCTCTTTTCTCTCCTCTTCCAGGACAGCCTTCCTGGAGAGTATGATGTTGCGCCCCTCCTCTGCAAACTCGAGCACCTTGAAGGGGAATGTCTGTCCCACATACGTACCTGTGTCACGGTCAACCCGGAGATCGATCTGCGAAAGCGGACAGAAGCAGCGAACGCCGCCCACCGTTATCTCAAACCCTCCCTTCACCTGGCTTTTCACTTTGCCGCTGACCGGGAGTCCTCCCTCGTGAGCGTCGCGGATTTCTGCCAGCGTGAGCGTTGAGTAACCGCGCACCCTTGTGGTGAACTTCCGCATCCCGTGCTGTGATGAAACAAAGAAAGCGTCGATCTGGTCCCCTTCCTGCACTGGCAGGCTGCCGTCCTCGGCCAGGAGTTCGTTCCGATCTATAACCCCCTCGCTCTTGCCCCCGAGGTCCACGTATACCAGTTCGTTGGTAATACTGATTATCCTGGTGCTCACCTTTTGACCCGGCTCAAGCCGGCCGGGCAACTTGCTCTCCTTGCCGAACAGCTCCGCAAAGCTTTCTTCAGGCTCCGGCGGGTGCTCTTCCGCCTGGGCGGTTACTCTCTCTTGATCGATATGTTCATTTTCCATCCCGGATTGATCCTCCGTTTTCCTACACTAAAGGTGGGACACACGCTTGTTGTAGGGATTTTGCTACGCTAACGTTGTTGGCTCAGGTGCCGAGATATTAGTTTACTATCTTACGGGCCTCCTGTCCAGCGGCATGTAATTGACTCCCCCGGACGCGTGGTTTACAATCAGCGCACTGTGCTGCCCACCGTGCTCCTGATTCACCCCCCTCTGGCGAAAGCGTGTGAGCCACCTGCAGGCGTAGCAAAGCTTGCAGGCTTCCTGAGGCAACACGGGGTAGGCTACCACCTGCTGGACGCAAACCTGGAGGGGACCCTCGATCTACTGCACAGGCCTCTCGAACCAGCAGATACGTGGACAAAACGGGCGGTGCGCAACCTTGAGCGCAATCTTTCGGCAGTGCAGGACTGGAACGTGTACTGCAACTACGACCGCTACAGGCGGGTAGTGGCCGACCTGAACCGGGTCTTGTCTGTGAGCGGTGAGAAATATCATGGCCGGGTGAGCCTCTCCGATTTTCAGCACGAAACGCTCTCTCCGATTCGGTCAGGCGATCTCCTCTGGTCGGCGGAGCACCCGGAGGATGATCCGTTCCACCCGTATTTCTCCCTTCGTTTGCGCACTATTGTGGAAGAAACGTCACCCAGAGCGGTCGGTTTCTCACTCGCCTACCTGAGTCAGGCCCTTTCCACATTCGCGATGGCGGGGTTTCTCAAACGGGCGTTCCCGGGGTTGAGGCTTGTTCTCGGGGGCGGCCTGGTTACCTCGTGGGTGCGAAACCCGGGCTGGAAAAACCCTTTCTGCGGTCTTGTGGATGACATTGTCGATGGCCCGGGAGAATATCCACTCCTCAAGATACTGGGAAAGAGCCCGATCTCGTGCCAGCACACCGCGCCGCGATTCTCCGGGTTGCCGATGGATGAGTATCTCGGGCCCGGACCTATAGTGCCATACGCGACCGCTTCCGGATGCTACTGGGGCCAGTGCTCCTTCTGCCCCGAAAGGGCGGAAGGCAACCAGTATTGCCCGATCGCACCTGATCACGCAGTCGAACAGCTTAGGAACCTGACTGTGGAGTACAAGCCGGCGTTGCTTCATCTCGTGGACAATGCGCTGAGCCCGGTTCTCATGAACTCGATCGCCACCCAGCCTCCTGGTGCGCCCTGGTATGGTTTTGCGCGCATCACTCGTGGTCTTACAGACCCGGACTACGCTCTTGCGCTGAGGCGCTCAGGTTGTGTCATGCTGAAGCTCGGTCTTGAGTCTGCGGACCAGCACGTACTTGACAGCATGCGCAAAGGCCATGACGTGGAGACGGCGAGGAGCGCGCTCAGGGTACTCAAGAAGGCGGGGATAGCGACCTACGTCTATTTGCTTTTTGGAACACCGCAGGAGACCGAAGAGTCTGCACGAAAGACACTCGCATTTGTGGCTGAAGAAGTAGAATCAATAGATTTTCTCAACGTCGCACTTTTTAATCTGCCCGTTGGGAGCGCCGAGGCGCCTGAGCTTCAGACCGAAGCATTCTATGACGGAGACCTATCGCTCTACATCGATTTCAGGCACCCGAACGGATGGGACCGAAAGAGGGTGCGTCGATTCATCGACAGCGAATTCAAGCGTCATCTCGCCGTGCAAGAGATACTAAAACATCATCCGCCTTTCTTCACCTCGAACCATGCCCCTCTTTTTCACCTTGCGAGAGCCCGAAAACGTGACGCACGTTTTTGATCGATCATGTGTTTGCCGCGCCGGGGACTTGACATACTTTTCTGATGCAGATAAAACACTGGCAAGCTCAAAGAAAAATACGTGAGAAAACTCTAAGAGCGAACTCCGTGAGTAAATTAATGACGAGGTGTGACCGCATGCGTGTTTTCATTACGGTTGTTGCAGTTGTGGTTGTTTATTTGATGTGTGGTGGTATGCCGTTTTCAGCCCATGCCAAGGGCAAGGATTCCGCAAGCCGATCTCCGGAGCCCTCGCGCAGACCTGCGACCATCGGCCAGGTGATAAGTGTGGACCCATTTTCAAACTTGATGATACTGAGGGCTGGGAATAGCACCGTTACCGTCGACATATCGAGCCCGATCCTCAAAGGCTACAATAGTGTTACCGACATAAAGAAGGGTCAGATGGTTGCGGTCAGGTACACTGCCGAGGCGATTCACATCGAGAGAACGACTGCAACAAGCGCGAGCATTGAAAAACAAGCGCCGGCATCTCCCAAAAAAGTTAAATTGCCGCGAAGGGCAAGAACGGACGGCCACGGCTTCGAGGACGTTGACAACAACAAGGATGGCTGGATCAGCCCGATAGAACTCTGTGTTTTGATCCCGGACATGACGATGGAACAATTTCGCACGTATGACAAGAATGGGGACGGCCGGATAGACAGGGCTGAATATGGACAGATAAAGCTGGGTAAGTAAGTTGCCAGTTTCCAGTTGCCAGTTTCCAGTTCTTAGGCGCGAGTTCAGCGTTCAAAAAAGCCGTTGATACGTTGTGCGTTGATGCGAATGAACAACCGTTGCATTTACAAGTTCCCCGCTACCCCAACCCGCAGCCCGCTCTTTCACTGGCCACTGGCCACTGCCTTATATGTTGAATCTGATATGCAGAATGTCCCCGTCCCTGACAACATACTCCTTGCCCTCGATGCTGATAAGGCCTTTTTCACGCGCAGCATGCTCGGAGCCGCAGAGCGCGAAATCCTCGCACGAGATCACCTCTGCCTTGATAAATCCTTTCTGCATGTCTGAGTGAATCTTACCTGCGGCAGCGTGTGCCGTGGTGTTTTTCTGGACAGTCCACGCCCTCAGTTCCTTGCCGACGAGCGTGTAGAAAGTGATCAAGCCTAGAATCTCGTACCCGACAGTAATTACCTTGTCTATGCCGCGTGATGCCATGCCGTACAATTCCATGAAGGAGGCTCTCTCGCTTTCAGGAAGCGACGCCAGTTCCTCTTCGAGCCTGCCGCATATGGGCACGATTCGCCTGTCGTGCCTGCTGCACAGCTTCTTTGCGGGTTCAGCCTCAGGACTGTCGAGATCTCGTTCGCCGATGTTGGCGATGTAAAACATGGGTTTGGTCGTGATGAGATTGTACGAGCGCACAAGTTCCCGCTGGTCCGGAGTTAGTTCATCGGGTGACACGAATTCACCGCGAGAGAGTCTCTCCCGTATCCGGAGCAGGGTCTCCTGCTCTTCGGCATGCTTCTCCTTGGTCACCTTGGCCAGTCGCTCCAACTTGTGGAGCCGTTCCTCGACCACCTCCAGGTCGGCTATGACGATTTCTGTCTCGACCACCTCAGCATCTCTCGTGGGATCAAGATCAGTGTAGACATGAGGGACGTTTTCTGCTTGGAAGCAGCGCACCACGTGCGCGATTGCATCCACCGCGCGGATGTGTCCGAGAAACTTGTTGCCGAGGCCTTCACCCTTGTGCGCATCTTTTATCAAGCCCGCGATGTCAACGAACTCTATGGTGGTCGGGGTTACTTTTTCAGGCTTGACCAGTTGTGCGAGTTTGGCGAGACGCGCATCCGGCACGGGCACGATACCCATATTCGGTTCGATTGTGCAGAAAGGGTAGGGCTGTGCCGCCACAGACAGCGCCGTAAGCGCATTGAAGATGGTCGACTTGCCCGAGTTTGGTAATCCCACAATCCCGCAACTAAAGCCCAACTGAGCCTCCGGCTCTGTAAGGGTCCTGGGTCCAGGGTCCAGGGTCCGGTAAATCCAACTTCACGACAGAGTGCCTGCTCCTTTTGCTGTCTGGCGGTTTCTTCGGATATTGCGGTCCGTAAACTGCAGTTCGTCTATTAGACTCGAAAAATGCAGATCCTTTTCTCATGTACCTTCTGTTCCTCGGGACCCTGGACCCTGGCCGCTGGACCCTATCTATTATACATACTCATCGCTTTGGCTGGCCCGTCAGCCAGAAAGACCTCGATTGCGTCCGCAGCCCTGTCAAGCGACTCGGAGAGTGTCTCCAGTTCGTCCTCCCTGAAGCGGGAGAGCACATATTCCTCGGGCGCCAGTACCGGGTCCCTGCCGATGCCTAGTTTTACGCGGTAAAATAGGTTCGATCCAACGAGCTCGATCACCGACCTGATCCCTTTGTGCCCGCCGTCGCTGCCGTTCAAGCGTATCTTCAGCCGTCCGAATTCCATGTCCAGATCATCGTGCACGACAATGAGGTCGCTTGTCTGTATGTTTCTTTTTCTCATGAGGGAGGTGATGGGCCCGCCGGAGAGGTTCATAAACGTTTGGGGTTTGGCCAGGAGCACCTCCTGGCCTTCCCCCACGATGCAGCGTGATATTTTCTGTGTCAGCGGAATCCCGAAGCGATCGGCGAATCGATCGATGACAAGGTAACCGATGTTATGTCGCGTGTACTTGTACGCAGCGCCTTTGTTTCCCAGACCACAGAGTAGGTACACAAACAGGCTACTCCTCTTTCTCCTGAGGAGCCTCTTCTGCTGCCGGTGCTGCTTCCACAACCTCCGCCGGTTTCTCCTCAGCTTGCGGCGGTGTTACACCGACGACAGCGACATCCGGCGGTGCAAGAAGTTTTACGCCGGGTAACGAGATCTCGTTCACGTGGACAGCGTCCCCGATTTCAAGGTGTGAAATATCGACCTCGATCTTTTCCGGTATCTGTCCGGGCAGGCTTTCGACCATGATCGACCTGAGGTGCTGCTCGACCACGCCGCCGTTTGTAACGCCCACCGGAGTGCCGATGAAGTGAAGTGGCACTTCGACCTGTACCGCACGCTCCATCGAAACCTGCAGGAAATCGAGATGGAGAATCGCGTCGCTGATGGGCGCCCTCTGGACATCCTTGACCATCACAGGCCGCTCGTCGGCGTCGCCATTCTCCTTGACCGCCATCTTGATGATGGTATTGCTTTTTATCCGGCCCTGCAACATCCTCCAATCCTTTGCTGATACGCTTAAGGATATGGGCTCTACGTCTTTCCCATAGAGAATGGCGGGGATCACGCCCTGCCTTCTCATGCGCCGCACAGGGTTCTTGCCGCCTTGTGTTCTTTTTTCCGCCTTCAGACGTATTTCTTCCATTACACAACCTCCTTCTTCTTACACAAATAGTGAGCTTACCGACGCATCCTCGTGAATTCTCGTGATGGCTTCGCCGAGGATCGGCGAGACATCGAGCACTTTGATGCGCTCAAGCTTTTCCGCTTTATCATACATGGAGATACTGTTTGTTACCACGAGCTCGTGCAGCTTGGAGTTGTTCAGCCTCTCGATTGCATTTCCTGAAAGCACCGCGTGACTGCAGCACGCGTAAACCTGTCGGGCGCCATCCCGCATGAGAGCATCGGCTGCTTGCACTATGGTGCCGCCCGTATCAATCATATCATCAAGAAGAATGGCCACCTTCCCGCGCACGTCACCCACGATGTGCATTACCTTCGAGACATTTGCCTGCTCCCGCCTTTTGTCTATGATCGCAATCGATGCATTCTTCAGTCGCTTGGCAAACTCCCGCGCACGCTCCACGCCGCCGGCGTCAGGAGAGACGACCACTATCTCACCCGCCACGTGCTTGAAATAGTCAAGCTGGACGGGCAACGCGTACAGGTGGTCCACCGGTATGTCGAAGAAGCCCTGAATCTGACCCACATGCAGGTCCATGGCGAGGATTCTCGACGCCCCGGCCACTTCCATGAGATCCGCCACCAGTTTGGCGGATATGGGTGCCCGTGGTGTCACTTTGCGGTCCTGTCGTGCATAACCGTAGTACGGCATGACGACCGTGATGCGAGCGGCTGACGCCCGCTTCAGGGCGTCGAGCATGATAAGCAGTTCCATGAGATTCTGATTGACAGGAGGGCAGGTCGGCTGGATAAGAAAGGTGTCCATGCCGCGGACAGACTCCTCGATCTCTACCTGGATCTCTCCGTCACTGAAAGCGCCCACTTTTGCCTTGCCCAGTTCCGTTCCAAGAAACCGCGCTATTTTTTCTGCCAGAGGTCTGTTCGCATTCCCACTGAAGAGCTTGAGCTTGTCCACCTGTTACCCCCTGATAAAAATGCTGGGGTGGGAGGATTCGAACCTCCGGATGCGGGCTCCAAAGGCCCGTGTCTTACCGCTTGACGACACCCCAATCTCCGCGCTCATATCGGTTCGCCTCCCAGGTTCTGAAAGGCTTCCAACACCTTCGACTCTATCATCTCTCTCATCTTGCTGTTCAACGGATGAGCGGTGTCCCTGTAGGAACCGTCCTTCATTTTCTTGCTCGGCATGGCAACGAATAGCTTGCCCTCACCATCAATGATCTTCAAGTCTCTCACAATGAAAGCCTCATCGAACACAATAGACGCATACGCCTTCACCTTTTTCTCGCCGACGGGGTAGATCTTGACACCGGTGATTTCCATGTCTCCCTCCTAGACGCTATGGGCTGTGAAGACATTTCCTAAATCACGTACCTTTCCCGAAGCCAGCTCCGCTGACGCCTCGTTCTGAAATACCCCAAAAACCGAGGAGCCACTTCCGCTCATCAGCGAACCAATGGCCCCCGCCTCTCGTAATCTTTCTTTTACGGTCTGTATTTGCGGACACAGGGAAAAAGCAGCCTCTTCCAGGTCGTTTTCCATGGTCCGTGCAATATCGAATGCGGTGCTAAGTTGTGCCGAGAATGTAATATCATTTTGAGCCAAAGTCAACGGGATTTTTAGACCTTCGTACACGTCTCTTGTATGCAAAACGATCCCCGGATAGACGATAACATACCACAATTCGGGTAATTGTATGGGTTCGATCTGTTCCCCGATGCCGCGCATGATGCACGATTTTCCGTGCAGAAAAAGCGGGACGTCGGCTCCAACCCTGACCCCGATATTCATGAGTTCCTGAGGCCCCACGGGAAGGCTCCAGAGGCGAACAAGCGCCTTGAGCAGTGTGGCGGCGTTACTGCTTGGGCCGCCGAGCCCCGCACCTATGGGGATATTCTTCTCTACGAAGACGTGGACCCCCTTCTTAACAGCGTATGCCTCCTTCAGGAGCATTGCGGCCTTGTACATGGTGTTGGCAGGACCTTTAGGCAGCACGCCCTTATCATCCTCCACGAGAATGGAGTCGTCATCGAGTTCCTCTATAGAGAGTGTGTCAGCGAGGGATATAAGATCCACGAGGCTCACCAGGTTGTGGTACCCGTCTGGTCTTCTCGAAAGGACCTTGAGCAGCAGGTTGACTTTTGCCGGGGAGTAAATCTTTTCTGTCCTGTCTGTCTTTTCTGTCCTGTCTGTCCTGTCTTTTGTGCTTCGCATATCCTGCATATCTTTTATGTCCTGTATGTCCTGTATGCCCTGTGTGTCCTGTGTCTCCTGTATGTCCTGGATGTCCTGCATGTCCTGCATGCCATGCACGCCCGGAACAGCGCCTGCTTAACGCGTTACGGCTTTCACCATAGGGCCCCGTATCCACGGAATGTAAATGAGCGGAATCGAGAAGACGGTGATGATCATTTTGACGAGGTATTGACCCTTGATAAGTGGTATGACAGGGTGCGTGCCGTAGAACGCGAGGAAAATGAAGAGACAGCTGTCCACGAACGTGGAAATTCCATTGCTCACGAGGACCCGCGTCCACTTCCAGCGTTTCACGCGGCTACGCCACAGATGATACATCTCAACATCTACCAGTGAACTCACGAGATATGCGACGAGGCTTGCAAAGACTATCCTCGGGGTGGAGCCAAAGACGGTGTCATAGGCACGTGCGTCCGCGAAGAAACCGGGAGTCGGCAGATTAACCACGAGGTACGCATATCCCGCAAGTACGATGTTGGCGAGGAAGGCCCCGCACACAACCAGGCGGGAGCCTTTGCGTCCATACACCTCGTGAATCAGGTCGACCAGGGTGAAGGTGAGGGTGTAGATGAACACGGCCGACGGGACCACGATGCCCCAGAGCAGCACAGGTTTTCCGGCCGTGACGTTGGCGATGATCTCGCAGGCCACGTACAGGCAGACGAGGATGAGTCCCACCTAAAAGCTCGCCTCCACTTCGAAATTCTCGATGCTCATTCGGGGATCTGCGGTGATATTGATCTTTGTCCCAAAGGTATTTTCCAGGTATTCGAGGGAGGCTTTCTCCTCCTCGTAGAGAAGCTGGGCCACTTCGGGAGAAAGCCGGACCGTGAACTGCTTTCCCTCTTCCTTTCTGCAGGCGGCGCGCAACGCCCTCAGAACGTCGTAGCAGACCGTGGAGCGCGACCTGATGTATCCTGACCCATCACACGTGGGGCACGACTCGGTGAGCATCATGACGACGTTCTCCCGCGTTCTTTTCCGCGTGAGCTGCACCAGCCCCAACTCACTGATAGGATAGACAAACGTCTTTATCCTGTCTTTCTTTAAAGCCTCGATAAATGACTGCACAACGGTTTCGCGCGACTCCTTCTTTTCCATGTCGATGAAGTCGACGATTATGATGCCGCCCAGGTTGCGTAAACGCACCTGGTACGCGATTTCTTTCACTGCTTCCAGGTTGGTGCGTAGGATCGTGTCTTCGAGCCCCCGTTTGCCCAGATACTTGCCCGTGTTCACGTCGATCACGGTCAGGGCTTCGGTGTAGTCAAAGACAATGTAGCCGCCCGATTTAAGCCAGATCTTCTTGTGATGGAGCTTTGCGATCTCCATCTCGATCCGGTAGTAGTCGAATATGTCTTCACGTTCATCGAAATAGCTCGCCTCGCAGCCTTCCTCAGGAAGATACTCTTTGAGGAACTCCTCGATCTTTTTGAAGACGAAGATGTCATCCACCACTATCTTCTTGAGGCTGTGAGAATGAACATCCCGTATGACGCGGAAGATCATGCCCAAGTCCTGGTGCAGAATCTGGGGCGCGTGCACCTTTCTCGCTTTCTCCTGAACGCTTTCCCACATGCGCAGCAGGAAGTGGAGGTCCGCTTCCAGCTCTTCGGGCTTCTTACCCTCGCACGCGGTTCTCGCAATAAGACCGAAGCCGCGCGGTGCTATCTCCTTGAGTAGGCTGGCCAGTCTTTTTCGTTCCTCTTCGCCCTCTATCCGTCTTGACACGCCAATGTGCTGGCTGCCGGGCATCAGCACAAGGAGCCTTCCCGGCAAGGTGATCTTCGAGGTAACCCGGGTGCCTTTCTGTCCGATAGGTTCCCTCGATACCTGAACAATCACTTCCTGGCCGTCTTCGAGCACGCCCTCGATCCGCTCGCTCGGCTCCACCTGCGTGACCACGTCTTCGAACTCTTCATACATCATGGTATCGATGACTACATCGGCCACATAGAGGAATGCGGACTTCTCCAGGCCCACATCGATGAAGGCGGCATCCATTCCCGGAACGATCCGCGCCACCTTACCCTTGTATATGTTGCCCACGATGCTCTTATCATTCCTGCGCTCAACGAAAAATTCAACGAGGACGCCATTTTCGAGGAAGGCAATCCGTGTCTCGTTGAACGTCACGTTAATGATCAGTTCTGCCGCCATATATCCTTTTCTCCTCTACCTTGATTATTCTATCAAATATGGCAGACTGCCACAGCCGCTTCACGTCCGGCCCTTTGTACGCGGAAAAACGCTTCGTCCCCGAGAGCCGCCATGTAGTGCCTTCCCATGTGGTATCTTCGGGGGCCAGACTGAGCGGAGAAACCAGAAGATAGGCGTGGCCGTTCGACGCGCGATCCAGGCCTCCGGGGAGTATCTCGAACACGCGGAGTCCGCGCGGCAGGTGGTCGTTTACTCGGGCCGCGAGACCGTCCCGGGCGAAATCCATGCCTCCCTCCACTTCGATCGCAGCCAGCTCGCAGAGGCTTTCCACGCCGAGGGGCAAGGCGGGTGAGAGGGAAATGCGTGGTTTGGGGTGGTACTTTCCGTGGGTCCTCATGGTGACGCCCGCAGCGCGCAACGCGCGCAGAAGCAAGCTGACCGTGTCCAGGTGGCCGATATAGCGCGCATCCCCATACTTACCGTATCGCAGGGTGCACGTGGTGTAGACCGGCCACGTGACGTCGTCGCTTTCTCCGGGAGGCACATTAGCGTGGCTCGCACTCCGCTCGCGGGCGCAGTAAAGACCGCACCTCGCGCAGCCGTCGTAACAGTTTTCCGTTGTCTCTCCGGCCGTCGCTTTTTGCAGCTCCTCCCTGAGAAATACAGGGTCCACACCAGTATCTATGAACTCCCACGGCAGGGGCGCCTTCTCGTCACGGGCGGCCAGCGTCGATGATCTCACATCTTCATGTTGTTTAAACCACTCTTCGTAGAGGTCGGGCCGTGCGAACTCAGTCCACGCCTCCAGCTTTACACCGTGCCGGCGCAACTCAAGGAAAAGGGGAGCCAGACGTTCATCGCCCCTGGCTATCGACGCCTCGATCACGGCGGTCTTGAGGTCCCGGAACTTGAGTTTGATGCCTTTCCTGGGGAGGTTCTTCCTTATCAGGAGAAGCTTCTCCCTGAGCGACTCTTCGCTCTCCATGGGAAGCCACTGGAACGGTGTGTGCGGCTTTGGCGTGAAAGGAGAGACCGACAGGTTGATGTCAATCTTATGACGCACAAACGGCTCGACCACGCTCCCGATGCTCGTCAGGTCCTCTTCCTTCTCCCAGGGAAAGCCGATCATGAAGTAGAGTTTCACGTTACGCCAGCCGTGACGCTTGAGGAGTGGCAGTTGCTCGACCAGGAGATCGAGCCCTATCTCCTTGTTGAGCCTTGCGCGAAGACCCGCGGATGCGGCTTCCAGGGCGAACGTGAATCCACCACGCGCCCCTGCGCCAAGAAGATTGATCTCATCCTCGGAGAGGCTTCCTATCTTCAGAGACGGCAGAGAGAGCGAAATGTCGCTGAAACGGGAGCGCACAAAGGTCATGAGGTCGGCAAGACCGCTATACTCCCCCGAACTCAGGGAGAGGAGCGATATCTCGCCATACCCCGTGTGCGCCAGGGCTTCCGTGATCACCTCTGCCAACCTTCCTGCGCTTCTCTCTCTGTAAGGCCGGTACGCGTAGCCCGCGATACAGAACCGGCAGCCGTTTCCACAGCCCCTCGAGATCTCGATGTTGAGTCGATCATGTACGCTTCCCACGACCGGGGTTGGCGGCCGCACCGCGTGGTACGCGTCATCAAGATTTTCGACGTAGACCCTTCTTACACGTTTGGTGCCACAGAGCGGGGAGTAGACGCCCTCCAGCCCGGCCAGTTCCTGAATGACTGTCTGCCTGGGAATCCCTTTCAGCTGTCGGAATCGCGAGAGCAGCTCCACGAGCGTGTTGTCGGCTTCACCCACCACCAGCAGATCAAAAAAACGCTCAAAGGGTTTGGGATTGAGGACAAGAGGTCCTCCTCCGATGACAAGGGGTCCGATCTCCCTTTCTTCTGCTTCCAGGGGTATGCCGGAGAGCTCCAGCATGTTGAGCACGTTCGTAATGTTCAGCTCGTACGAAAGGGAGAAACCGACCAGGTCCATCTTTCCGAGCGGCGTCTTCGACTCCAGCGTGTACAGAGGTATGTGAGCGCTCCTGAGATACGTCTCCATATCGTGCCACGGGGCAAAACAGCGCTCGCACCAGACGCCTTCGGTCCTGTTGGCAATCTCGTAGAGCACGAAAAAACCGTAGTACGACATGCCGATCTCTTAGATGTCCGGGTAGCAGAGCGCAAAGCGTACGTCCACCGACCGAGGGTCTTTGAAGGTCGCGTTCGGCTCAGAGCCGATGTAGCGGCTGGGCTTGGTTATGTGGCGGGGAAGGTCAAGCACCGGGACCACCCGAGACACAGTAATCAGTAATCGGTGATCGGTGATCAGGAAAGGCTAAATAACAGTAATCAGTAATCAGTGATCGGTGATCGGTGAAGACCAAGAAGCAATGACCGGTGATCGGTGATCGGTGATCGGTGAAGAGACGGAATCTGACCGCGTTTAATCTATCGAGGAATTTCTCTGGACCCAGGCCCCCGGACCCTGGACCCATTCGAGCGCAAACTGCGCGAGACAGGCTCATGCCTGGTGTCTCTTCATGATACGTTCCAGGTCATCCATTACCATGGCCTTGATGCGGCGCAACGCATCGCTGGTGTCGGCTTCAAAGCGCAACACAAGGATGGGCTGTGTATTGGAGGCGCGCACCAGACCCCATCCGTCAGGCAATCTTACCCGCACTCCGTCGATGTCGATAACGTCAAAGCGTTTCCTGTAATGCTCGGTGAGCTCTTTCACGACCTGGAACTTGAGTCGCTCCGGACAGTCTGTTCTTATTTCGGGGGTTGAATGTTTTGTCGGCAGGTCGGAAAGCAGTGCGGACAGAGGCAACGTCTCCCTGCCCAGTATCTCAAGCAACCTCAGGGAGGCATAGATGGCATCGTCATACCCGAAAAATCTGTCGGCAAAGAACATGTGGCCGCTCATCTCCCCTGCCATCAGCGCGCCCACTTCCTTCATTTTTTTCTTGATCAGGGAGTGACCAGTGCGCCACATCACGGGACGACCGCCCCGGCGCTCGATGTCGTTATACAGGTTTTCCGAGCACTTCACTTCCGAGACGAAGGCTGCGCCCGGGTGCTCCTTCAAGATCTCCCGCGCGAAAATGATCATCAGGTAATCTCCCCAGATGACGCTCCCTCGCTCGTCGACCACGCCTATCCTGTCGGCGTCCCCGTCGAACCCTATGCCCAAGGCGGCGTTGTTGGTACGGACCATCGTCCGCATGGGCTCCAGGTTTTCCTCGATTGTGGGGTCAGGGAAGTGGTTGGGAAAGTGGCCATCCATGTCGCAAAAGAGCGGGAGCACGTCCTGGCCCATCTCTTCCATGATGGGCTGCGCAACCACACCGCCGGTGCCGTTGCCTGCATCAATGACCACGCGAAGTTTTCTTGGAAGTTTGATATTTCCCCTCAGAAACCGGTAGTAATCATCTGTAATATTTTGGTATTCGTTGTATGAGCCCTTGCCCCGGGCAAACTGTTTTTTCTCGATTATGTCGCCGAGACTCTGTATCTCCGATCCAAAGATGGTTGATTTGCCGGATGCGATCTTGAACCCGTTGAACTGCGGGGGGTTGTGGCTGCCTGTAACCATGATGCCACCGTCCACGTCAAGGTTGAACAAAGAGAAGTAAAAGAGGGGCGTGGGCACTGTACCGAGGTCCGTGACGGAGAGGCCGCTTCCGGTCATTGCCTCAACCAGCAGGTCCCTGAAGTGTTCTGAGCTGAGCCTGCAGTCCCTGCCAACAGCCGCACGCGTCTGTCCCCGCTCGAGGAGGTATGCTGCCACGCCCCTTCCTATGTCGAAGACGACGTCGTCCGTGAGGTCCTCTTCAACTCTGCCCCGGACATCGTATTCTCTCAAAATATCTCTGTTTATCATATAATATCAAATAATATCATTAATCAGAGCTCACGAAGGCGGCACCCAGTATCATGGCATTTTGGTGCAGCCTGGTCCGCTCCACCCGCAGTCCCTTGGTTGACGCGGGCATGGCCCGCTGCTTCATGACCAAGCGGGCCTCGTGAACGAGCTTCTTGGTCCCTTGTATGACGCCCCCACCCAGGAGGATCAGGTCCGGGTTGAGTAGGTTGGCAACGCTCTGCAAACCCACCCCAAGGTATTCGATGACCTCCCCCCATGCCTCGCTACAAAGCTCATCCCCCAAGTAATACCCTTCTTCCACGTGGCCTGCATGCAGACCAACCGGGTCACCCCCGACGATCTCCCACAGTCTGCCTCTGTAGCCTTGCTCCAGGCGCTCTCGCACCCGACCGACGACGTATGAACCGCCGCAATACGCCTCAAAACAACCCCTGTTGCCGCAACGGCACTGGTAGCCGTGCGGGTTGAGCGTGATGTGGCCCAGTTCGCCACCAACGTCCCGGGAGCCACGAAAGAGCCGGCCATTCAGGATGAGGCCGCCCCCGATGCCCGTACCTAGGAAGATGCCGACGACGTTCAGCCCCTCTTTCTTGAAACCGAATCGCCATTCGCCGTATGTTGCTGCATTGACGTCGTTTTCGAGGGAGACGGGAAGCCCTGTGGCCGCCTCTATGTCCCGGCCCAGGGGTTTGTTCCGCCAGTTGAGGTTTGGCGAGAAGAGCACTCTCTTGCGTGCCTGGTCGATCTGGCCCGCACACGCAAGGCCGACTTGCTTGATACTGCTTTTTTTGACACCCGTACCGGAAAGCACGTCAGCTACAAGCCGGACGATCCTGTCTCGGACTGCAGGGTACCCGTTTTGGCCTTCCGTGGGAATCTGCGCGTGCCTGATGACGCGACCGGCCTCGCTGGCCAGCCCAGCGATGACCTTGGTACCCCCGATGTCGACACCTACTCTCATAATCCTTGGTTTTCCCTCAAGAACCGCGAGAATCCTTTCATGTGTAAGTGAAACGAGACGTTCGATCCATGTGATGCCCCGGACAGGGCATATACTAAGCCTGAAAGGGGGATAACCTTTTCCTTTGACATGGATTTTGCATGTTACATAATGTTACATATTATATGGGAAACGCCAAAATCTCAAGGTAAAAAGGGAATGAACATGGAGAAACAGTACGTACTTGACCGTATCACAGTGAAAGATTCGTGGCGGCTGTTCCACATCATGGCAGAGTTTGTGGAGGGGTTCGAAAACCTCTCAGAGGTGCACCCTGCGGTCACGGTTTTCGGGAGTGCCCGCGCAAGAAAAGGCGATCAGCTTTACAAGACGGCGTATGAGCTTGCTAAGGTGCTTGCAAGAAACGGGTTCAACGTGATCACTGGCGGGGGGCCGGGTGTGATGGAGGCGGTCAACAAAGGTGCCAAAGAAGAGGGTGCCAGGTCAGTCGGCATCAACATCGAACTGCCCTATGAGCAGAAGCCCAACCCGTATATCACAGTACCTCTCAGTTTTAAGTATTTCTTTGTGCGGAAAGTCATGTTCATCAAGTATGCCATTGCGTACCTCGTGCTCCCGGGAGGGTTCGGGACGCTGGATGAGGTATTCGAGGCGATCACCCTCATACAGACCAATAAGATCCGCCCGTTCCCGGTGGTCCTGGTGGGGTCTGACTTCTGGACAAGCCTCGTGGTATGGATGAGAGAGCACATGCTCGAGCAGGGGATGATCTCCAAGGAGGACCTGAACATTTTCAGGATAATGGATGATCCTGAGGAGATAGTCTCGTACATCAAGAAGTTTGTGATACTTTGAAGTTTGTGATCCTGTGACGCTCCCCAGTCCGCCTGCGGCTGCCTGACCGCAGCGCCAATCTGTACCGTTTTTAGTACCTTTCCGGCACAAATATTGCAGTCACATCACGTGTGAACAAGGCCCAAAAAGCGGAATTTCCGCGGGATACCATGACGGAAAGGGGTAAAATGGCCCTGCTCCTCAAGAGTCTGGAAGAACGCACCGAGGGAAAATCCAGGCAGGAAACGCTGAGCCAGGTAGATCGCCTGCGCCAACGCGTCAAGGAACTGGAAGCCCTCGATGCCAATCGCCGTGGGACGGAGAGGGCGCTGAGAGAGAGCGAGGAGCGCCTCCGTTTGCTGCTCGAGAGCACAGAAGATATCATCGTGGCAATGCTCGACCCTGAAGGGCGCTGCCTCTATTATAACGGCCCGACCAGATATCAGCTCAGGCCGGAAGACGTCGTAGGCAAGACGCCCGCCGATTTCCTCGACGATACCATAGCCGCGAGTATCCTCGTGAGGATACGTCACGTCGCTACTACGCGCCAGAGCCTCAACTTTGAACAGAGGGTGCCATGGAAAAGGAAGGCACTCTGGTATCTGACACAGATTTCACCTGTCGTGGACAAAGACGGACAGGTGACGGCGGTGGTTGCGTTTGCGAGGAACATCACTGACCGAAAGAGGGCAGAAGAGTCGTTAAGGCTTGCCAATATCCTGCTGGAGAGGACCTTCGCAAGCCTCAAGGAAGCAGTCTGCGTAATTGATGTCTCGACACAGTCGATCATAACCTGCAATGCTGCAGTGGAACAGATATTCGGCTACAAGAAGGAAGAAGTTGTCGGCAGGACACTCGAGTTCCTCCACGTTGGTCGCGCCAACTACGAGGAGTTCAACGAAAGGCTTTCGCTGGCCCTGAAGGGCGAGGGCCTGTTCAATGCCGAATTCCCGGCTCGGCGTAAGGACGGCACATCTATCGTGACTGAATACACCGTCACCGAGACCTCGGACGACGCGAGCGGCCGCGCCGTACTCGTGATCGTAGTTCGTGACATCACTGAGCGGAAGCGGGCCGAGGAACAGCTCAAGGAAGCACTCAAGGAGAAGGAGGTATTGCTCAAGGAGATCCACCACCGGGTGAAGAATAACCTGGCGGTCATCTCCAGCCTTCTCAATATGCAATCAAAGTACATAAAGGACAAGAAGACGCTCGAAATATTCAGAGAAAGCCAGAACCGCGTGAAGACGATGGCCCTGATCCACACCAAGTTGTACCAGTCGAGCGACCTGGCAAGGATTGACTTCGGGGATTACCTCAGGAAACTATCAGCCGACCTGCTGGCGTCTTATCGGTTAGAGCCGGACACGGTGAGCCTGAAGCTCGACCTGGAGAATGTCTATCTTGACGTGAGCGTGGCCATCCCCTGCGGCCTCATCATAAATGAGCTGCTTTCGAATGCGCTTAAACATGCCTTTCCCCAGGGACGTAAAGGGGAAGTAAATATCAGGCTGCGCGTTGAAGAGGAGATAATCGCCCTCACAGTCTCTGACAACGGCGCGGGCTTCCCGGAGGGCATCGATTTCCGGAATACAGAATCGCTTGGCCTTCAGCTCGTGACAGCGCTCGTTATGCAGTTGGGCGGCGAGATCGAACTGAAAAGAGAGAACGGCACGACCTTTACCATCTCCTTCGCAAAATAGACCGCAAGACTTCCCGCAGTGCCCATTGGTTCGTGACGAAAACTGT
>Ga0113563_10000083_pt1 | contig 32147 bp, 20 predicted proteins | sample Mud3Dept3metaG_FD_80117 | JGI IMG/M metagenome (GOLD analysis project Ga0113563, IMG submission 80117) | Freshwater wetland microbial communities from Ohio, USA, analyzing the effect of biotic and abiotic controls - Mud 3 Core 4 Depth 3... | ecosystem: Environmental > Aquatic > Freshwater >... | reverse complement strand
TGATGCGCGGCCTGTTCTACCTTGACGGATGGATCGAGCGCCTTCAAAAACTCATCAACGCCCGCCATTGAAAATCCTCGTCCACCCCCCGCCGGCTTGGCCCCAGGCGCGGCCGCCCCTGTCGCAGCCCTTGCGGCCAAGGCCGCGGTGGCGTAGTGCATCGGGATTACTACTCTGGCTTTCAGCTGGTCGACAACTTCCAGCGCTGTTTTGGGGTCCATCGTCGGCCCGCCCGCCATCGGTGTCATCAGAACGTCGATGGGTCCCATCGCCGACACTTGTTGGGGATCCAATCTGTGCCCCAGATCGCCCAAATGAGCGATTTTCAGGCCGGGCATTTCGAAAACGAACAGCGCGTTCCGGCCGCGCCGGGCGCCTTTTTCGCTGTCGTGGTACGCAGGCACGGTCCGGATGCGAACACCTTTTATAGTCTGATCGACTTTGGCAAAATCGTCCTGCGTCAACCCACGGATTATGAGCGGGCTGCCGGTCGCCATCTGTACGTAGTTATGATCGCCGTGCTCGTGCGATATTGTGATCGCATCGACGCCCTCCACCGGCGGGGGGTGGTAGGCGCCCGGATTTGTGGGATCGAGCAGCACTTTAAGCCCGGTGCTGGTGTTCATTACAAAAGTGCCTTGACCAAGCCAGGTGAGAGTCACCGAACCTGGCGCGGGCTGGGCGCCAACGACAACGCTCAGCGACAAAAGTACTATCAGAATTACAGGTACGCGAGCCATTTTGCCTCCCAGGAGCCCGTTGGCGGGCTCGATTCTCATTCTCCGAGATGCTCTTCAGGTTTTGTCCTGGAGCAGATTTTACACCGGAAATCTTAATCCCAAGGCATCCATTTGTCACAGGGTCGGGCCGGCATGCTCCTCCCGGTGATGAAGACACTCCCTGCGGCGATGCCCGCATCCGCCGGGGCGAACCCGATCAGCACCTGCAGAAGAAAAATACGAAGGTAACGGACGACAGGCCGAAATAGCCAGTGGGAAGAAAGTACTGCACTCGGACCCAATCAAACCCAAAACGGCACATTGTACTACTCACCTGAAAATCCTTGCCAAAAAGGAAGGGACTTTTCAGAACCACGGAATAACGGCCGGGATCGCAATCGCAGTCGCAATCGCTATCGAAGACTGCGCTGATCGGACGCCTCTGTGTTGATGCCGGCAGCGCAATGATGCCGAGATCGATCCCGATAGCGATTGCGGTACCGATGGCGCCGGGCATTCGTCCGCCGTGCGCGGCATGCCGAGGCCACACCTTCCAGGAGTGGCCGCATGCTTGATCGCGGCCAGTCGGCCGCGCTGTGCTGCCCGTCCATTCTGTTTTTTCTGCGTGCTGCGCGCGCCCCCACGTTGCTGCTATGATGTGGGCATGACATTGCATCGTGTTTTTCGACAAGTGGCACCCCTTCCCCTCATTCTCTGGGTGGCTTGCTCCGCGTCGCAGCGCGGACCCGGTGACTATAGGATCGCACTCGTTCCTTCCAGGAGCGGGCAGCACGGCATCTTCGTAATGAACTCAGATACTACCGGGGGAAAGCTCCTGACTTCGGACGTTAGCGCCCAGCTGCGCCCGAATTCCTGGTCTCCCGACGGTAAAATGATCGCGTTTCTGACGGTCCGCCGCCAGGAATTCGATCTCATGACCCAATACGCGATCCCCAACCATTCCATCCTGTACACGATGAACTCCGCCGGAGGCGACCAGAAGCGCCTCTTGGATTATCCTGTGAGCGATTTCGGCTGGGCGCCGGACAGCAAGCAGATATTCTTCGTCTCCGCGTATGAGAATCCCGAACGCAGCGATCCCGGCGTTCTGCGCGGAACCAAGACACCGATGGCCGCTATTTACGTCTTCATCCTGGGAACGCACCAGCAGAAAAGAGTGACGGGATTCGGGCAGGGCTGTTCCGCGTCGTGGGCGCCGGACGGGTCCCGTATTGCAGCCAGTTTCGCTAGCGGCGAAAGCAGCGGGATCTATGTCGTGACTCCCGACGGCCGGTATGGATCTCGTCTGACGGATTCCACCACCCTGGATTTGCGGCCGGCCTGGTCGCCGGACGGGAACAGGATCGCTTACATAGCCGCCGCCACGGCGGCGGAAAACTCAGCTGCGGCGGGAGTGTTCATAATCGGGGCCGACGGCACGGGACGGAAACGGGTTTCGGACCGAGCTGCCTATCAAGTGGCCTGGGCCAGAGATGGAAAAACGCTGCTGATCCAGTCGACATCCGGCCTCGAGTTGGTCGATGCGGACGGCAATCAGATTGCGCGCTTGACTCCCGGGATCGATCGCCCGCTGGACGCTGCCTTCACACCCGATGGGCAGGGGATCATGTTCCGCTCCAATCATGAAAGTGATTGGCATATCTACTTCGTCGACCTGACCGGCGCAAACCTCCGGCGGCTCACCGGCCAGCTGACCGCATCCCAGTTTTGCCTGTCCCCGCTTCGATAGGGCCAACTGGCCGGCGAAAACGGGGACACGCGGGGAATGCTGAAAACCTCGGGGCGGGCAGACCCGGCAACGGTCATTGCATCCAGAATTGGAGCCGCTGTGCGGCCGGTGGCCGGTCAGATGAATCCTTTACCAGGATCTCGAGGACATACGCGCCCGTCGGAAGCTGCGCGAGAGGCAGTCTGCCGCTAGCCAGCCCCGCGGGTTCACTCGACGATCCCTGCGCCTGCAGCGGCTCGAATGGGGATTGGAAAACGAGCTGGTTGCCGCGGTACACCCTGACCTGAACGAGCAGGGGAGCGCGCTTGAGGTTATAGACATGGAGGAAATAGGAAATCTGCGCAGATTGCCGGAAGCGTCGTTGGATGCTGATCGAGCTGCCGTCGAAGATGTCCGGGGCCGAAACCTGGGCAGCCGGATTTGTTTCCGCCATGAAGATGCTGCTGAGCGCGATCCTGCCGGGCTCAAGCGCCGGAATCTCCAGCCACTGGAGCGAACTGGCCGAACGGCCGGTTGCGGAATCGCGCGCTGCCACGCGCACCTGGTAGATTCCCGGCTTGACTGGAATGGATCCGCTGTAAATCCACTCCCGGCCGCCAACCTCGGGCAGATTGGCTTCAGGGGCGGGCACGGTCAGATTATCGGAGAAACTGGTGACCGTTTCTCCCTCCATGTTGGAAACGATGCCGGCGAGGTCGATCCTGCGCTCCTCCCCTGGCCCGGCCGCCCCGCCCTTCACATCTTCGATCACGGTCTGGAGCGCAAGCGCAAGGCAGAACCCCCTTTCGCTCCTGAGAGCGTAACCAGCATAGAAGGAAATCGGCAGGACGCCTACGGGCAGCGGCGAACGGAGCAGCTGCAGCAACGCCTGCGAGGGATTGGTCATGGCCGGTGAAGCCATGATCGCCCCTGTCTGGCCCTGGACCGCCAGTTGAACGAGGTCGACCTTTGCCTGGCGCACGCGCACCTTGAGATCGGGCCGGCCCTTTACGCCGACCTGGATTGAGCGATATTTCCCCGGTTCGAGCATATCCCGGTCGAGATACCAACCGAGGAGATAATATTGGGCTATCTCCTCCATAGTTTTTGCGATCGCGGCATCGAGTGCGTTCGTGTTCTTGAGGAATGTCCCTCCCGTGTCGGCGGCGAGCGCATTCAGAGCATCCTGGACGGAAGTTATTTCACTGACTGCATTGCGCGCCAGGCGCCCCGAGGCATCAGGCCTCACCGGATTGGCCGCGTCCGGTCCGCCGACTATCAAACCACGCGTGTCGAGCGAGTAGATCACAACCCCCGCCCGGGCAGCGAGGTCTGTAACCTCCCGGATCTTGCTCCCCATGTCGCTGGTTTCCGTCTGAAGTACGAAGCCGTCGGAGAGGAAAAACAGGATCTTGCGGCCGGGCATCGGGGCGAACACCCGCAAAACGCGCGCCAGCGATGAAAGAGTCCGGTCGGCAGTTTCTGTCGCTTGCGCAGCGAGCGCTGCGGCGCGCCTGCGCACGATCCTCTCGACAAGACTGCGGCCCACCGTCCGGCCTTTCGGCTGACTTGCGATGACGGCATCGATAAAATAGTTAATGACCTCGGTGTTGTTCTGTTCGATTTGAAGCGCCTGAACCTCGTTCATCGGCACCTGCTCTTTGTCGACGATCGGCGCATTGAAAAACGTCATTTTGTCCACGGCTGCCCGCAGGACTCCCCTGCTGCCGGTGAGCTGCTGTAGAAAACCGGTTGTGCCGCTGGCGGGGAAAATGCCCGCGGAGTCGCTGACTCCGAAGGTATCATCGATGAGGTGGTTGAGCGCGGCCCGCGTGCGCGCCAGGCTGTCGGCGGATATATGCCAGTCATCCACGAAGAAGATCAGGCGGCGCCCCAGATTGGAACCGCCGGCTTCGAGCCTGACCGGCAGATCGGAGGCGCCTGTTTTCAAATTCCACGATGCGCCGTCCTTGCCGGATCCGGAGGCTACCTGCTCGCAGAACGAAACGGTTTGCCGCTTTCCATCCACCTGCAGCTCGAACTGCTCCTGTTTCAGGCCCGGGACGAATCTCTCCTGCCGGTCGAAAACCATCACGTCCGTCTGCACCAGGTTCACGGTAGCTCGGACCGTCAGGTCGGGTCGGGCCTGCTGCTGCTTTTCCGGAGGCCGTTGCGCCCCCATCAATACAAGCAGCAACAGGAATGCCGAAAAAAACCGGGCTGCCAGTTTTCGAAGGCTCATAAGGCGATTCCCGCAAAATCTGACGACACTGCCCCGGGCCCATCCCCGGAGGGTTGCCGTCAGCCCAGCCCGGCACGATCCGTTGGTTGCGCAGCAGCACCGATGCAGGGCTCAGACTCTCATTATAATAATAATGACAGTTCAATATTGCTGAAGAATGATTCCATCAGCCGGAGCATCGCCCCGCGGAGCGCCCTTGATCCCCACCGCCCCTGCCTCCAATCAAGCGAATATTTCGGAGGCTTTCCGGCTCGCTATCGGCACAGAGCGATCTCCAATTATTTCTGCAGGGTTGACAGGGCGCCCTGTCTGCCATCATGGGAAAATGATAGAATCTCCCGTGCCTTTTTAAATTTCAGCCTCAGAAGGATGTGCACCATGATCATGAAACGTTTTCTCCTGATTCCCCTTGCCTTCGCCGCTCTTGCCCTCGTCCCCGCCTGCGGCAAAAAAGAGCCCGCTCCCGAGACGGCCGCCCCCGCCGCTGCGGCCTTCCAGTGGCAGGTCGACCAGTTCGCCGACCTGAAGATCCTGCGCTACCAGGTCTCCGGTTTCGAAGAGCTGACTCCAGCCCAGAAAGAGCTCGTCTACTACCTGAGCGAAGCCGCCCAGTCCGGCCGGGACATCACCTTCGCTCAAAACTACAAGCACAACCTGCTCATCCGCAAAACCCTCGATGCCGTCGTCGAAGGTTACAAAGGCGACCGCAAAGGCCCCGAGTGGGCCAAGTTCATGGTCTATGTCAAACGGGTCTGGTTTTCCAACGGCATCCACCATCATTACGCGTACGATAAGTTCATCCCTGAGTTCACCCCGGATTATTTCGCCTCCCTGATCAAAGGGTCCGAAGGCGTCGCCTTCCCCCTCGCCCCGGGCCAGACGATCGACGACCTGATCACCTTCCTCCGGCCCATCCTGTTCGATCCGGCCGTGGATGCCAAGAAAATCTCCCTCGATCCATCAGAGGACCTCGTCACTCATTCTGCGGTCAATTTTTACGAAGGCGTGACCCAGGCCGAAGTCGAGAAACTTTACGAAGCCCTGATCGGCAAGAACGACCCGACGCCGATCTCCTACGGGTTGAACTCCCGCGTCGTAAAGAAGAACGGCAAGGTCGTCGAAGAAGTGGCTTCCATCAACGGCCTCTACGGCCCGGCGATTGCGAAAATTGTCTTCTGGCTCGAAAAAGCCGCCGGCGTAGCCGAGAACGATCAGCAGAGGAAGGTCATCGAGAAGCTCATTGAATACTACCGCACCGGCGACCTCAAGAAATTCGACGAGTACAACGTCCTCTGGGTCGGCGACACCGCATCCCGTGTCGATTTCGTCAACGGCTTCATTGAAGTTTACAACGATCCTATGGGGCGGAAGGCAACCTGGGAAGCCCTTGTCAACATCAAGGACCTGGCCGCCACCCGGAGGGCCGAAGCCATCTCGGCCGCAGCCCAATGGTTCGAAGACAATTCCCCCATCGATCCCCGTTTCAAGAAAAAGGAAGTGAAAGGCGTGTCGGCCAAGGTCATCGACGCAGCCATGCTGGGTGGTGCGGTGTATCCCTCCACCCCGATCGGCATCAACCTCCCCAATGCCACCTGGATCCGGAAAACCCACGGCTCCAAATCGGTAACTCTTGAGAACATCACTTACGCCAACACCCAGGCTTCGCTGGCTTCCGGCTTCGGGCCGGAGTTCTGTTTATCAGCCGAGGAACTCGACCGTTCGAGGAAATACGGGCCTCAGGCCGGAAACCTTCACACCGACTTGCATGAGGTTCTGGGCCATGCTTCGGGCCAGCTTATGCCGGGCGTTTCCGTGGAGTCGCTCAAGAACTATCATTCGCCCATCGAAGAGGCGCGGGCCGACCTTTTCGCACTCTACTACATCATGGACAATAAGATGGTCGAGCTCGGCCTCCTGCCTTCCTTGGACGCCGCCAAGGCCGACTATGACGCAAACATCCGCAACGGACTGATGACTCAGCTCACCCGCATCCAACCCGGTAAAACGATCACCCAAGCTCATATGCGCAGCCGGTCGATGGTCTCCCACTGGGTTTACGAAAAAGGGCTCCCGCAGAAGGTCGTCACCAGGGAAACTAAGGACGGAAAGACGTTCTTCGCGATCAACGACTATGAGAAGCTCCGCCGCCTCTACGGCGAGCTCCTGGCCGTTATCCAGAAAATCACGAGCGAAGGGGATTATGCGGCCGCACGGGACCTGGTCGAAAAATACGGCGTGCAGGTCGACCCCGTCCTTCACCAGGAAGTTCTGGCCCGCTATGCCAAACTGAATCTGGCTCCCTACACGGGCTTCTTGAATCCCGAGCTCACCCCGGTTATCGAGAACGGCCGAATCGTCGACGTCAAGATCTCTTACCCAGTCGATTACGTTCAGCAGATGCTTAGGTACGGGAAGCAGTATTCGTTCCTATAGGGGCAACAGAAATGGGGGAAATGGAGACGTTGTCCTTGTTTTGATCGAAACAGGGCAGCGTCCCCATTTACCGGATCACACCGCAAGGAGGATACGGTGAAACAGTGGAATTCAATCGATGAAGTTCTGACATATGCCATTGGCGAGGAACAGGCTGCAGCGGACTTTTACTCTCGAATGGCGGACAACGCGAAAGTGCCCGGTATGAAGCAGACCTTCCATGGGTTTGCCCAGGAAGAAATGGGTCATAAAGCGAGACTGGAAGCCATCAAGGCCGGTGGCAAGTTTCGTCCGATACCCCGCCAGATAGCGGACTTGAAGATCGCGGACTATCTAGTCGATATCGCACCTGATCCGCACCTCGATTATCGCGGTGCACTCGTCGTGGCGATGAAAAAGGAAAAAGCGGCGTTCAAGCTCTACAGCGACCTTGCCGCCTCCACTGCGGATGAGACCATCCGCGCCGTGTTCCGCGGACTGGCACAGGAAGAGGCGAATCACAAGCTGCGCTTCGAAATCGAATACGACGACCTGCTCACCGAGGGCTAGCGGCGTCGGACACCGCCGTGTGAGCCACGGGAAACGGGAGGCACGATACTCCTGAACGATGCCAACCCGCTCCCCGGCTTGGGCGACTCCGCCGCCGGCTTGATGCGAGATTTTGCCGCTGCAGTTCCGGCGACGGGCGCGGCAGGACTGTCCAATGACCGGAAATCGATGTCCCTGGGGGGTGGAATGAAACCTCCAGACGCAACCCAAAAGGCAATCGATCGGACCTCATCATGTCATCGAAAATCAGCTACAAACTCATCGCCGCGGTGGGCGGTGTGGCGGTGCTCATTATTGGAATATTTGCCTATGTGCTCCTGAACGCCCACCGGGAGCAGCTGATCCGCGAGGTGCGCCGCAGCGCAGATCAGCTCAGCGAGACCGTAAAAAGCAGCACCCGCTACGACATGCTGCAGAATCAAAGGGAAGCGGTGCACAGGATCATTACTACCATCGGCAAGCAGCCCGGGATTCAAAAGGTGCGCATCTTCAACAAGGATGGCACCATAATTTTGTCCACCGATCCGGCCGACATGGGCCACATGGTGGACATCCACGCCGAAGCCTGTGACGCCTGCCACACAGCCAACAAGCCATTGGAAAGATTGGAGATCCCGGACCGCACGCGCATCTTTCAGCCCCTGGGGGGCGACCGCATCCTGAGCATAATCAATCCGATCTACAATGAGCCCAGCTGTTGGGAAAGCGATTGCCATGCCCATGCCCCGACAAAGAAGGTGTTGGGGGTGCTGGATATTTCCATGTCGTTGAAGGACGTGGACCGCGACATCCAGGCCAGCCAGAACCGGCTGCTGCTGTTCGGAATCGTTGCCATCGCCGCCGTGAGTTTGATGATCTACCTGCTGGTCGATCGTATCGTGCTGGGGCCGCTTCAGAAGATCGTCGCTGCCACACGCAAGGTGGCGGCGGGGGACCTTCAGCACAAGATCGCCCTGACCAAACGCGATGAGATCGGCATTCTGGCCGGCGCTTTCAACGTGATGACGCACAAACTTTCCGAGGCCCAACGGCAGGTGTTTCAATCGCAGAAACTGGCGGCAGTCGGCCAGTTGGCGGCAGGAGTGGCGCATGAGATCAACAATCCGCTCACCGGAGTCCTGACCTACAGCAGCTTCCTGCTCAAGCGCGCGGAGAACAAGCCCGAATTCAAAGAGGACCTGGAAGTGATCGTACGCGAGACCAAGCGCTGCCGTGGGATCGTGCAGGGTTTATTGCAATTCTCACGCCAGTCGCCGCCGGAAAAACATGCGAGCGACATTAACGAGATCGCGGAACGCGCGCTTCAGATCGTGCGGGCTCAGATGGATGCCCGCGGGGTGAAACTGAAAACGAACCTGCGCGCCGGTTTGCCTGAGATCCACGCCGACGCCAACCAGGTCCAGCAAGTCCTGGTAAACCTGCTGCTCAATGCCAATGACGCCATCGCGGAGAACGGCGGCACCATCGAGCTCGTAACAGATTTCGAGAAGGTCGACAACGAAATCCAGCCACCGACAAAGAGAGTCGAAATCCGTGTCATCGACACCGGATGTGGCATTTCCGCCGCTGATCTGCAGAAGATCTTCGATCCGTTTTTCTCCACCAAAGGGGCAAAGGGGACCGGTCTGGGGCTGGCGGTGGCTTGGGGCATTATCGAAAAGCACAACGGACGGATCGAGGTCGAAAGCGAAGTGGGCAAAGGAACCACCTTCCGCATTCTGCTTCCGATCGGAGAAACCTAGCGAAACAGGAGGAAACGCGCAGGGGATTCCTTGTGCGATTCCCGAATTCTCGCTTAGTAGGGCATTTTACAAAGTGTTATAGTACCCCCGGTTGAAGGACCGTTGCCCGGATGCCGGCATTTGCCGGCGATCCTCCGGCTACATCAAAACCGAAGAGAGAGAGATATGGTTCCTGTACTTGTTGTGTCAATGATCGCGGCTTTCATCGTTATAGATGTGCTGATCCGGTTTATAGCCAAACGGATGCGTGAGGCAAAAGCGCAGAAGGAACGACTCGAGGCGCTGGATATCGGACTGCGCCTGGATTTCACCCATGAGGCCAAATCGCTCAAGCGCGTCGATGTGGCCAAGCCCCTTGCACGCATCCTGGCGGTGGATGACGAACCGATCGTGCTCGACAGTTTCAGGAAGATACTGGTCACGGCCGGTTATGCAATCGACACCGTCGAGAGCGGCCGCGAAGCGCTCGGGCTGGTCCAGAGAAATAAATACGATTTTGTCTTCACAGACCTGAGAATGCCGGAGATGGACGGATTGGATGTAGTAAAAGGGGTGCATCATTTCAGTCCAGAGACAGACATCGTGGTAATCACCGGTTACGCCACCATCGAATCTGCCGTGGGCGCGATGAAATACGGCGCCGTGGACTATGTGCAGAAGCCCTTTACCGAAGATGAGCTGGCGGACTTCACCAAGAAATGCCTCATCCGCCGGCAGGACCGCCAGCAGAAGCAGATCTCGTCGACGGTGCGCGTCGTCGCCACGGAGCGGCCCCGGGCGCACGAGTTCGGGCTGCCGGGTGGCGTATTCATCTCCAGCGGCCATGTGTGGGCAAGCGTCACGGTACCGGGCACGGTGCGCCTGGGCATGGACGATTTTGCGCGCAAGATGATCGGACGGATCAACGGGATCGAACTTCCCGGCAAGGGAGGGACAATCGCCAAAGGGGAGACGCTGTTTACCGTCCAGCAGGGCAGCCGCAAGGCCGCCTTCCAGGCGCCGATTTCGGGGATTGTGCAGGACGTGAACACCGAGCTGCCGCACCACCCGGAGTGGCTGGAACGGAATCCATACGAAAAGGGGTGGGTCTGCTCGATCAAGCCCGAGCATCTTTCCAACGAATTGGAACAGTTCAAGATCGGTGACAAGGCGGCGGCATGGTACCACGTGGAAATCGCGCGCCTGCAGGAAATGCTGGCGACTGCGCACGGCGATTCCTCCGTTGAATACTTGACGAGCCCCCTGGTGGAAGGTCAATTGGAGGGGGTGGACGATGATTTGTGGGCCCGATTCGAACAGTCCTTTTTGCGCGCATAGGCGTTGAAATCAAACGCATTTGCTGGTAGAGTAGCCCCTCTAGTCGGCCGTCATAATCTGTCGATTGTTGGACGCCTGTGGCCCGGTTTTTGTACACCACCATCCAGGGTCTGGCCCTCGGCGTGCGATGGTGAGCCCGGGTCCGATCCGGTGCCTTGGCATGGCCGCTTCAACCGGCGACAGGTGAGAATCGCACCTGTTGCGCTTTAGAGATTCCCGGGTGGGTACATCAGAGTGCAGTCGAAGATTTACAGGTTTTGGTGGTCGCTTCCCGCATCCTTCTTCTCATCCTGCTGTTCTGTGAATCCCCGATCTTCACGACTGCCTTATTTATGGCCTCTGCTCCGTTTTGTAACTCTTCTCAGCTGTCATAGGTGAAATGCATGAATCGGAAGGTACATCGACGAACTCTCCTGAAACTGGGCCTGGCGGCAAGTGCCGGCACGGCAGGCGCTTCCCTTGTGGCCGGAGCATCCGCTGCGCCGGAGGCAATGCCGGCGCCCCCGGATACCACGATGGGTGTTCTTGTGGACACGACGCTCTGCATAGGATGCCGGAAGTGTGAGGAGGCCTGCAATCGCAGGAATCATCTGCCACGCACTGCCGAATCATTTTCTGACCGGGACATCCTTCGATCTTTCCGCCGTCCCACCGAGAGCGCATTCACAGTAGTCAACCAGTTTCCAGGGAGTCCTTCAACGGATCAGCCCGGTTTGCCGCAGACCTATGTCAAGGTCCAATGCATGCATTGTCTCTATCCCTCCTGCGTCTCCGCCTGCATTGTAGGAGCGCTGACCAAGGCCTCCGACGGGGCAGTCGTATACAATCCGACCATTTGCATCGGTTGCCGGTATTGCCAGATTGCCTGTCCCTTCGAGATTCCCGCCTACGAGTTCCACGAACCCCTGACGCCGCGAGTGCGGAAGTGCGAGTTCTGCACGGACCGGGCGCAGGGCACAGGAGCCAATCCGGCATGCGCCGCCTCCTGTCCCACGGAAGCGCTGGTCTTCGGCCGCCGGGCAGAATTGCTCGACATGGCCAAAAGCCGTCTCAAGCAACGTCCTGACCGTTACCTCGACAGGGTCTACGGGGAAACGGAGGTAGGGGGCACGTCCTGGCTGTACCTGACCGGAAGGCCCGTGCAGGAAATCGGCCTGCTGAACCTTCCCGGCACACCCCCGGCGCAAAGAACCGAGGCGATCCAGCACGGCATTTTCAAGTACGGCATGATCCCCATAGCATTCTACGGGTTGCTGTCGTACCTCATGTGGCGCAACAACCCCCAGCGAGAGGAATTCTCAGGCGAGGCTGAAGCCCGGGACGCATCTCCGAAACCTGACGCCAAGGGAGGTGCCGAATGAGCACTTCAATGCACGACGATAACCCGCACCGGGTCACGAAACCTTTCTTTACATTCGGCACCCTGACCCTGCTGATTTTCATGGGCGTCGGATTCGCATTCGGCATCACGCGTATGCTTTTGGGTCTGGGCACAGTAACCAACCTGGACAATCACAATCCCTGGGGCATCTGGATCTCCTTCGACGTGGCTTGCGGGGTGGCTCTGGCTGCCGGCGGTTTCACTACCGCCGCCCTGGTGGACATCTTCGGGCGGAAAAAGTATCACGCACTGCTGCGCCCCGCCATCCTCACAGCTTTCCTGGGTTACCTTTGGGTGGCGATCGCGCTGAGCTTTGACCTTGGCCGTTACTGGAATATCTGGCGGCCGATCTTCCACTGGCAGGGAAACTCGGTGCTCTTCGAGGTGGGCATGTGCGTCACAGCCTACCTGATCGTGCTGAGCATCGAGATGAGCCCGGCCATTCTGGAAGGGCTGATGGCCCGGCTCAATGAGAAGAGTTGGGGGGCCTCGCTGCTGAAAAAAGTGGAGATGCCCATCCTCTCGCTGTATGCAGCCATCAAGATCATCCTGCCGATGTTCATTGTGGCCGGCGTGGTGCTTTCCTTCATGCACCAGTCTTCGCTGGGAACCCTGATGCTGATTGCCCCCACAAAGCTGAGCGCGCTGTGGAACACCCCGGTCTTGCCCATCCTGTTCCTGCTGTCGGCAATCATGGTGGGATTTCCGATGGTCATCCTGGAATCGATTTACGCCAACATCAGTTTCGGCCGTAACCCGGAGATGGATCTTCTGACGCCCATGGCCCGCATCATCCCCTGGTTTATCGGAGCCTATGGCGCCGTGAAAATCGGAGACCTCATCGTCCGGCATAATCAACTCAATCTCCTCGAACATCCCACCGCGACGATTTCCCTGGTGATCGAGATCCTGCTCGGTATCGTGGCCCCCTTCCTGCTCTTTCTCAACAAGGCAGTCCGCCGTTCCATGGGCTGGCTCTTCTTCACCGTATCCCTGATCATCTTCGGCGTGATCCTGAACCGCATCAACGTATTTCTCGTGGGTTACAATCCCCCGTACTCGACCAAAGCGTACTTCCCGTCCATCGGGGAGATCGCCATGACGATTGCGATTGTCTCCAGCATCCTGTTCTGCTACAGGATCTTCGTGACCTTCTTCCCCGTGCTCCCGGGATACGTGCCTACCACAGAGGTCCAGCTTGCCAGAATGCGCGAGGAGCGCGCGCGCACAGTCAGCCCATTCTGGACCTGGGTGATCCGCGGAGCTGCCATCGCCTGCCTCCTCGCCTTCATCGGGCTCTACAGCGTGGTCCATATCGAAGCCATCCAGGCTTCGGTGAGGACCGTCGAAGAGGTGCGGCGGATTCAGGCCCAGGAACCCGCTCCCCGGGCTCCGGCAGAGTCGGTTTACGCGCTGCGCCCGTCGGCATACAGGAACTTCTATCTGCTGGACAGCGCGTTGCTCAAGTCAAAAGCGGATGATTACGAACCGGTGGCCTTCTCGCACCGGATTCACGATGAGTTGACAGGCGGGGATTGCGGGATGTGCCATCACAAGTATTCGGCCGACGAGTCAGACCGCGTCGGGACCGATATCAAGATGCTGCACAATGCCATGGAGATCAAGCTGGGCGGCCCCTGCTCGGCCTGCCATGACGACATGGCGGCGAATCCGCCCCAGAGCTGCAGCCGCTGCCACGGCCTGCCCAATGAGCCGGACGACCCCACGCGTATCGGTCTGAAGGGGGCCTACCACCGCCAGTGCATCGGATGCCACGAACGCCAGCTGAAGCCGGCTTCCGCTCCCACGGAATGCGCGGCCTGCCATCACCCGTGGACACCGGACCACTCGATTCTGGTGGCTTTCGAGGGCAAGCCAAATCCGCAGGAGGTCACTCGCACGTGCCTGAGTTGCCACCCGAAGGTGGGACAGGACCTGCTGAAAACAGCCCACTGGAACTGGAAGGGATACTCCCCGACTCTTGTGGGCTACGAGCACCGGACGGATATCAGTCTCAGCCTCATGGTAAACAACTACTGCGTTGCCATCGGCTCCAACTACCAGCAATGCATGTCCTGCCACATCGGCCACGGCGGCGTCAGCGAAAGCTTCGATTTCTCCAATCCGGCTAACATCGACTGCCTCGTATGCCATGACACGACCGGCAAATACCGGAAAGATCCGAGCAAGGCAGGGTTTCCGGACCCGTCGCTGGACCTGGTCGCGATTGCGCAAAAGGTGGGCAGGCCAACCCGGCAGGCGTGCGGCGCCTGCCATTTCTACAGCGGTGGAGCCACCAACGCCAAGCACGGGGATCTGGAGCCGGCCCTGGCCGAATCCAATTCCCCGATCGACATCCACATGGGAGCGCTGAACCAGCGCTGCCAGGATTGTCATACCACGATCGAGCACCGGATCGCCGGGATGTCGCTGACCGCCCCCGCCGTGGAAGGCCGCGTCGCGTGCGAAAAGTGCCACGGGATGACCCCTCACGGAGTGGCGGGCCCGCTCAGCCGGCATCTGGACGACCACATCCGGAATGTCGCGTGCGAGTCCTGTCACATTCCCGCCTTCGCCCGTGTGGCGCCAACCCTTCTGCGCCGTGACTACTCCGATGCAGGGAAGGACCGTCCCGAAGGCAGCGACAAGTACGGCATGCCGGAATACAGCAAGAAATTCGGGACGCTGACCTGGGGCAAGGACGTGATACCGACGTACCTTTGGTTTGACGGCACGCGCAACGCCGCCCTCCTCGGTGACCAGATCAACCCGGCTGCACCCGTTGTGTTGAATGCTCCCGTCGGCGAAAGACGCAACCCGGCGGCACGCATCTTCCCTTTCAAGGTGCATACCGCGGTTCAGCCATACGACATTGAGAACAACACCCTGGCCATGCCCAATTTCCTCGAGGATTATTGGGTCAACTTCGACTGGGCCAAAGCAATCATGGACGGGATGAAAAGGGTGGGGCTGCCGTACTCAGGTAAATTCGGCTTTGTGGAGACAAAGATGTATTCCGCCATCCACCACGGAGTGGTCACGGCCAGCAAGGCCCTGGGATGCTCCGATTGCCACAGCACCGAGGCAGTTTCCTGCCAGCGCTGTCACAAGAATGCCCGGGGAATGGATCTCCCTGCCAACCGCCGGGCAGTCTACCCGGAGATCAAGAAGCGGTTCGACTTCGAGGCTTTGGGCTATTCGGGCGACCCTGCGATCACAGGAGGGCGGTTCCTGACCCCCATGGGCCGTGGCGTGCCTTCCAGATAGATCTCAATTCCACATGCCAAGGTCCAAAAGGGCTGCCTGCGGTGGAGGCTCCCTTCGACGAGAACGGATGAATCAAGATAGATCGTCACGTGCGGTTCCGGTCTTCTATAATGAACAGGCTTGCGGGCGTACCTTTGAGCCCCTGCGGGAACAGCCTCTCAAGCCGGGACTCGAAATCCGGGCGCTCAGGCGAAGCCGCCGAGGCAAGTCCGGCGTGCATAAGCCGGGCCAGCCTCTTGCCCCGGTACGTGATTTCGATGGTCTCACCGGCTTTCAGCCATTTGGCGATGCGCGAGAAAGAATATCTCAAGTCTCTCACAGTGGAAATTTTCATGTGATGCATAATGCATCACATCGTGTACTCGCATCAAGCAGGCCGAAACCGCGGGGTGCAATCTGATGTGGGAGGCAACGGAGAGAATTTGTCAAACGTCATTTGTCGATTATCAATTGTCATTTTGTTCGAATCAGTCCGGAGCCTCGTCACAGAGAATCGCGAGCCTGCGCGTTTTCTCAGCACCTCGATCAGGACCGCATAAGCCGAAGGCCCGCAGCCTCAAATGACAAATGACCATTGAACATTGACGCCTGCGCCGGCATGGATGATTTGCGAAGGCTCCCTCAGAGGGCAAAATATTGGTGACCAAACCAGATTTTCCCTCGAAAGGAGCCATCCATGACACCCTTACGTCGACGAATGATCGAAGACATGAGGGTGCGGACCTATCCTCCAACACCCAGAGACTCTATGTGGACCGAGTCGCCAAGTTTGCACAGTATTTCGGCAAGTCGCCGGAACTGCTGGGACCGGAAGATGTCCGCACCTATCAGTTGAAAACGTAACGCGAAGCAGTTAATACCCGATCGAGCCGCGGGTCCAGGCAAACATAGATCGCAGAAAAGAACTACTAACCGTGAAATGCCACAGGAATGGTGATTCGACGGAGAAGGAGCTCTCATTTCGTACCAGAACGCAGCCAAGTGCCCTCTCCCTAGCCTCCGCATAAGGAATAGCCAGCGCCCACCTTCGCGTCAAGTTACCGTGGAAGAGCGAGTTCAAGACATTCTGAACACTGTAGCCAACCAGATCGACGAGAAGAGGCGGCAATGCCCGCATGTCGATGTAAATATATCCCGAGACATAATCTCGATTCATCGTCGAACCGAAGTTGCTGTTCAGGGAAGGCGGACAGACAAACACGTGCGGCTGATAGGGTGACTTGAAGGTATACACCCAGTAATTTTTGGATAGGAAGTAGTACACGCAATGCATGGTTGTCTGAAAACCGAACAACTGGCTGCCCATGCTGTTCATGCTGCAAAGAGCATGATTCGGAGCACGGCGCAGGACTGTCTGCTGGAATCGCGGGGCGGTTTTGACGAGTCGCTGGGTCATCTGCATTTGTGTCCTCCGATCAGATTTCCTGGGTTTTGATGCCATCATAAATCAAAATGATGATGCAGGAAAGTGGATTTCGGGCACACTGCGGTTGGGTGTATGGCGTCGCGCCTTCAGCGCTCAAATTGCCGTAAAATCAGTTATCTGGAAGCGTCAACGGTGGGACCCTGGATCTCGCCCCGCCCGGTGGAAATCATGGGCACAGGGCGGCCTTATGGGACAGGCTCAGCCTCGAAATTACTGGCCACAGTGCGATACCCGGTCGGCGGCTGATGATTTTCGAGGTTGAACACCTTTTCCCCAATACGACACGGTGAAGATGAAGTGATGCATGCGGATGGTCGCGGACCATCCTGCGCAATCTGCGGTTACATGATGCGCGCGAGAACCGCTTGGATCGTGGCGCTGAATCCGCGGGGATGGAGTGCGCTTTCGATGATCCGGCTCTCCAGCTGAACCTTGAAGAGTGCGTCCCGGTCGGCCGGGGCAAGATCCCACCAGGCCGGGGAAGGCTGAATGCGGCCTGAGGCATTGCGCTCCCGGAATGCGGAAGCCGCCTGTTCGATCAATATGTCTTCCCGGTCGCGGGTCATGTGCGGATCTCCTCGAGGGGGACGCCGCGCCGCCGGAGGCAATCGCGCAGCAACCGGCGGGCGCGGACGATGTTCTGCAGAAATGTATTCACCTTCATGCGCAGACCCGACGCCAGGTCGCGGTCAGGCAGCATTCCATCGCGCACGCGGGCCGAAATCGCGCTGCGCGGCTTCGCCGGGAGGCGATCCATGCACTCCCGGATCGCCCTCCGCAGCGCGGGATCCGGCGGGTCAGGCTCGACGCGACCCTCCGGAAGTGCTTCCAGCAAATCCAGGTCGACAAACCGGTCGCGCCGGTTCCGGCGCATCTCCTCGAGCGCGACGTTCCGGGCGACGCGGAAGGCATACTTGAGCGAGGCGCGGTCCCCTTCCAGGATTCGCTGCCGGTCCTGCGCAATCAGCCACATGCGCAGGAACGTCTCCTGCACGACCACCTCCACATCGACCTCGCGGGCGCTGCGCGAGAGATTCCGGCGCAGCGGGATCTCGACCATCGCCATCCAGAGCGCAAACTCATCCCGGTCGCCCAGCCGGGCGCTGCGGAACGCCGCTTCCATGCGTTCCGCTGCGTCACTGTCAGTCATGGCAAGTCTCCGCTGCCCGGCATTACTTCCCGATCCAGATGTGAAACTGCACACCGGCATTCTCCGCCTCCGGCCAGCTGACCCACACCTCGCTGTAATTCCACTCCAGCCAGTCCTCCAGTTGAACCGCCAGGCGCACTGTGAGGCCTTCTGAATGCGGCCCGGGGTAGCTGCTCTCGGCGCCCAAGACCGTGGCCTGGCCGGGATTGCCGTCATCGAAGTGGATCTGCACTTTTTCGCCGTCGCCGGGCAGAAGGAAGCCATCCACCGGCACCTCGAATTCAAAAATGAGCAACTGCCCTTCCACCCATAGAATACGCCCTTCGCAGACCCCCGGGGGTGGTGCAGAGAGCGGAGCCACGGTTTCTTCCTCGGCTGCGTCAGCAGACGCCGACCACTCCTCAACGACCGGCCCGGCATCCCGATCGAGCGTATCCGCCTGGTCGCGTACGCCCCTGGCGAAGTCCGCCATTTCGTGCGATACCCGAGGCAGCCGGCTCCTCATCAAGGCTGCCGGCAGAGCAGCCATACTCAAAGCCATGGAACCTGTCGTCAAACCCACTCCTTCCGCCGATACCTCGGCGGGGAGTTCCACAGCCAGACGTTCGCGGCGGCGAGGGTCTTTCGGATCCACGGTCGGGTCTTCCGAGATCGCAATCAGGCTGGTCCTGCGGCTGGCGATGCGGTGCCGCAATCCCAATTCCTCGATTCCTTTCTCGATCCGTGAGCGCTCCGGCGAACTCGACGCCGCTGCCAGGAGTAGTTCACGGTCTTCGACGGCCTCGCGACCATACAAGGCGCCGAGTGGGAGGGTTGTGGCGCCCGCCGTTGTTGATCGCATCGAAACGCCCGGCTCATGATGGGAATGGCCCGGGATCGATAGCTTATGGGACCAGGCATTGGAGATCCCCGCCATCCGGCCGGCAATCTGCAGCTCGCCGCCGGCGGCAGTCACTTCGGCCATCAGGATCAGCGGGCTGCCTTCCAGGACGTCCTGCGGGTGCCGTGGCGCGAGGGCGGTCAGCGCTGTGCCGCTCACTTCTATGTCGGTCAATACGGGCCGCACAGTCGCCTGGAGGAGCCGCCGGGACGCCGTCCGGGCGTCGTCGTCATCCCCCACCAGGATCTCCACTCCCCGCCCGGCGCGCGCGACGCCGCGGGTCAGCGTCCGGTTCGGAGCCGCGCCGATCCCGACCGCGTGAAGCCGTACTCCCGGAATCATCCGGCGCAGCACCTGGCCGATCACTTCGCTTTCAAATCCGATATACCCGTCCGTAATGAGAATCACCTGGCGCTGCGATCCCGGCCGCAGGGGCGAGAGCGCTTCCACCATGGCCTGCACCATTTCCGTCGCTCCCCCCGCCTGCAGTGCGGCCAGCTTGGCCAGGCTTTTTTCGATGTTTTTCGGCGTGGCTTCCATCTGGCGGCGTGTGAGCGCTTCCACTCTTTCGGAAAACGCCAGGATCTCGAATCGGTCGCCGCCGTCAAGGGTGCGCAGAAGTTCCTGCGCTACCAGCTTGGCGCGTTCGATCGGCTTTCCCGACATGGATCCGCTGGCGTCGATGAGGATCGTGAGGTCCCGCGCGATCGCCTGGCGAGCTCCGGCAGGCGGCGTCAACGTCACGAGGAGGTAACGGCCGTCGTCGCCGGCAACCCCCTTGCCCTCCACGGCGCGAACAGCGACGTCCTCCTGAACCGCCAACCAGCGGAAAACCAGGTCGCGGTCCAGTCTCATGGCATCGTCCAGGACGACGCGCACTCCGCCTTCGCATTCCTCGCAGCGTATCTGGCGGCCCGGAGAAACAGGACGAATGGCGCTGCTGGAGCCGTCGGCAATCAACAACGCCGCCTCCAGGCGAACGGGAGTCCCCTCGCCGCCGGCCCGATCGACATCCAGCCGGGCGGCGTCCGGAACCCGGCCCGGCGCGCCTTCATAGCGGACGCCGGCTACGGTAGGGAACCTGTATTCCCACTGCGCCGGCACCTGCACATCTCCCGGGCGAAAGTCGAGAGATTGCACTACAAGGATCTCCACCTCGGCGGACTCTCCCGGCGGAAGGCACCCGAGCTTCTGAGTGAATGCGTCCGCGCGGTCCTGCTCCAGCAGGGCGGCCGTCCGTCCTTCGAGGAGCGCCTTTCGGTATTCCTCGCGCGCCTCTTCGCGCCGCTGGACCTCACCACGGATCACCCGGTTCCCAAGCCGGACCGTGTAGCCGATGACGGCGCCACCGGCAGGAAGCGGCAGCGTGTAGAGAACCTCGAGCGGCTCCTGATAAGGATTGCCGTAAATCTGTGTAAAGGTTGTGGCTGCAACTCCACCTTCGGCGCGGGCTTCGACCCGGGCGGACTGCAAAGGGTAGCTGCGGCCGTCCACGGAAACAAGGCCCGCCGGGCGGGTCGATTGAGTACCGATCATTACGCTTGCATTTGGCATATCCATCCTCCTGATACATGGATATGATCCGACAGGCGACTTTAGTGACATTCCGGGAAAAAATCCATGGTTTGGTGCGAGAGTCACCACGCGGGCGCGGGCCGCGACCACCTGTAACTTCGAAGTTGACGAAACGGATCGCCCTCATCTCCTGCCATCCGGTTTTTGTCGCGTAACTCGCAAAACAACGTACGGGCGACCTGCCGGTCGCCCGGATTTCGACATGCCAAACATCGGACAATCCAAATCCGATCAATGGAGAAAAGGGCGACCGTCCGTTCGCACCTGCTGACAGCTTTCAATTCTCGGTGTATCTTGGGCTTTTTCCGCCATACAATCTTTAAACGAATAAGGAGGAAGCAAGCTATGGGTTATTGCAGAGTCGCACTCTTGTTGTTGCTCGTCGCCGTCATCGGCATGAATTCCGGAGCGGCGCGGCAACGCGCTTCGGAAGATGCCGGCAATCCGCTGTTGGCGCCTTTTCCCACTCCGCTGAACACGCCGCCCTTCCACCTCATCAAGACGGATCATTTTCTGCCCGCCGTCAAGGAAGGCATCCGCCGGCAACAGGCGGAGATCGATGCGATCGTGAACAATCCGGCCGCTCCTGATTTTGGCAATGCAGTGGGAGCCCTGGACGCCAGCGGCGCGCTTCTCTCCGAGGTGAATTCCATTTTCGGGGCGCTTCAGAGCGCCGAGACAAATCCGACAATACAGCAGATCGCCCGGGAGCTCGCCCCACTGACGGCGGCGCACAGCGACAACATCCGGCTGAACGCCGGCCTGTTCGCCCGCATCCGGAACGTATACGACCGGCGCGCATCCCTCAACTTGAATCCCGAGCAGCGATTCCTGCTCGAGAATACCTACCGCGACTTCGTGCGCGGCGGCGCGCTGCTGGACGACATGCAGAAGGCCCGGCTCCGCGAATTGAACCAACAGCTGGCAGTCCTGTCGCTCCGCTTCGGCGACAACCTGCTCGCCGAAACCAATGATTTCAAGCTGGTGATCGAAAACCGGGAGGACCTCGCCGGGCTGCCCCCCGCGGTTGTGGCAATGGCCGAGGAAACCGCGCGGCAACAGAAGCTGCCCGGCAAGTGGGTCTTCACGGTGCAGGTGCCGAGCATGATCCCGTTTCTGCAATATTCGACGAGGCGTGATCTCCGCGAAAAGCTCTATCAGGGTTACACCATGCGCGGCGACAGGGGAAACGACCGCGACAACAAGGACATTGTCCGCCAGATCGTCAACTTGCGCTGCGAAAAGGCAAGACTGCTGGGCTACGCCAGCCACGCCGCCTTCGTGCTCGAGACCAACATGGCACGGACTCCCGACGCCGTCGATTCGTTTCTGAAACGGCTCTGGGACCCTGCCCTTTCACGGTCCAGGCAGGAGGCGGCCGATATGCAGGCGATCATCGACCGCGAGGGCGGCAACTTCAAGCTGGCCTCCTGGGACTGGTGGCACTATGCCGAAAAACTGCGTCAGGAAAAGTACGCCCTCGACGATGCCGCCCTCCGCCCCTACTTCAAGCTGGACAATGTACGTCAGGGGATCTTCACCCTCTGCGAGCGGCTGTATGGGTTGAAATTCACCGAGAGGCGCGACATCCCCGTGTACAACCCGGAGGTGACGGCCTTCGAAGTCCGGGACGTGGACGGGGGATACCTGGGCGTCCTGTACATGGACTTCCACCCGCGCCCCGGAAAGCGCGGCGGTGCGTGGTCGGGTTCCTTCCGGCGCCAGCATTACGACAACGGCAAGCGCGTGGCACCCCTGTCCACCATCACCTGCAATTTTACCCGGCCCACATCCGACGCACCCTCCCTGCTCAGCGTGGACGAGGTGAAAACGTTTTTCCATGAGTTCGGCCATTCACTGGCCACCCTCCTCTCCAACAGCACCTTTCGCGGGCGCTCCGTGCCTCGGGACGCCGTGGAACTCCCGTCGCAGATCATGGAAAACTGGGCGCTCGAACCGGAACTGCTGACCGACTACGCGCGGCATTATCAGACCGGCGCCGTGATCCCCGCGGAACTGGTCAAGAAAATCCGCAACAGCAGCCTCTTCAACCAGGGCTTCGAGACCGTCGAGTATCTGGCAGCGTCGATCCTCGACATGAAATGGCACGAGATTACCGAGCCGCAGCCCGCCCTGGACGTGAATCGGTTCGAAAGCCGGGCCATGGGCTCGATCGGCCTGATTCCCGAAATCCTGCCCCGCTACCGGACTGCATATTTTAATCACATCTTCAACGGCGGATACTCCGCCGGATACTACGTCTATATCTGGGCCGAGCAGCTTGACGCCGACGCCTTCGAGGCCTTCAAGGAGAAGGGGCTGTTCGACCGGGCAACGGCACAGTCGTTCCGGAAAAACGTCCTCGAGAAATACGGAGCCCTCGACCTCATGGCCCAGTACATCGCCTTCCGCGGCGCCGGCCCGAAAATCGAGCCGCTATTGCAACGGCGCGGCCTGCTCGAACCCGTGAAGAAGTAAGGGAGGGCGGTAAAGAGAGTCGATTATTAAATTAATTTAACTAAAAATAATTTGCAGTCGCGTCGCGTGAAGCGTATCGTGGGGCACGCTGAGCTGGCGCCGCGCTACGGCCGGCACCAACTCAAGACTCATGTAAGGAGAACGGAAGAAATGGCAGCACTCGCAGTGATCGGTGGATTGGTCGGCGGCGCCGTGATTTTGGCCACGATTCGCTCAAAACGCAATGCTAAGAAGCCCAGTGACCTTCAGACCATGCGGCTGAAATAGGCACCAGCGCGATTTTCCACCTGAGGGGCCCGTACCGAGTGATTGGTTCGGGCCCTTTTGATTTTTCGCCGGAACCGGACCAGATCGCGGAGTGATTGGGATAAGACTGTCGCTGCGACTCAGACAGCAGCGGAGAGGATTGTCCGACCGGAGCCCGGGCACAGAATTCAGTGCCGCGCGCGTCAGCAAGCGGGTGCTGCGCCGGACATTCGGCACCACCCGTTCTCTCACGGTCGCGGCTCTGTATGGCCTGGTTGTTTTAGTGGGGCACGATTTGACGTTGCAGATTTGCGGCGTTTGAATCCCTGAAACCTGTTGCACCATCTGCGCAGAATAAGCTAAAAACAGGGAACTTCCCGGGCGGCGGTCTCGTCTCTCCAGTCGACGGCGCGGTTGAAGCCCGACACGCTCCAGGCCGCGGCGTGCGAGGGAGCCTTATGCAAAACCTGCTGCAGGATTGGCGCTATGGAGTCCGGCTGCTCTTCAGAAACCCTCTGTTCACCATCGTAGCCGTGGTGTCGCTGGGTCTCGGGATCGCCGCGAACACGACGATCTTCTCCGTGTTCAACGCGGTCTTCCTGCATACCCTGCCGGTTGCCGGACCTGACCGGCTGGTTTCCGTATTCACCACCGACGCCAGGAACACGGGGCGGTTCACCAATTACATGCAGCTTTCCCTGCCGAACTACGAGGATTTCCGCGATCAAAACGAGGTGTTTTCGGGACTGGTCGCACAGGCCTTCCCGGCGTTGAGTCTCAGCGCGGGAGGGGAGCCGGAACGGGTTGTGGGTGCGATCGTCACCGGAAATTATTTTGACGTGCTCGGGATAAAGGCGGCTGCCGGCAGAACGTTTTTGCCGGAAGAGGATGATGTCGAAGGCAGGAACCCGGTAGTCGTATTGAGTCACCGGTTATGGCAGCGCCGGTTCGGCGGTGACCGGGATCTCATTGGCAGGCAGATCGTGCTCAACCGGTACGATTACACTGTCGTGGGGGTGGCGCCGGAGGGGTTTCGGGGCACCTTTGCGATCGGAGGCCCCGACGTGTTCGTACCGATGGCGATGCATCAGCAGGTCCTGACTGATTTTGCGCTCCAGCAGTTTCACAACCGGCGAAGCCTGCTGTTCAATGTGTTCGGCCGCCTGAAGCCGGACGTGCCCCTGGCCAAAGCACGCCAGGCCATGCAGAAAATCGCACGGAACCTGGAGCAGGCATACCCGAAGGACAACGAGGCGCGCAGTATCGCATTGGTGCCCCTGACGGAAGCTCTGGTCAATCCGAACGTCCGGGGGCAGGCGGTGCTCGCCGGCGGCATGATGATGGGTGCTGTGAGCCTGGTCCTGCTGATTGCATGCGCGAATGTTGCCAATCTGCTCCTGGCCAGATCCACGGTCCGCCAGCGTGAGATGGCGGTCCGGCTTTCCCTGGGGGCGGGCCGAATCCGGCTGGTGCGGCAGTTGCTGACCGAGAGCCTGCTCATGGCGGGTTTGGCGGGACTCCTTGGACTGTTGCTGGCCGGATGGGGCCGCGACCTGTTCTGGATGATGCGGCCGCCGCTGCTGGCCCAAAATGACATGGATATTGCGCTCGACAGCCGCGTCCTGATCTTTACGGCCGCGATCTCGCTGCTCACGGGGCTTTTGTTCGGCCTTGTTCCGGCGTTGCAGGCGACACGGGTGGACCTGACCCATGCGCTCAAGGTCAGGAGCGGCCAGCCGCACAAATCCGGCCGCTGGCTCAACCTCCGCAACATGCTCGTTGTGGCCCAAGTCGCGCTCTCATTGATTGCGCTGGTGGGTGCGGGGCTGTTTTTGCGCAGCCTGCAGAGCGCCCAGAGGATTGATCCCGGTTTCGAAAGCAAAAACCTGTTCATGATCTCCTACGACCTGGCGGGACAGAGATACGAGGAGGCTCAGGGCCGGGATTTTATGCGCAAGGTCACCGAGCGGGTGGAGGCGATCCCCCAGGTGGCCGCGGTGGAACACGCGTCGGCGCCCCCCTTCGGAGGCGACGTCATGCGCACGGTGTTTGTGGAAGGCCAGGACGTCAATGACCCGAGGAACGGGCGTCTCACGGCTCTCCTGCGCGTGGGCCCGGGCTACTTCCATGCCGCCAAGATCCCTGTCGTGCGCGGACGCGCGTTTACCGAGCGGGACACCAAGGATGCGCCCATGGTGGCCGTCGTCAACGAAACCATGGCCAGGCGGCTTTGGCCGGGCGAAGAAGCATTGGGCAAACGGTTCCGGTGCTTTGGGGAATCCTGGATTATCGAAGTAGTGGGGGTCGCCCGCGATGCGAAGTACATGACTCTCGGCGAAGAACCGATGTCGTTCATGTACTTCCCTTTGTTCCAGCATTACACCCCTGCCGTCACTCTGCTCGTGCGGACGAAGGCGGAGCCGTCCGATGCGATCGGCATCGTGCGCGGCCAGATCCAGGCGCTTGACAAGACCCTGCCCCTCGTCGACGTGAACACGATCGGCAAGATCATGGAGACGGTTCTCTGGGCGCCCCGGATGGGGGCCGGCCTTCTTGCCCTGTTCGGGTTACTGGCGCTCCTTCTCGCCGCCGTCGGGCTGTACGGCGTAATGTCCTATTCGGTCGTTCAGAGGACTCAGGAAATCGGCATCCGCATGGCGATGGGTGCACAGCCGAGGGATGTCGTTCGTCTGGTTCTGGGACAGGCGGCCGTAATCGTCCTGGTCGGCGGCCTGATTGGAGTTGCCGGGGCCGTTGCCGTGACCAGCATGCTCTCCAGCCTGCTCTATGGCATCGGCAGCGGGGACCCGGTCGCTTTCGCCGGGACGACGCTGCTCCTGGTTGTCGTGGCCTTGCTGGCAAGCTATCTTCCATGCCGCCGCGCCACGCGCGTCGACCCGGTCGTCACTCTGCGATACGAGTGATCTATCACGCTTCGAACTTGGCTTTGGCCTCCCGCGCAATGCGGCACGACTCCGCGCAACCCCCAGGGTCGGAATCGGCATCGGTACCGCAATCGGTTTCGGGACCGATATCGATCTGATGTCGCAGTCGGATACAATTTGGCGGCTTGCAGGTCCACGTCGTTTTCGACAGCGATTGTCGATCCCGATACCGATGGCTGTTTCATGATTCGAGCGCATTCTGCCGCTGCTGCGATACGCCGGAACGGCGGAGTACCTCGCGGAGGCGGCGCCCGGATGCAACCGCCCGGGGCCAATTCTCTGTTGCTCTCGGAAACCTGTTGCGTGATGATGGGAGCCGGCAGTCGGCGCGAGGGGGAAATACCCTCACAAAACCGGCATGGCACGATGCAACCCGCTGGAGGATGAGCGTATGCAGTGGAAAAAGCCAGGATATCTGGTATCTGCCTTCCTGTTCTGCATCATGGGAAGCCGCGCTCAGGCGCCGCAGTACGACCTTGTGATTTCCGGGGGGACACTTCTGGATGGCAGCGGTAACCCCGGCTCTCCGGGGGATATCGCCATCAAGGACGGCAGGATCGCGGCCATCGGCAGGATCGCCACACCTGCATCCATCCGGACAATCGATGCCGGAGGTGCACTGGTCGTGCCGGGATTCATCGACATCCACACCCACGGTGACCGGGATGTCGCAAGCGACCGTCTCAAGAGCGCACAGAACTATATCGCGCAGGGCGTGACGACGATCGTCACCGGCAATTGCGGCGGCGGAACTTTCGAAGTCGGCGGCTACTTCGACACCCTGCGCCGCCAGGGCGCCGGCCTCAACGTGATCCATCTGGCAGGTCACGGGACCGTGCGCAGCGCAGTCATGCAGAGCGCAGACCGGGCCCCGACCGCAGCAGAACTCGACAGGATGAAGAGCCTGGTCGACAGAGCGATGCGCGAAGGGGCTGCCGGCATCTCCAGCGGCCTGTTTTACGCACCCGGGAGTTTTGCCAAGGTCGACGAAGTGGTCGAGCTTGCCAAGGTCGTCAAAAAATACGGAGGCATCTACACGACTCATATCCGGGACGAAAGCAATTACACGACGGGACTCAGGAAATCCATCGAGGAGGCGATCGAAGTCGGCGAAAAGGCGGGTGTGCGGGTGGAAATCTCGCACATCAAGGCGCTGGGCAAACCGGTTTGGGGCATGGCACCGGAAATCTGCCGCGTCATCGAAGCGGCGCAGGCGCGCGGCGTCCAGGTCTTCGCGGATCAGTATCCTTACGAAGCTTCCGGAACGAGCCTGACTGCCGCCACGCTGGCGCGCTGGGTGCAGGCGGACGACAAAACCAGGGAGAGGCTTCAGGATCCAATGCTTCTCCCGAAGATAAAACAGGAGATGGCGGAAAACATCGAACGACGCGGCGGCCCGGAAACCCTGCGCATTTCCTCATTCCGGGCCAGGCCGGAGTGGCAGGGCAAAAATCTTCTCGAGATCAGCCGCACCCTGGGAAAATCGCCGGTGGATACGGCGGTCGAAATGCTGCTCATGGGAGGCGCAGGGGTCACGTCGTTCAACATGTCGGAAGCCGACATCGAGTTCTTCATGCGCAAACCATATGTCGCGACCTGCTCCGACGGCGATATTGTTGCGTTCGGCAGCGGCATGCCCCACCCCCGCAGTTATGCGGCGTTCACCCGCAAGATCCGGCGCTACGTGATAGAGAGGAAAACCATCCCCATGGAACAGGCAATCCGCGCGGCCACGGGCCTGCCTGCAGAGATCCTGGGCCTGAAGGACCGGGGACTGCTCAAGGCAGGCTTCGCCGCGGACATCGTGATCTTGGATCCGTCGGCGCTGGCAGACAAGGCAACCTATGAAAATCCCCACCAGTACGCCGATGGGATCCGCTGTGTCCTGGTCAATGGCGAGGTGGCGGTGGAAGGCAAAAGGATCACCGGCATTCTGGCAGGAAAGCCTTTGCCTGCCAGGTAATCTTGACGACGCCGGTTGTTATACATAGCGCGGCCGCTGGCGGCAACTGTTTAGCCGGCTTGGAACAGTTAAGTCTGCAAAGAAAGCCACGAATTTCACGAATTCTCACGCGGAGTTATCTCCCTTGATGCGAGCCCTGCGATGCCGCTTTCGTGATCATTCGTGGAATTCGTGGCAGTTTTCTTCGGGCTGGCCAGACAATCACCGATGGCGATTGCGACTGCGATTGCCTGACGGCTTTTCCTCCGGTGCCGGGCGTGAATGGCAGCCGAAGGCTCCCCCGGGCGGACGTGGGATCTCTCCGTGGTCCCTGTGGTTCGTTTTTGCTTTTCTTCTGACTGCAGCTCGGTACAAATGGCTGTCAGGATTTATGTGGCTGGATTTAGCCCGGATTCTTCGTGAATCGGGCATGGAAAAAGATGAAAGCTGTGAGAAGGGACGCGGAAGAACGCCGGAAGGAGCTTTTGCCGCCAAATGACTGCATTGCAGCGTTCGGCGGCGTTCTTGCGCGTCCCCAAAACATCAGCCCTATGGTTCATGAATCATCCGGATTAGTATCCGTTTCGCTCAGCGAGGATCGACACTATGAGAACTCTTCGGCTCTTTCTCATCCTGGTTGTTCTGGCGGCCCTGCCTGCCGCAATTGCGCAACAACCTGCGGACGAATCCGCAAGCGTGGACAAACTCTTCGAACGCTGGAACTCCGAGGCGACGCCCGGCTGCGCGGTCGCGGTGGCCCGGGACAACCGCATCATCCTGTCCCGCGCCTATGGGATGGCCGACCTCGAATTCGACATCCCCAACAGACCCGATACCATCTTTGAGGCCGGCTCGGTTTCCAAACAGTTCACGGCAGGCGCCATTGTGTTGCTCTCGCTGCAGGGCAAGCTCTCACTGACCGATGACGTGCGCAAATACGTCCCGGAAGTTCCCGACTACGGCACGCCGATCACCATCCGGCATCTGATGACGCACACCAGCGGGCTGCGCGATTGGGGCAACGTCGCTTCCATGGCAGGCTGGCCGCGGGGAATGCGGGTTCACACGCACGCCCATGTGCTCGACATCGTGAGCCGGCAGAGCGCGCTGAACTTCACGCCCGGCCATGAGTATTCGTACAGCAACACCGGTTTCAACCTGCTGGCCATCATTGTCGACCGGGTGAGCGGGATGTCGTTTGCGGAATTCTGTAAGAAGAGCATCTTTGATCCGCTGGGAATGACGCATACCCAATGGCGGGACAACTTCCGCCGCATCGTCAAAAACCGTTCGGTCGCCTACCAGGCAGCCGGCAGCGGTTTCGAGATCAACATGCCCTTCGAGAACATTCACGGGAATGGCGGCCTGCTGACCACTGTCGGCGACCTGTTGCGCTGGACGGAGAATCTGGAAACCGGAAAACTGGGCGGGCCGGCCTTCCTCGAGGTAATGCACCGGCAGGGACAGCTCAATAGCGGCCGGCAGATCACCTATGCGTCAGGGCTGCAGATTGTCAGCCTGAACGGTGTACCTGAAATCAGCCACACGGGATCGACGGCAGGATACCGTGCGTTCCTCGGGCGATACCCGAAGCAGCGTATGGCGGTGGCGCTCCTGTGTAATATCGGCAGCGTCAATCCGGGCAACTTGGGTCACCAGGTGGCCAACGTTTTCCTGCGCACCAGCCCTCCCAAGCCGGCCGTGCAAAAGAAAATCGAAGTGCCGTTGGCCGAACTGAACGCGAAGGCCGGGCTCTATCGCAACTCCGCCACGGGCGAACCGGTTCGCCTGATCGTTGCAGAGGGCGCCCTGCGCCTGGAACGCGGCGGGGCGCTGCGGCCCCTGTCGCCCACCGAATTCGGTATCGGTACGGAAGAGCGCCGGTTCAGGTTCGAACCGATGCCCGGAGGGAGGGGGATGCGCTTCCGCGAAGCGCTCGAGTCGGGAGAAGATGCTGTCTACGAACCGGTGACCGAGTTCGCGCCCACAGCGGCAGACCTGGCCGAGTACGCCGGAGACTATTACAGCGCGGACGCGGAGACGACGCTCTCGGCCGCCGTCGAAGACGGCAGTCTCGTTCTGCGCCGTCGCCCGAACAGCCGCATCCCCCTGACCGTGCTTTATAAGGACACCTTCCAATCCTCGCTGGGACTGATCCGTTTCCGCCGCGGCGCAAACGGCCGGGTCGCGGAACTCAGCGTGCGCGAGGGCCGCGTGTACGACATGCGATTCCGTCGCGGGGTGCGGTAGCCACAAATTTCACGAATTGCAGGGAATTTCCCGGCTCAATTTGTGCAATTCGTGCAATTCGTGGCTTTCTTTGCTGGAGCTTCTTTTTTACCGGACAGTATCGGGTTGCACCGCGGATCGCAGAAAAGGTCTGACGGGCATTTATTGTCATTGGCTCGTTCGAGCCCGGGCAGAAGACCTGAAACAGTACAAAGCCGAGATACCCAGGAGCCATGGGATCCCCGCCAGCCAGGCGACGCGCATGCCGGGGAGGAATGCCATCGTCACGAGCACGGCGAACAGGATGAGGATTCCGGCGACCGAACCATACGGCACAGCCGATCCACGAAAGCGCACGTGGGTGGCAAGAATGACCATCCATACAAATATGGCGCCGAACAGCGAGATCCCGAGCATGTACACGTAAGCCGTGTCCTCGAACAGCCGGTATATCAACGCCGCAATCCCCAGTCCGGCCCCCGAAACCAGGACCGCGTTCCGTGGCACACCGCGCGCCGAGAGGGTTCCGAGCGCCGACGGCGCCTGGCCTGAGCGGGCCAGCGAAAACAGCATGCGGGAGGCCGTGTATAGATTCGCATTGATGCTCGACAGCGCTGCTGTCAGCACCACGAGGTTCATCAGGCCGGCGGCTCCCGGAATGCCGATTTTCCGGTATACCAGGACGAAGGGGCTTTCGCCGATGCCGGTCTGATTCCAGGGAACGATCCCCACCAGAATCGCCATGCTGCCGACATAGAACAGAGACAACCGCACCAGGATGCGACGGAGGGCCAGCGGCACAGTGGTCTCGGGATTCCTGGCCTCGCCCGATCCGACAGCGGCGGCTTCCAGGCCATAGAAGCTGAATACGGCCATCGTTACCGCCGACCAGACCCCTGCCAGACCTTTGGGGAAGAATCCGCCGTATGCGGTGTACGCTTCCAAGCCCTGCCGTGGAACGCCGATCCCTGCAAACAGCACAACTCCGAATACCAGGAGGAAGCATATGGCGATCACTTTGATCAGCGAGAACCAGTATTCGCCTTCTCCGAAACTGCCGACGTTCAGGATATTCATGACCATGAGAACGGCCGACAACCCGAAGATCCAGATCCACGAAGGGACATCCGGCAGCCAGTACCGGCAATAGATTGCCGAGGCCACAATCTGACCGCCGATGGCGATGATTTGGGCCATGGCGTAAGTGTAACGGGTCACGAGACCTGCCCACGGCCCCAGGTAATGCTCCGCGTACACTCCGAAAGACCCGGCAGTCGGGTGAGCTGACGTCATCTCCGAAAGGGCCACCATGAGGAGATAGGTGATCAGGCTGCCGATGACGTACGAGACGATCACCCCGGGCCCCGCCATCTGCACCGAGATCCCGCTGCCGAGAAATAGCCCGGTGCCGATGGATTGCCCGATCGCGATCATGCCGAGGAGGCGGACCGAGAGTTCGCGCTTCAACCCGGCTTCTTTCCCTTCCAGGCTGCCGTGTGGAGTGTGTTCCGTCATGGTGGTGGATATCCGCTGCCGGTCAAGTAGCAATGGGAAAAGGGAGTCAGGAGTCAGGAGTCAGAATAAAAAACCCTGCCATGCACGATATTCATTCGAAGCAATTGTTTAGCCGGCCCGGAACAATTAAGGGTCTGCAAATAAAACCACGAATTTCACGAATTCTCACGGAGGATTATCTCCTTTGGTGCAAGCCATACCACGCGGCCTTCGTGATAATTCGTGGAATTCGTGGCAGTTTTCTACGGGCTGGCTAGACAGTCAGGTACCACCCGCATAGCGGGTGGCCTGAGGAAGCCCCCCAGAGGGGGGCATAGTTGATGCCATTTGACGATTGAGTCATTGGCCTCAGCTTGGGGCTTTTCCACTCGCCTTTGTCATA
>Ga0113563_10000082_pt1 | contig 32339 bp, 32 predicted proteins | sample Mud3Dept3metaG_FD_80117 | JGI IMG/M metagenome (GOLD analysis project Ga0113563, IMG submission 80117) | Freshwater wetland microbial communities from Ohio, USA, analyzing the effect of biotic and abiotic controls - Mud 3 Core 4 Depth 3... | ecosystem: Environmental > Aquatic > Freshwater >... | reverse complement strand
GCGGCACGCGCTGAGTGATGACCGCCGCCGCGCCCTCGCCGGCGCGGCAGGAGCTGCTCGGCCTGCCGCCCCCCAAGCTCGCCGCGGCGCGCGCGGAGACGATCGACCGGCCGTTCCGCGCACGCCAGGTCTACGACGCGCTCCACCGGCGAGGAGCCGACGACTTCGAAGCGATGACCGATCTGCCCGCGGCGCTGCGCCACCAGCTCGCCGCGCGCTTCTCGCTCGACCTGCCGGAGCTCACCGAGCGCATCGACTCCGGGGACGGCACCACCAAGTATCTGCTGCGCCTCGCCGACGGCAGCTCGATCGAGACCGTGGACATCCCGGAGCGCTTCCGGCGCACGCTCTGCCTCTCCAGCCAGGCGGGCTGCGCGCTCGCCTGCGCCTTCTGCGTGACCGGCTACTGGGGAGCCGGGCGGAGCCTGACCGCGGCCGAGGTCGTCGGCCAGGTGCGCCTGCTGCGCAGGGTCGCAGCCCTGCCGGAGACCGTCAACCTGGTGTTCATGGGGATGGGCGAGCCGATGCTGAACCTGCCCGCCCTCGCGGACGCCCTCGAAGTCCTCGGCGAGACGCTGGCGCTGCGGCGAATCACCATCTCCACCGCCGGAGTCGTACCGGGCATCGACGAGCTCGCCGGCTGGGAGCGGCGTCCGAACCTCGCCGTGTCGCTCCATGCCCCCGATGACGAGCGGCGCACGCGGCTGATGCCGGTCAACCGCGCCTGGCCGCTGGCCGAGCTGATCGAGGCGCTGGCGCGCTTCCCGCTCGAGCCGCGCCGCAGGATCACCATCGAGTACCTCCTGCTCGAGGGCTTCAACGACTCGCCGCGCGACGCCGACGCCCTCGTCCGTCTCCTCGCGCGCGTACCGGTCAAGTTCAACCTCATCCCCTTCAACCCGGACCCGGTGCTGCCCGGCTGGATGCGGCGCCCGGGGCCCGAGCGGGTCGAAGTCTTCCGCGCCCGGCTCGCCGCACGCGGCGCCACCGTCACCGTGCGCCGGCAGCGCGGCCACGACGTCGCCGCCGCCTGCGGCCAGCTGCGCGCCTTCGCCCGCGCCCCCCGCGGACCGCGCGCGCGCCGCGGCGGCGACGCGCCGCCCGGGCGCTCGCGGCCCGGCTCGAAGTGACCCGCTCCACTGGCCGCCCGCCCGGGGATCGGGGAGGATTCGCGCCGATGGGCGCCCGGCTCCTCCCGCTCGCGTTGGCCCTCGCCGTGCTCACCGCACGGGGAGCGCTCGCCGTCGACTGCACCCCTGCCTCGGTGCTCTGCGTCCCGGAGGAGTCGGCGCTCGCGGACGCCTTCCAGAACGTCGCCCACGGCGGCACCATCGACGTCGCTCCCGGCACCTACACCGCGCCGTCCTCGCCCGCGCCCGGGGGCTTCCGGCTCGGCACCGACAAGAACCGGTCGTTCACCGTGCGCGCGCGCAACGGGCTCGGCTCGGTGACGCTCACCGGCGGCAATGCGACGCCGGTGGTCGTGCTCGACACGCTCGCCGCCGGGCGCTGGATCACGTTCGAGGGTCTCCGCTTCGTCAACGGCCGCTCCACGGTCGCGAACTTCGCCGGCGGCGCGACCGTCAAGAACGCGCGTGCCACCTTCTCCGAATGCGAATTCGTCGGCAACCTGGCGGCAACAGGCGCCATCGGCGGCGGCGGCCTCGGGCTCTTCGGCGGCGCCACCGCGCTCGTCGAGCGCGCGTTGTTCGAGAACAACCGCGCGCTCGGCGAAGGCGGCGCGATCTTCGCGCAGAAGGGCGCGGCGCCCTACGACTCGCCTTCGACGCTCTGGGTCCTCGGGACCACCTTCCGCGCGAACTGCGAGACGGGCACGATCTCCTCCTGTGCATCGAACGACGGTAACGGGGCCGGCGGGGCCATCCTCGTACGCAACTCGACGCTGCGCGTCGCCGACAGCCTGTTCGAGAACAACACCGCCGGCTGGGTCGGCGGCGCGATCTACGGCTACGGATCGTTCTCCTGCACCACGCCCTACTGCGCCGCCCCGGCGGCCGACCTGCTCGTCGTGCGCTCCCGCTTCAGCGGCAATTCGGCGGCCAACACCGCGCTCGCCGCCGCCACCCAGGCCGGTGCGATCCACGTCGAATACTGCGCTCGCCTGCGGTTGTTCCACTCGATCCTGGAGGACAACCGGGCGGAGTCGGCCGGCGCCGTGCAGGGCTTCCTCGCCACGGTCGAGATCTACGACTCCGTGCTGCGCGGCAACCGCGCCACCTGGACCGCCGGACTCGGGGCGGGCGGCGCCGTCGGCGTCCAGTCCTCGCCCGATGCGGCCTGCGCCGGACAGAATCTGCCCGCGGCGGTGCTGAGGATCGAGCGCAGCCTGGTCGAAGGCGGCTCGGCCGGCGCGCAGGAGGCACAGCTCGGCGGCTGCATCTACGCCGCGGGCGACGCCACGAACGCCGGCAGCGGCAGCTGCCAGTCCGGACAGGGCGCGCGTTGCGCGCAGGTGACGATCCTGAACTCCGCGATCTTCGACTGCGCCGTGGCGCGCCAGTTCGCGGGCAGCACCGCGGTGTCCGGCGGCGGGTTCTTCCTGCAGCGGGCCCACGCGACGATGTCCGACGTGCTGGTAGCGCGCAATCTCGCCACCGGCGTTGCGACCGGCGTCTGCCCCGCGGGTGGCGCCGGCGTCGTGTCGCAGGATGCGCGACTGGTGATGACCGACGTTCTGTACTCGGGCAATCAGGCGGCTTGCGGCGCGGACGATCTCCATCTCGCCACCGGCGGCACGACCTCCGAGGCGAACGTCCGCTACTACACGGCGACCTCGGCCGCTCCCCCGGACGCCAAGCTGCTCGGCCTGCCGCCGCGATTCGCCGCCGACACGGCGCTGACCATCGGCGAGTCCTGGCTCGCCTACGGCTGGTCCGGCAGCTCGGCGCGGCTCGACGGCGTCGCCCTGGGGACGAATCCCAGGAACGGCCTCGAGCCGGCGGGCGACGCCCTGCACGTGCTCGACGTCCAGAACGGCACGCGGACGGACAGCGCCGACGTGAGCGCAGACGCCGCACCGGTCACCTCGCTCGTCGCCGCGGCCACCTGCCCGCCGGCGGGCTCGACGACGCTCGCCTGGGCGACGCCCTCGGGGAGCTTCCTCGCTGCGTTGATCGACCAGGGCGTGGCCGGCGGCACGGCCAGCGGCAGCACGGGCGTCACGCCGCCCGGATCGGTCACCTACCGGCGCGCCGCGCTGACCCAGCAGGGCGGCGCCTATGACGAGGCGCGCGTCTACGTCGCCGGGTGCCCCGACCGGCTCTTCGCCGACGGGTTCGAGAGTGGCGGCACCTCGATGTGGAGCTCGACGACCCCCTGACGGTCGACGCTCAGCCGGGGCCCCGCCAGATCATCGACAGATTCCGGCCGCAGCCCTCGCCGTCGCGGCGATGGCTCCACAGCCATTCGGGTCGGCAGCGGGTGCACAGCCCGAGGCACACGATCCGCTCGATCCCCGCCGCGGCGAGCTGCACCGCGACGGCGTGCGCCAGGTCGAGATGGGGCCGTGCACCCCTCCCCTCGCGACGGGTCTCTGCGCCGGCCGCCTCGACGACGCGTGCCGCGACCTCCTCGCCGACCTCGTAGCAGCAGGCTCCGATCGCGGGGCCCACCCATGCGATGCCGCGCTCGAGGCCGCCGTGCGCGCTCATCCGGGCGAGCGCCGCGGGGACGATTCCTGCCGCAACGCCGCGCCAACCGGCGTGCACTGCGCCCACCGCTCCGGGAGTCGAGATCAGGACCGGTACGCAGTCCGCGCTGGCGACCGTGGCGGCGAGGCCGCGTTGCCCGGTGACCAGGGCGTCGCCCTCGCCGCAGGCTCCGGCCACGGCGTCGAGCACGCGCGCCGAGTGGACCTGCCGGAGCCAGGCCGGCGCCACCCCGGCCGGCAGGATCCCGGCCGGCAGCGCCGCGTCGCGCGCGGGCGCGCCACGGCCCAGGAAGAGCGCGCAGGCGCCGTGAGCCTCGAAGCGCCAGGCGGGGATCCCGGCGAGCGTCTCGGGCGCGGCGGTCACCAGCTCGACGCGGGGCGGCACGCGTGGATTCTAGGCGCCGGCGCGCGACGCTGCGATAGGATTCGGCATCATGCCTCCGCCGTGCGCGCTGGCCGGTCCGTCGGCTTCCCGATCGCCGCGACGGGCGCCGGTCCTGCGCTGGCCGGCGCCGAGATGATCCAGCTCTTCCACGTCTCCAAGCGCTTTCCCACCGGCCAGGTCGCGCTGGAGGACGTCACCTTCCACGTCGACAAGGGCCAGTTCTGCTTCCTGACCGGATCCTCGGGCGCCGGCAAGACCACCCTGCTGCGACTCATCTTCCGCGAGGAGGTACCGAGCGAGGGGCAGATCCTGGTCAACGGCCGCAACGTCGCCGCGATCCCGAAGTCGAAGATCCCGTTCCTGCGGCGCACCATCGGCGTCGTGTTCCAGGATTTCCGATTGATCGAGCGCAAGACCGTGTTCGAGAACGTCGCCTACCTGCCGCGCATCCTGGGCCTCGACGGTGGGCGTCAGAAACGCATGGCGTTCGAGGCCCTGCGCCGGGTCGGGCTCGCGCACCGACTGGCGGCCTTCCCGCGCCAGCTCTCGGGCGGCGAGCAGCAGCGCGTGGCCATCGCCCGTGCGCTGATCGCCGAGCCCGAGATCCTGATCGCGGACGAGCCGACCGGGAACCTGGATCCGGAGCTCTCGCGCGAGATCGTCTCGCTGTTCGTCGACATCAACCGTCGCGGTACCACGGTGATCTACGCCACCCACGACCACGCCACGATCCGGCGCATCGGCAAGCGCGTGCTGACGCTCTCGCAGGGCCGGCTGGTCGACGACCGGACCCTGGAGCCGGGAGAGCCGGCGCCACCGGAGCCGTCCGGAGCGGCCGAGTGACGCTCCTCCAGGCCCTGCGCGACTTCGCGCGCGAGGCGCTGATCGGCCTCCTGCGCAGCCTGCGCGTCTCGGCGCTGGCGGTGGTGACGATCGGCGTCTCGCTCTTCCTGGCGGGCGCTTTCTACCTGGTGAGCCGGAACCTCGAGAACACCGTCCGCAGATGGCGCGACGAGGCGCGCTTCGTCGTCTACGTCGAGCCGGCGACGAGCGCCGCGCGTCTCGACGAGCTGGCGCGCCGGGTGCGCGCAGTACCCTGGATCTCCGAGGTCACGATCGTGAGTCGGGAGGAGGCCGAGCGCCGCTTCGAGCGGAGCTTTCCCAGCCTCTCGGACCTGGTGCGCGGCACCAGCGCCGCGCTGCCGGCCTCGCTCGAGGCCCGGCTCCGCCCCCTCGCCGAAGGCCAGCAGGAGCCGTTCCGTGCCTGGGTCCGCGAGCTCCTGCAGATCGAGGGCGTGGAGCTGGTCGACGACGACCGCGACTGGATCGGCCAGATCGAAACCGTCGCCGCCGTGGTGCGCGCGCTCGGCCTGGTGCTGACTGCGATCCTGATCGCGGCCTCGGTGTTCACTATCGCCTCGGTCGTCCGGTTGACCTCCTACCTCTATCGCGACGAGATCGCCGTGATGCGGCTGGTCGGCGCCACCGAGTTCTACATCCGCGGACCGTTCTACTTCGAGGGGCTCTTTCAGGGGCTGCTCGGGGCGCTGGTGGCGCTGGGCGGACTCTCGGCGGCGCACTTCGCGGTCCGGCCCCAGCTCGAGGCGTCGCTGGTCGCCGGCGCCCTCGCCGAACGCTTCCTGTCGCCCTCCGAGATGGTCGGCCTGCTCGGCCTGGGGGCCCTCGCCGGTCTGGTGGGCGCGGTGCTCTCCCTCGGCCGCGAGCAGGTCGCCAGCGAGCGCAGCTGAGCGCCCGCCTCGACGTGAAGAGGGCCCTGCGGTCGCCCGCAGGGCCCTCGATCCCGAGCGCCTACCGCCTGCTGATCAGCTGCCCAGGCGCACCGTGATGACCACGCGCCGGTTCTGCTGGCGGCCGTCCGGCGTGTCGTTCTGGGCGACCGGGTCGTTCGCGGCCCGGCTCTCGACCGCGATCCGGCTCGGATCGATCCCGTGCCGTTCGACCAGCACGCGCCGGGCCGATTCGGCGCGCCGCATCGCCAGCTCCTCGTTGCGGGCCGGAGAACCCGTGGCATCGGTGTAGCCGATGATGCGCGCGGTGGCCGCCGGATCCTGCTTGAGGCGCAGCGCCACCTCGTCGAGCACGGCCCGACAGCGGTTGTCCACGCGCGCGCTACCGGAGTCGAACAGGCAGACCTCCTGGATCTCCTGCGGAGGCGGCGGAGGAGGAGGCGGCGGCGGGGGAGGCGGCGGAGGCGGCGGCGGAGGAGGCGGCGGCGGCGGAGGCGGCGGCGGAGGCGGCGGAGGAGGCGGCGGAGGCGCCGGATGGGGGAAGAAGGTCAGTCCCAACAGGCCGCCGATCGGGCAGTACTTGTCGGTGTCGGAGAGCTGGTTGAGCTCCAACCGCAGGGCGAAGTTGAACGCCCAGTTCCGGGTCTCGCCGAAGCGCAGGCGCCCGCCGCTGGTCAGGTCGATGTTGTCGTCGGGCGCCGAGTCGCCGCCCTGGTAGAAGATCGCGCCGAGCTCGGTGATCCAGTCGAGGTTCTCGGTGACCTGGGCCGCGTTGCCGACCCCGGCCTCGATCTCCTCGGCGACGTCGAAGTCGTCCGCGTCGCCGGGGTCCCGGTAGCCGACCCGCGCCACCCAACTCCGGTGCGGGGACCAGTTCAGGCCCAGGCCCCAGCCGGTGTCGCCGGTCACCACGCCCTCGTCGTCGTCGCCGGTCGGCAGCTCGACGAAGGCGTTGAGGGCGAGCGCCTTCTCTTCCTCGACGCTCCCCCACAGCCGCAGCTTGCCGCCCAGCCGCACGTTGCCGATCCCGCTCGCGTCGATGCGGTCCTCGAAGAAGTGGCCGTTGACGTAGCCGACGTGATTGCCGTCCGTCTCCGAGATGTCCTCCCACGGCAGCATGACCGAGACCTCGAAGCGGTCCGAGATGCCGTAGCCGACGCTCGCCGAGAGCCGGTTCCAGTCGTAGTCCCAGTCGTCGCTCAGGGGCGCGAGCGGTCCGGAACCGGGGATGGGCGCCACCAGGCGGTCCCAGTTGTTGTAGTAGACGCCGAACGACCAGCCGCCGCGCGGCAGGGTGAAGCCGTCGAGCAGGGTGAACAGGCCGGTCTCACCCGTGACCGTCGGTCCCTGCCCCTGTTGGGCTGGGGCCGGCGCGCCGGCAAGGGCCGTCAGGGCGAGCGCCACAGCCAGGGCCGTCGCCGATCCGGTCTTCATAGGTCCTCCTTATCGAGTCTCAGGCGTTCCAGTTCGAGGGTAACACACCGGCGGCCGTGCCCGCCCCCCCTCGACGCGGGGGCCCCGCTGCGGCGCCCGCCCCTGTCGAGGCACCGGGGGCCCCGATACGGCATCCGGATCGGCGCCGAAACCCTCAGCGATTGGACGACTTGAGCGTGAGGCGGCCGTTGAATCCGCCGCGGTCGTCGAGGGCATGGGCGGCCACCGCGGACAGGAAGAAGGTGTACCGGCTGACCCGGAAGGAGCTCTCGAACCCGAACCCGACGTCGGGGATGTAGTCCTTCCACTCGGAGAAGATCGCGTCCTCGAAGCCGATGTTGCCGACCCCCGCGTAGGCAACCCAGTACCAGTTCTCCCAGCGCGCCTTGAGGGCCTGCCGGTCCCCGTCCGTGAACCACGGAATGAACCACTCCAGCGTGGCGTGGACCTCCTCGGTCCCGTACATCTCGTCGTCCAGGCCCTTGAGACGCTCCCGGCCATCGAGCCGGAACAGCTCGTCGAGCGGAATCGACAGGCGGTCTTCCGGATCGGGCTCCTCGGGCCGGATGACGTCGCTCGCCGGAAAGGCGCCTAGGTGCAGGCGGGTGATCGCGAACCGTCCGCGCCGGCCCTGCCAGCGCTTCAGCCCCTCGACCTCGAGCCGGAGGTAGCGGAAGTCGCCGCCCAGGTCGTCGAAGCTCCAGGTCAAGGCGCCCGTCAACCCGAATCCCCCGGGACCGATGTTGCGATAGGCGGAGAAGAGGCGCTCCACCCGGGACCGCGACTCGCCGACGATCGCGTTGGACCGGCTGTCGTCGGGAGTTCCGATCTGGTAGCCGAGCCTGACGAAGGTGTTGGTCTGGTCGGTCGAGAAGAGCTGCTCCCTCTTGTTGGAGGTCAGCCGGTCGGCCTCGGCGAGGAAGAAGGCCCGGCGGTTGATGGACCGGGGGATCTCGACCTGGACGAGGCCGCCGCGCGAGCGCTGGAAGTCGTTGGAGAGTCGCTCGATCCGGTCGAAGTTGATCTCGTCGAAGACGCCGATCTGCCAGATCCGCTCGCGCGCGTAGTAGCGGTAACGCAGCAGCGCCAGGATGTCGCCCTTGACGAAGTTGTAGCGGACCTGGCCCTGGAAGAAGGCGTTCTTGACCAGGCGGGCCAGGCGCATGTCGAGATCGCCTTCCGGAAAGTAGAAGTCGATCTCCGGGAGCGCCACCCGGGAAGTGGCGCGCGCGGGGAGCGCGTCGCCGCCGGGGTCCCCGTCGGACTGCGCGAGAAGGGGTCCGGCGGCGGCCAGGACGAAGCCGAGCGCCGCGAGCGTACGCGCGGAAGACACGGCGGTCAGTCTAGCGGATGCGACTCAGTCGCGCGGCGGCGGCGTGGCCTGCTGCTGGAGCGTCTTCTTGAGCTCTTCCTGGGCGCGCTTGATCTCCTCGAGCTTGCGCGCCTCCTCGTCCGCCTGGGCGTTGTGCTTGGCGATCTCCGCGTTCGACGCCACGCGCTCGGCGGCGGCCGAGTCGCCGCCGTTCTGGTAGGCGGCCTTCGCCTGCTCGAAGTTCTTCATCTTCTCGTACACGAACCCGAGCTGGCGCCAGAGGCGCGCCTTCTCGTCCGCGCGCTTGGCCTCGCCGAGACCCTTCTTGAGCGCCGCTTCGGCCTCGGCGTAGCGGCCGAGCTGGGTCAGCGCCTGGCCGGCATAGAAGTGCGGGAGCCAGTCGGCGAGGTTGATCGCCTCCGCTTGCTTGAAGCTCGCCACGGCGGCTTCGTACTGCTTGGCGCCGAGCTGGGTCTCGCCGAGCAGCAGGTAGTTGTCGAAGCTGCTCTCCTTCGCCACCAGACCCCGGGCCGACTCGGCCGCCCGGGCGTAGATCGAGTCGTTGGCCGCCCCGCCCGTCTCGCGCGCCTGGCGCACCAGCGCCCGCACGTAGAGCTTCACCTTGGCCGGGTCGTTGGGCGCCAGCCGCGCCGCCTTCTCGAGCGCCGAGACGGCGGCCGCGACGTCGTTGGCGTTGAGCGCCATGGCGCCGTACTGGTACTGGAGATTGGCGTCGCCCGGGTCGGCGGCCGCGGCCTTGGCGAGCGCCGCCAGGGCGCGATCCCCCTGGCCGCTCTCGACGAGCGCCTTGGCCTGGAGCTGCTGGAAGAAGGTCTGCTGCTCCTTGGCGAGGCTCGCCGCGTTGACTTTGCCGAGCAGCGCCGCGGCATCGGAGGCGCGGTTGGCCCCGAGGTAGGCCTGCGCGAGGTAGAGCTGGATCTGGAGATCGGACGGATCGAGGTCGTAGCCCTTGCGCAGGGTGGCGACCGCCTCGCTGGCGCGATCCTGCTGCATCTGGGTGCGGCCGAGCATCAGGTAGCCGCCCGACCAGTCGGGGCGCTCGGCGACCACCGCCTCGAACTCCCGCGCCGCCTGGGCGTAGTTCTTGGCCTTGAAGGCGGCCACGCCCTGCTCCCAGCCGGCGAAGGCGGGCGCAGTCACGGCGAGGGCGCCGGCGAGGGAAAGGACCAGGAATCTGGGGTGGAACATCTGGATCATCCTCCGGTGCGGGCGGCTTGGCGCCGCCTCGTCGATCTGGACAGCATGAATCGTGCCGAGGAAGCGACCTTTCTCAGACGGCCTGCAGGACAGACGTGACCCGATCCAGGAAGCCCTTCGCCTGGTTGGGTCCGGCGTGCGCGGAGACGAGCTTCTCCTCGGAGCGGACGAGGTCCGCGATCGCGTCGGCACCGCGCCCGGCCTCGGCCTCGGCGCGGTAGAGGCGCAGCGCCCCGTCGAGCTCGTTGCCCCATTCGCTGCCCGAGAGCAGGGTCTGGGCCAGCCGGTGGATCTGCTCGGCGACACCCGCGAGCTCGGCGGTACCGAGGCGCTTGAGCCGCTCCAGGGGCAGACGCCGCAGGTCGTCGCGCAGGGCGAGGACCCCCGACGTGAGCAGGCCGTAGATGATCTTGCAGACGTCGAACGCGCCCTGGCCGAGGCCGGCGGCGATCTCCTCGATCGACCGCCGCTCGTCCACCTTCGTGATCACCGCCCATTCCGCGGGCGTGAAGGAGACCGAGACCCGGCTGGCTTGGGGCGCGAACACGGGGACCATGCGCGTCGACTCGATCTTCTTCGACAGGATCTTCCACTCGTCGATCTGACGCGCCGCCTCCATCAGGAGGTTCGTGTTCGACTTGTCGATCGTCTCGAGCTCGGTCTCCGTGCCCGGGGTGAAAACGAAATCGCCCTGGAACCACCGCGCGAGCTCGTAGACCGCCTGCTCGCCGGCGAGCGTGCCCGCCAGGGCGTGGACGATCTGCCCCTTGCGCAGAAAGATCTGTCCACTGTCTCCGCCGTTGCGGAGGTTGAACACGCCCGTCTTCCCGGACACCGCCACCAGCTGGATGACGTCCGGGAGCGGCAGCTCCCTCAGCGAACCCTGGAAGGCCACGTCGTCTCGACCGCCGTCCGCCTCACTGCAACTTGAAGTTCACCGTGAGGTTGAAGTACACGGTGACCGGCTTGCCGTTGAGCGTCGCCGGCTTGAACTTCCACTGCTTGATCGCGTCGACGGCCGCCTCTTCGAGGCCCATCGGCAGGCCCTTGAGGACCTTGACGTTGGTGACGCTGCCCTCGCGGTCGATGATCGCCTGCACGATCACGACGCCCTGGATGCGCGCCTTGCGGGCGATCTCCGTGTACTGGGGCTGCGGCGCCACCAGCTTCTCGGGCGCCTTGACCTCGCCGCCCACCATGATCGGCCCGTCGCTGTCCACCGCGGGGGGCGGGCCCTCCGGGATGCCGAACACGGCGTCGTCGGAGGGCAGGTCGAGCTCCGGCTGCTGGACCTCGTCCACGACGCGGATCGGTTCCGGCTCGTCGGGGGTCGGGTCGGGGATCGGCACCTTCTTGCGCCGGACCTCGATCTTCTGCTGCTCCTGCTGCGCCTGCGGGGGCTTGAACCGGATCTGCTGCACGACGTAGACCTTCGGCTTCTCGGCCTTGGCGACCTGCGCCTCGACGATCTCGGGCAGCTTGATGAGGAAGAGGACCAGGTGGAGAACGGCCGCGATGATGAGGGCGATACGGAGCTTCTTGCGGTCGTCCTCGTACTCGTAGGCGAAGGTGGAGAAATCGCCGACGGTCATGTCCTGCTGCGCCGCCTTTGCGGTTGCCTTCTTGTCCGTGCCGGCCATGGTCCGCCTCAGTACCAGAACTGGTCGACTTCGCGCTGCGTGGGGATGTTGATGTTGCGCACTTCGACGCCCTTGTTCTTGCCCTCGCGCAGCACGTCGTAGACCTTGACCATGTCGCCGTAGGAAGCGTCCGGGTCGGGCCGGATGATGACCGGCTTGGTCGCGTTGCGCTCGAGCTTGGGCTTCAGATACTCGAGGATCTGGTCCGCCCGCATCGAGCGGCCGTCGACCTCGATCGCGCCGCCCGCGTGGATCGAGATCAGCACCGACTCCTCACGCTCGACCAGGGGCGTCGATTTGTCCTCCTTCGGGATGGCGAAATCGAGGCCGCGCGTCGCGGAGAACGTATTCGTCACCATGAAGAAGATGATGAGAAGGAAGGTGATATCCGCCATCGAGGCGGTCGGAATCTCGTCCGAGACGCTCTTTTTCTCGAGCTTCATCTCACTGACCTCCCCCCTCGACCGTCTCCTGCTCCGAGAGCAGGTAGACCGCCGTGACCTTCGCCTGCTTGAGCGCGTCGATCACCTGGTCGACCTCGCGATAGGGGACGTTGCGGTCCGCCTTGAGCACGAAGTCCTTCTCGGGATCGGTGGCCAGCATCTCGGAGGCGAAGGAGAGCACGTCCTGCACGCTCGCCACCGGCGTGCTCGCGCTCTCGCCGTCGCTCACGCGCATCTGGCCCGAGTCGGTGATCGACACGGTCGCCGCCTTCTTCGGCACCTCGAAGCGGAGATTCGTCCTCGGCAGGTCCACCATCGTCTTGTCCACCTCGACGTTGAAGGTGAGCACGAAGAAGATGATGAGCAGGAAGACGATGTCCGCCATCGAAGCCGTCGGGATGACGGCGCCGGCCGTTTTGGGTCTGGGGATCTTCATTGGTCGCCGCCGACCCGGCCGCGTCAGGCCTTCGCGGGCTCGCCGGCGAGCGCGGGAGCGATGCCGCCGCGGTCCATCTCGCCGAAGGTCTCGATCAGCATGTTGGTCGAGGTCTCCACGTCGCGCACGAACTTGTTGATGCGCGAGGTGTAGAAGTTGTAGGCGAGCTGCATCGGAATGGCGATGATGAGGCCGGCCGCGGTGGTGATCAGGGCTTCCGAGATGCCCGCGGCGACCGCGCCGGGGTTCGAGAGGCCCTGCTTGGCGAGCGCGTCGAAGGAGTTGATCATGCCGGTCACGGTGCCGAGGAAGCCGAGCAGGGGCTCGATGTTGGCCGTGGTCGCGATCACCGGCAAGCCGCGCTCGAGACGCGTCATCTCGTACATGGCGGCGTTCTCGATCGACTTCTCGACGTCCTCCTTGGGCTGGCCGTACTTGAGCAGGCCCGCCTTCATCACCGAAGCCACCGGACCCTGGTACTGCTCGCAGATCTTGATCGCGTCGCGCACCGAGCGGTTGACCATCAGCGCCTTACGGATCTTGGCGAGGAACTCGTTGACGTTGATCTTCGACTTGCGCAAGGCGAAGAAGCGCTCGAAGATGAAAGCGAAGCCGATGATCGAGAAGATGAGGATTGGCCACATGACCGGGCCGCCCTTGTCCATGTATTCCCAGAAGGTCCCCACGGATTGCCTCCCTGCTTGGTTTTAGACCCGCGTCATGCGGATCGTGTCCTTACGATGGCCCGGAGCGCCCTCATCGGGTCGTGCGGCACTCCCCCGCAGCCGCTCTCCGCTTCCCAGCGAAGCCCCGGATGAGGGCTTCGGCGCTCGGAGGGATCGCCAGCGTAGCACAGCGAAAAAAAGGGGGTCAAGGCAAATCGGACGAGCTAAACCCCCTTTCCGTCTCGGCTTAGCGCCCGGGCCCGACCCGGCGCGCGAAACCCTCGAGCTGGGCGCAAGCGAGCGCGGCCGCGAGCGCGTCGGTCGCGTCGGCAGGCGGGTGCGCACCCGGCAACGCGAGCAGCAGCGCCACCATGCGCGCCACCTGCGCCTTGTCGGCGCGGCCGCTGCCGGCGACCGCGCTCTTGATCTCCGCGGGCGCGAGCTCGGAGACGCCGATGCCCAGCCGGCCGAGCTCGCCCAGCACCGCACCGCGCGCTTCCGCGAGCACGATCAGCGAGCGGGTCGAGACGCCGTGGAAGACGCGCTCGACGGCGGCGTGGTCCGGCCGGTGCTCGGCGATCACGGCGGCGATGCCGGCAGCGATCTCGCCGAGCCGCTCGGGGAGCGGCAGCCGGGCGGACGGCGACAGGCGTCCCCAGGCCACCGCCACGCAGCGTGCGCCGGAGCGATCGATCACGCCCCAGCCACAGTGGCGGCTTCCGGGATCCACTCCGAGCACCCGCACGCCCGGCATCCTACTGCTAACTCTCGGGAAAATAAGCGGATCGCGCCCAGCCGCGTTTGACTCGCGGCGACCCGCAGTGCTAGAAACAGCGCGTTCCTCCGGGAGTTGCCCGCGATGCCCTGGATCCTGGTCGCCGAGTCGGAAGGCAGATACGCCGAGCGCGTCCGCGACGCGCTCGGCGCCGACGGCTGGCAGGTCGAGTCGGTGCCCACCGTCGCCGCGGCGCTCGCGGCCGCGGCCGCCCGCGCGCCCGAGATCGTGATCGCGAGCGCCGACCTCCCCGGCGCGCAGGATCTGCTCGGCCGCTTCGCGCGCCGCGCCGGCGGCAGCGGCGCCGTTGCGCTGCTGCCCGAGCTCGGCGGCGGCGACGAGGTCGCCCGCGCCGCCGACGAGGCGCTGGCCAAGCCCTTCACCGAGCAGCAGCTCCGGCTCGCCGTCCGGCGCCTGGCGACCGCGGGTCGCGCGCCCAAGGCGGCCCCCCTCCCCGCCGCCGACTCCGGAGAGCGCCTGACCTCTCAGGATCTGTTCGGCGACGTGCTGGCCGAGATGGGCGAAGAGGAGGGCGCCGCCGCCGCACCGCCGCCGCCGGCTGCCGCCGCACCACCGCCACCGGCCGCCGCCGCACCGCCGCCGGCCGCCGCCGCACCGCCGCCGCCGGCCGCCCGGCCCGCCGCGCCCACCGCCGTGGACAAGGCGCTCGAACGCACGCTCTCCGGCCTGCTCAAGGGGGAGAAGCCGAAGCCGGCCGCGGCCGCCCGCAAGGCCGACGCGGGCGTCGACGACCTGATCAGCCGGACCCTGTCGGGTCTCGACACGGCGCGCCGCACGCCGCCGGCGAAACCGGCGGCGGCGCCGGGTCCGCCGCCCCAGGAGCCGGCGCGGCCGCGCGCAGAAGCCCCCGCCGCGCGCGCTCCCGAAGCTCCCGCGCCGCCGCCGGCGGCGAAACCCCCGGCGCGCGCAGCCGAGGAGCCGAGCGTGGACTGGCTCCTCGATGCGGTGAAGCTCCCGCTCCCCCGGGCCGAGCCGCGCCGTTCGTCGCGCGAGATCGATCTCGCCGAGCTCGAGGTCCTCGCGCACCCGAAGCCCGAGCGCAGGGAGAGCGAGACGCCGGCGCCCAAGCGGACCGAGACCTTCGGCACCCAGCGCGTGGCCATTCCGCCCACGCTGCGCAGCCGGCCGAGCACGACCGAGTTCGGTCAGTACACGCTGCTCGAGCGCATCGCGGTGGGCGGCATGGCCGAGGTCTGGAAGGCGCGCATGAAGGGCGTCGAGGGTTTCCAGAAGACGGTCGCGATCAAGAAGATCCTGCCCCACCTCACCGACTCGTCGGACTTCGTGTCGATGTTCGTCGACGAAGCCAAGCTCGCCGCCCAGCTGACCCACAACAACATCATCCACATCTACGACCTGGGCAAGATCGGCGACGACTACTTCATCGCCATGGAGTTCGTCGACGGTCGGGACCTGAGGACCATCCTCAACACCGCGCGCGAGAAGAGCCAGGCGCTGCCGCTGGGCCTCTCGCTGCTGGTCGCCTCGCGCCTCGCCTCCGCGCTCGACTACGCGCACCGGATGAAGGACTTCGAAGGCCGGCCGCTCGGCCTCGTGCACCGCGACGTCTCGCCGCAGAACGTGCTGATCAGCTTCGAGGGCGACATCAAGCTCTGCGACTTCGGCATCGTCAAGGCGGTGTCGAAGGCCTCCAAGACCCAGATGGGCGCGCTCAAGGGCAAGCTCCAGTACATGTCTCCGGAGCAGGCCTGGGGCCGTCCGGTGGACGCGCGCTCGGACATCTTCTCGCTCGGTTCGCTGCTCTTCGAGATGCTCACCGGCCGCCGCCTGTTCGCGGGCGAAAGCGAGATGTCGGTGCTCGACGCCGTGCGCGAAGGTCGCATCCAGGCGCCGCGCGACCTCGACCCGCGCCTGCCGCTGGAGGTCAACGCGCTCGTCCTGCGCGCCCTCGCCAAGGAGCCGGGGGATCGCTTCGAGAGCGCGGGCGCGATGCAGCGCGAAGTCGACGCCATCCTCGGATCGCTCAAGCCGGCGCCGAGCGCGCACGAGATCTCCGCGTACATGCGCCGCCTGTTCGGCGTCGAGGGCCGGCCCGAAGCGCCGGTCGCCGCCGCGCTCCCCGCGCCGCCGCCGACTCCCGTGCCGCCCGCCGCGCTCCCCGCGCCGCCGCCTGCCGCGCTGCCGGCCGGCGCCCGGCCGGCGAGCGTCCCGCTCGCGACGGCGCCGGCCGCGGCGGCCGCGAGCGGCTTCGACGAGGCGCTCGCCGAAGCCCCGGCCGGCGGCCGGAACCTGCTCTGGTTCGGCCTCGCGGCCGTGGCGGTCCTGGCCATCGCCGCCTGGTTCCTGTTCGGCCGCGGTGCGACGCCCGCGCCGCCCGTCGCGCCCGACGCCGGCAGCGCGCCGCCGGCTGCCGTCGAGTCCCCGCCTCCGGCGACTCCGGAGACGAGCCCGGCGGACGCTCCCGCGCCGGCGACCGCGGCGGCGCCCGATGCCGCGGTCTCGAAGATCGTCGACGACGAGGTCAAGCGGCGACAGGACGAGCTGCGCCGCCAGTACGAGGCCGAGCTCGAGAAGAAACAGAAGGAGCTCGCTGCCATGACCGCGTCGGCGGCTGCCGAAGCGGCCGCGCCCGCCGCGCAGCCCGCAGCGGCTCCGCCTGCGCCGACGGCGCCCGCGGCGGCGGCGCCTCCGGCCACCCCCGTCCAGGAGCCCGCGAGCGCCGCCCCCGCGCCCTCCGCGTCCGCGTCGGAGCCGGAGCCGGCGCCCGTGCCCGAGACGCAGAGCGCGCCGGTCGAGACCGAACCGACGCCCGCTGCCGAGTCCGCGGCGCCGCAGCCGACCGTCAAGTCCGGCGATCTCGTGCAGCCCGGCCCGGGCGTCCGGATCCCCGTTCTTGTCTCGATCGACAAGCCAGAGTATCCTCCGCTCGCCCGTCGCATGAAGGTGGAAGGGACGGTCGTGCTCTCCCTTCTCGTCGACGAGCGCGGGCGAGTCCTGGAAGTCAAGCTCGAGCGCGGTGTCCAGCTCAACGTGGGCATCAACGAAGCGGCGATCGCCGCCGCACGCTCGGCCAAGTTCCGGCCCGCCACGAAGGAAGGCGTCCCGGTCAAGATCTGGTACCAGCTGACCATCCCCTTCAAGTTGTGAGGGAGAGCACATGAGTCTCAACGACCAGCAGCGCAAGTTCTACGAGAACACCCTGACCGTCACGAAGCAGGAGATCGCCGACCTCGACCGCCAGATCGAGGAGGAGCTCGCCAAGGTCAAGGAGAAGCTCGCCCAGCTCCAGAACGCCAAGAAGGCCGCGCGCCAGATGTACGACGCGGCCTGCCTGCGTCTCGGCATCCCCAACGACCTCGAGGCGGAGGAAGAGGGCTCGGCGGAGATCTGACCCCCCGCCCATCGCTCCCCGGAGGCCCCCGCGCCTCCCCGGCAGGCGCCGCTCGCGAGCCCCGCATGCGACTGGCGCCTGTCGCGCTTTGAGGAGCGGCATCCCGGGCGGCGGACCGCGCCATGGCCTGGTTCAAGAAAGACCGGAAACCCAAGGCGGTGCGCGACGAGCGCACCCGCTCCTCGTTGCCCGAGGGGCTCTGGGTCCGCTGTGACGGCTGCCGCGAGATCATCTTCTCGAAGGAGCTGGACAAGAACCTGCGCATCTGCCCCAAGTGCGGATTCCACTTCCGCATCGACGCCCCCGCCCGCATCGCCCTGCTGCTCGACGAGCCGGACCCGACCGAGATCTTCGGCGACATCCGGCCGGCCGACCCGCTGACGTTCGCCGACACCAAGCGTTACGTCGATCGCCTCAGGACCTACCAGCAGGCGCTCGGCGTGCGCGACGCCGTGATGATCGTCGAGGGACGCCTGGAGGGCCTGCCGGTCGTGCTCGCCGTCCTCGACTACCGATTCATGGGCGGCTCGATGGGGTCGGTCGTGGGCGAGAAGATCGCGCGCGCCGCCGAGCGCGCCGCGGATCGCCGCCAGCCGCTGATCGTGGTCTCCGCCTCCGGTGGCGCGCGCATGCAGGAGGGCGTGCTGTCGCTGATGCAGATGGCGAAGATCTCGGCCGCGCTCGCCCGGCTGCGCGCCGCGCGCGTGCCGTACATCTCGGTGCTCACCGACCCCACCACCGGGGGCGTCACGGCCTCCTTCGCCATGCTCGGCGACCTGAACGTCGCCGAGCCGGGGGCGCTGATCGGCTTCGCGGGCCCGCGCGTGATCGAACAGACCATCCGGCAGAGCCTTCCCGAGGGCTTCCAGCGCTCCGAGTTCCTGCTCGCGCACGGATTCCTCGACCTCGTCGTCCCGCGTCCCGAGCTCAAGGCCACCCTGGCGCGCTGCCTGCGTCACCTCTCCTGAGCGGGATGCGCCGGTGAGCTTCCGGCCGCCCGCCGAGATCCTGGCCGGACTCGAACGGCTGGGCGTGCGGCTCGGACTCGCGCCGCTGCGAGGCCTGCTCGGGCACCTGGGGAATCCCGAGCACGGCCTGTCCTCGATCCTGATCGCCGGGACCAACGGCAAGGGCTCGACCGCGGCCATGATCGCCTCGGTCGCTCGCAGCGCAGGGCTCCGCACCGGGCTCTACACCTCTCCCCACCTCGAGCGGGTCGAGGAACGCATCCGGATCGGCGGCACGCCCATCGACTCCGCCCTGCTCGGCGCGGCGCTCGAGCGCGTGCTCGGCGCGGTCCGCGCGGCCGGCCTCCAGACGCCGACCTACTTCGAGGCCGCCACCGCGGCGGCCTTCCTGGTCTTCGCCGAAGCGCGCGTCGAGCTGGCGGTGCTCGAGGTCGGCCTCGGCGGCCGGCTGGACGCCACCAACCTGAGCGATCCGCGCGTCTCCGTGGTCACCTCGATCGCCCTCGACCACACCGAATGGCTGGGCGAGACGCTCGCCGCGGTGGCGCGCGAGAAGGCGGGCGTACTGCGCTCCGGCCGCCCGGTGGTGCTCGGGCCCCAGGAACCGGAGGCGGAGCGAGCGCTGCTCGACGCGGCGCGGGAGATCGGAGCGCGGCCGTCGCGTGCCCTCGAGCGCGCGCGCGTGCTCGCTGTAGAGACCCTCGGTCTCGCCGGCAGCCGGCTCGAGGTCGAGCTCGACGGCGCCCGGCTGGCGGTCGATCTGCCGCTGGCCGGAGCGCATCAGGTCGACAATGCCGCGGTCGCGATCGCGGCCGCCGCCACCCTCGCCGACTCCGGCCTGGTCGCGCTCGACCGCCACGCGATCCGCCACGGGCTCGCCGCGGTGCGCTGGCCCGGACGGCTGGAGAGCCTGACGCCGCCGGGCGCGCCCGCGACCGTGCTGCTCGACGCCGCCCACAACCCGCACGGGGTGTCCGCGCTCGCCCGCTTCCTGGCGAGCCTCGGCCGGCGCTACGTGCTCGTCTTCGGCGCGCTCGCCGACAAGGACTTCGCGCACATGCTGCCGCCGCTCGCCGGGCGCGCCAGCGCGCTCGTGCTCACCCGCCCCGACAGCCCTCGCGCGCTCGACCCGGCGCGCCTGCTGGCGTTGCTGCCCGATCGCGGGCTGGCGCGTGTGGAGGCGGAACCAGCGGCCGCGCTCGGGACCGCGCTCGGCCTGGCTGCCGCGACGGGCGTCGACCTGGTCGTGGTGGCGGGATCGATCTACCTGGTCGCCGCCGTGCGTCGCGAGCTCGCGCGCCTCGGCGCGCCCAGCGCCCGCGATTGAGCGCGGCCGTGCCGACGCCCGCGCCCGGTCAGCGCGAACGCCCGGCGCGGCGGGCGACGCGCATCGCCATCTCCAGCGCCTGCTCGTAGTTGAGGCGGGGGTCGACGGTCGAACGGTAGTCGCGCTCGAGATCGGCGGCCGACAGACCGCGCGCGCCGCCCGTGCACTCCGTCACGTTCTCGCCGGTGAGCTCGAAGTGCACGCCGCCCAAGAGGCTGCCGTGGCGCTCGTGGATCTCGAAGGCGCGCTCGAGCTCGGTCAGGATGTCGTCGAAGCGCCGGGTCTTCCGCCCCGACGGCGTGGTCCGGGTGTTGCCGTGCATCGGGTCGCAGCACCAGAGCACCGTCCGGCCCGAGCGGCGCGCGGCCTCGAGCAACGGCGGAAGCGCCGCCTCGATCTGCTCCGCTCCGAAGCGGTGGACGAGCGTCAGCCGGCCCGGCTCGTCGTCCGGGTGCAGCAGGTCGATCAGGCGCCGCAAGCGCTCCGGCGTGGTCGCGGGCCCGACCTTGACCGCGACCGGGTTGGCGACGCCACGGAAGAACTCGACGTGGGCTCCGTCGGGATCGCTCGTGCGCATCCCGATCCACGGGAAGTGCGTGGTCAGGTCGTACCAGCCCTGGCGGTGCGGCACGCGCCGCGTCTGGGCCTGCTCGTAGAGCAGGTGCAGGCCCTCGTGGCTGGTGAAGAAATCGACGCGGTTCATCTCGGCCACCGCCCGGCCCGCGAGCGTCTCCATGAAGCGCAGCGACTCGCCCAGCGAAGCGACCATGCGCCGGTACTCCGAGGCCAGCGGCGAGTGCTCGACCCAGTCCAGGTCCCAGTACTCCGGGTGGTGCAGATCGGCGAACCCGCCCGCCACCAGCGCGCGGATGAAGTTGAGCGTCAGCGCGGCGCGCTCGTAGGCGCGCAGCAGCAGCCGCGGGTCGGCGGCGCGCTCGCCCGCGCTGGCGCCGGCACGGTTGATCAGGTCGCCGCGATAGACCGGAAGGCGGACGCCGTCGACCTCCTCGAAATCGCGCGTGCGCGGCTTGGCGTACTGCCCCGCGAACCGCCCCACGCGCACCACGCGCAGGCGCGTGCCGAACACCAGCACCAGGCTCATCTGGAGCAGGATCTTGAGCTTGGCGGTGATCGCCGGCGATGTGCAGTCGTCGAGCGACTCGGCGCAGTCGCCACCCTGGAGCAGGAAGGCGCGGCCGGCGGCCGCTTCGGCGAGCTGGCCCTTGAGCGCCTCGACCTCCCAGGAGGTGACCAGCGGCGGCAGCCGCTCCAGCTCCGCGACCGCGGCGGCGAGCGCCTCGGCGTCGTCGTAGGCCGGCTGCTGGCAGGCCGGCAGGCGCCGCCACGAGTCGGGAGCCCAGGGCGCGGAGGAGCTCACTCGGCGCCGTCGTAGAGCGGGAAGCGACCGCTGAGCGCGCGCACGCGCGCGCCCACCGCGGCCGCCCGCTCCGGGTCCTCGGGCGCCGCCAGGACATCCGCGATCAGCGCGGCGATCGCGACCATCTCCTCCTCGCCCATGCCGCGCGTGGTCACCGCCGCGGTGCCGACGCGGATCCCCGAGGCGGTCAGCGGCGGCTGGCTGTCGAACGGAATCGTGTTCTTGTTGACCGTGATGCCGGCGCGATCGAGCGCGGTCTCGGCCAGCTTGCCGGTCAGCCCCCGCGAGGCGACATCCGCCAGGAAGAGGTGGTTGTCGCTGCCGCCCGACACGATCCGGTAGCCGTGACCGGCGAGCGCCGCGGCGAGCCGCGCCGTGTTGGCCACGACGCGCCGCTGGTAGTCCTGGAACTCCGGGGTGGCCGCCTCGGCGAAGGCCGCCGCCTTCCCCGCGATGACGTGCATGAGCGGCCCGCCCTGGACGCCCGGGAAGACCGCGCGGTCGAGGTCCTTCGCGAACTCGGCCTTGCACAGCACCAGGCCGCCGCGCGGCCCGCGCAACGTCTTGTGGGTGGTCGAGGTCACGAAGTGGCAGTGCGGCACCGGCGACGGATGGAGGCCGGTGGCAACCAGCCCCGCGATGTGCGCGATGTCGGCCATCACCAGGGCTCCGGCCTCGTCCGCGATGGCGCGAAAGCGCTCGAAGTCGATCACCCGGCTGTAGGCCGAGGCGCCACACACGATCAGCTTCGGCCGATGCTCGAGCGCGAGCCGGCGGACCTCCTCGTAGTCGAGGCGCTCGGAGGCGCGATCGACGCCGTAGGCGACGACGCGGAAGTCGCGTCCCGAGTAGGAGAGGCGGTGGCCGTGCGTCAGGTGGCCGCCACAGGCGAGGTCCATGCCGAGCAGGGTGTCGCCCGGCCGCAGGAGCGCGAAGTAGACGGCCATGTTCGCGCTCGTCCCGGAGTGGGGCTGGACGTTCACGTGCTCGGCGCCGAACAGCGCCCGCGCGCGCTCGATCGCCAGCGTCTCGACGCGGTCGACCACGTCGCAGCCGCCGTAGTAACGCCGGCCGGGATAACCCTCCGCGTACTTGTTGGTGAGCACCGAACCCACCGCCTCGAGAACGGCCGGCGAGACGAAGTTCTCGGACGCGATCAGCTCCAGCCCCTGGTTCTGGCGGCGCCGCTCGTCGGCGATCGCCCGCGCCAGCTCGGGATCGGACGACCTTAGCGGGCGCCGGTTCACGAGCCGCTCCGGTCGAGCTTGGCGACCCGGCGCTCGTGGCGGCCGCCCTCGAAGGGCGTCCCGGCGAAGGTCTCGAGGATCGCCTCCGCGAGTCCGGGGGCGACGATGCGCGCGCCCAGCGCGAGCAGGTTGGCGTCGTTGTGCGCGCGGGCGAGACGTGCGGTGAACAGGTCGCTGCAGGCGGCGGCGCGCACCCCGCGGTGGCGGTTGGCGGCGATCGCCATGCCCACGCCGGAGCCGCAGACGAGCAGCCCGCGCTCGGCGGCGCCGCCGGCCACTGCCGCTGCGACGAGCTCCGCCCAGTCCGGGTAGTCGGTGGACTCCGTCGAGCGCGTGCCGAAGTCGACGACCTCGTGGCCGGCCGCCGTCAGCACGGCGCGCAGGTGCTCCTTGAGCTCGAACCCGGCGTGGTCGGCGCCCACCGCGAAGCGCATCCGGCCTCCGCCCCGGCTCAGCCGCCGGAGGGCTCGCCCCCGGGCTCGCCCCCCTCGGGCTGGTCCTTCTTCTTGCGCGTGGACGGGCGGCGGGCGGGCTTCTTCTCGCCCTCGGCGCCGGCTGCGCTCTTCTTCGGCGCGGACTTGCGCGCCGGCTTCTTCTCCTCGGCCGCGGGCGCGGTCTCTTCGGCCGGCACCGGCGCTTCACCCTTGACCGCGCGCTTCGAGCTCTCGGCGCGCGCGGTGCGCCGCTTGGCGAGCTCCTCGCCGCGCCGCTCCCTCAGTCTCTCCCCGCGCCGCTTGCGCCGACGGCGGAGCTTGCGATCCTTCTCGCGCATCTGCTTCTCCTTCGAATCGGTCGGACGTCGGTGTCCGCTCCCGGGGCAACGCCCGCGAAGCGCCGGAAGTGTACCAGCCGGCGCGCTATCATGCGGCGGTGAGCTCGCCCGGACCCGGCGCGCGTCGGCGCGCGCGCAGACGCCCGCTCCCGGCGCTTCTCGCCCTGGTCGCGCTCGCCGCCCTGCTCGGGGCCGGCTGCGCTCCCGGCCCCCGGCCCGACGTGGTCCTGGTCGTGATCGACACCCTGCGCGCCGACCGGCTGGGCGCCTACGGCTATCCGAAGCCGACCTCGCCCGCGATCGATGCCGTGGCGCGGGAAGGCGTCGTCTTCCGCAGCGCCGTCTCGAGCTCGTCCTGGACCAAGCCGGCGATCGCCTCGCTCTTCACCGCCCTCTACCCGTCCGAGCACGGCATCGTCTGGCAGCACCGCGAGGGCGACCGGCGCATCCGCTCCCAGGTCGTCGCCCCCGGCCTCGCCACCCTGGCCGAGCGCTTCCGGCAGGGCGGCTACGCCACGGTGGGCGTCGTCCACCAGCCGAATCTCGGCGAGGAGATGGGCTTCGCGCGCGGCTTCGAGGTCTACCGGCACCTGCGCGAGGTGGACGACTTCGCCCTCGTCGACACGCTGCTGGGCGAGCTCGACGGCCTCGGCGACCAGCGTCCGGTCTTCGCCTACCTGCACCTGCTCGACGTCCACTGGCCCTACGACGAGATCCTCGCGGACCTGCCGCTCGACACCTTCGGGCCGATCCGGCCCGAGGAACGCCTGCACGAGGACCGCGCGGAGGTGCGCAAGAGCCGGCGGCGCGGCTTCCGCGGCGCCGATGCCGCCTCGGTCGGCGCCCGCTACGACCACGGCGTGGCCTGGACCGACCGCGCGCTCGGGCGGCTCGTCGACCGCCTGCGCGCGAGCGGCCGCTGGGAGCGCGCGCTGTTCGTGGTCACCTCCGATCACGGCGAAGGGCTGCTCGAGCGCGGCCAGCTCGAGCACACCTACGCGCCCTACGAGGAGGTGACGGCGATTCCGCTCATCGTGCGCGCTCCGCCCGGATCGGGCGTGGTGCCCGGCGATCGCCGCTCGGTGGTCAGCCTCGTCGACGTCGGCCCGACCCTGGTCGAGCTCGCCGGCCTGCCGGCCTGGGGAGAGGTCTCGGGCCGGAGCTTTGCCGGCGTGCTCGCCGGCCGCGAGGACGACGGCCGCGCGGCCCTGATCGAGACCGAGCGGGCGCGCGCGGTGCGCACGGCCACCGGCAAGCTCATCCTGCCGCGCGGCGGCGCGCCCGAGTTCTACGACCTCGCGACCGATCCCGGGGAACGTCACAACCTCGCCGAGGCGGCGTGCGCCGGCCCCTGCCGGGAGCACCTGGCGCGACTGCGCCGCATCGACGCGGAACTGCGCCCGCCCGCCCTCGCCGAGGGCGCCGGCGCCCGGCCCGCGCCCGAGGACGTCGAGGACCTGCGCGCCCTCGGCTACCTGTGACCGCGGCGCCGCGCCGCACCCTCAGAGCGGGATGTTGCCGTGCTTCTTGGCCGGCACGTCCTGGCGCTTGCCGGAGAGCTGGCGCAGGGCGCGGATGAGCGCCGGGCGCGTGCGCCGCGGCTCGATCACGGCGTCGACGTAACCGCGCTCGGCGGCGATCCAGGGATTCGAGAACTTGGCCCGGTACTCCGCGATCTTCTCGGCGCGCGCCTCCGGCGCCCGCCCGCCCGCCTCCGCCAGCTCGCGCCGGTAGAGGATGTTGACCGCGCCCTCCGGCCCCATGACGGCGATCTCGGCGCTCGGGTAGGCGAGGTTGAGATCGGTGCGAAGGTGCTTCGAGGCCATGACGCAGTAGGCGCCGCCGTAGGCCTTGCGCGTGATGACGGTGAGCTTCGGTACCGTCGCCTCGGCGAAGGCGTAGAGCAGCTTGGCGCCGTGCTTGATGATGCCGCCGTACTCCTGCTGGGTGCCGGGCAGGAAGCCCGGCACGTCCTCGAAGGTGACGAGCGGGATGTTGAAGGCGTCGCAGAAGCGCACGAAGCGGGCGCCCTTGAGCGACGCGTCGATGTCGAGCACGCCCGCCAGCCACGCCGGCTGGTTGGCGACGATGCCCACCGCCCGGTTGCCCAGCCGGGCGAAGCCGACCACGATGTTCTTCGCGTACTGGGCGTGGACCTCGAGGAAGCGGGCGTCGTCGACCACCAGCTCGATCAGCTTCTTGATGTCGTACGGCTTGTTGGGATCGTCCGGCACGAGCCGGTCGAGCTGCGGCTCCTCGCGGTCGGGATCGTCGTCGGAGCGACCCAGGGGAGGATCGTCGACGTTGTTCGACGGCAGGTAGGAGAGCAGGTCGCGGATCCCCATCAGGCAGGCCGCGTCGTTGGCGAACTCGAAGTGCGAGACGCCGCTGCGCGCCGCATGCGTCTGGGCGCCGCCGAGGTCTTCCTTGCTGACCTCCTCGTGGGTGACGGTCCGGATCACGTCCGGCCCGGTGACGAACATGTAGCTCGTCTTCTCGACCATCAGGATGAAGTCCGTGATGGCCGGCGAGTAGACGGCGCCGCCGGCGCAGGGCCCCAGGATCGCCGAGATCTGCGGCACCACGCCGGAGGCCAGGGTGTTGCGCAGGAAGATGTCCGCGTAGCCGCCCAGCGACGCCACCCCCTCCTGGATGCGCGCCCCGCCGGAGTCGTTGAGGCCGATGATCGGCGCCCCGCCCTCGACCGCGAGGTCCATGACCTTGCAGATCTTGCGCGCATTGGTCTCCGACAGCGAGCCGCCGAAGACGGTGAAGTCCTGGGCGAAGACGTAGACCAGCCGGCCGTCGATCGTGCCGTAGCCGGTCACCACGCCGTCACCGGGCACCTTCTGCTCCTCCATCCCGAAATCCCGGCAGCGGTGGGTGACCAGCGCGTCGAGCTCGACGAAGGAGCCGGCGTCGACCAGCAGCTCGACCCGCTCGCGGGCCGAGAGCTTGCCTTCCCGGTGCTGGCGCTCGACCCGTTCCGCGCCGCCGCCGGCGCGCGCGGCTTCGAGGCGCGACTTGAGCACTGCCACGTTGTCCTGGCTCATGGGATCTCCGCTCGCGGACCGCGGCGATCCTATCGCCGCCGCCCCGGCCGCCCCGGGAGGCCGCCCGCGCTTGAATCCGCCCGCCGCCGTTGATAGGGTTTCGGGGCGTCTGGCACCGGCCGCGGGGCCGGTCCCGCCGCGGTCGGCTGGAGTCGATCCCAGACATCCTTCGAGCGGTTTCGAGCTCCAGGCAGGTTCGAGGGCTCTCGGTGGCGGAACGCAAACCCTCGCAGGCGTGGATGCGACTCGCCGGGCTCGGGCTCGAGCTCGCGGCCTCGATCGCGGGTGGGGCGCTGCTCGGCTGGTGGATCGATCGCCAGCTCGGCACCGCTCCCCGGGCCCTGGTCGCCCTGGCGGTGGTCGGGATCGTAGGGGGGATGTACAACCTGATCCGGACCGCCCTCGCCGCCGCGCGCGAGCTCGAGCGCGGCAAGTCCGGGCGCGGACCGGGGGCCGGCTCATGACCCCGGCCGGGCGCGCGGCCGCGAGCTGGCTCGGCGGTACGGCGCTCGCGCTCGCCGTGGTCGGCGGGCTCGGCGCATTGCCCACGGCCCGGCTGGGCGGGCCCGGGGGCTGGACCGCGATGGCCGCCGGGTGCGCGGTCGCCTTCGCGGGCGCCGCGCTGGGCGCCGCGCCGGTGCTGCTGGCCCTGGCGCGCGGGCCGATCGAGCGGCCCCAGACGGTGGCGGCGAGGAGCATGGCGCTGCGCGCCGCCGGGGCGCTCACGGGCACGCTGGTGGTGGCGCTGGGGACCGGGGTGGCGCGGTTGCCGTTCCTGATCTGGGTCGGGGTGGCGTACGGCGCCCTGCTGGTGGTGGAGACGCGTTGGCTGGTGCGGTGGATCCACGCCGGCGGGACGCGATAGGGGAATCGAGGACCGGAGTCGCATGATGGCCGCGGACAACCCACTCAGCCACGTCGTCCAGCACCCCCTGGTGCAGGTGGACGCCGATCTCGGATTCCTCACTCCCGGCGGCAAGCTCACCGTGCTCTCCGACCAGATCACGATGATGATCCTGGCCGGCATCCTGCTCGTGCTCTTCGTGCCCGCGATGGTGCGCCGGCGTGCGGGCTCCGACGCGATCGGGCGCCTGGTGCCCACCGGCTGGGGCAACTTCTTCGAGACCGTCTGCCAGTACCTGCGCAGGGAGGTCGCGCAGCCGGTGCTGGGCGAGCACACCGATCGCTTCATCCCCTACGTCTGGAGCGCGTTCTTCTTCGTGCTCACGGTCAACGTGCTCGGCCTGCTGCCGCTCGCGGCGGTCTCGGCGCTCGCCGGCCTCCATCTCGGCGGCACCGCCACCGGCAACATCTGGGTCACGGCCACGCTCGCAGTGCTCACCCTGGTCATGATGGTCACCAACGGACTGCGGCTGGGCGGCATGGACTACGTCCGCCACTTCAACCCCGGTCCCTGGTGGCTGTTCTGGCTGCTCGTCCCGGTCGAGATCATCGGCCTGTGCGCGAAGACTTTCGCGCTCGCCGTCCGACTCTTCGCCAACATGATGGCCGGCCACATCCTGCTCGGCGTGCTGGTAGGGCTCATCCTCTCGGCGGGCACGGCGCTCGGGCTCGGCGCGGGCCTGGGAATCAGCGCGCTGGTCGTGGCCGGGGCGGTCGCGATCAGCCTGCTCGAGGTCTTCGTCGCCTTCCTGCAGGCCTTCATCTTCAGCTTCCTGACCGCGCTGTTCATCGGCATGTCGGTCAACGTCCACCACGAACACCACGATGAGGCTCCGGCCCATCACTGACGCCACCGGCTCAGATTCCACGACAGGGAGATCGCACATGAACCGCAGCATGCTCGGAAGGATCGCCGCCCTCGCCGGCCTCGCCCTGGCCTTCGCTCCCGCCGCCTTCGCCGCCGACGCCGAGGCCGCGACCGCGGCGGCGTCCGGCAACGCCCTCGCCAACCTGGGCGGCGCCATCGGCGCCGGACTCGCCGTGATCGGCGCCGGCCTGGGCATCGGCCGCGTCGGCGGCTCGGCCGTCGAATCGATGGCCCGGCAGCCCGAGGTCGCCGGCCAGATCAACACCGCAATGATCGTCACCGCGGCCATGATCGAAGGCGCCGCCCTGTTCGCGGTGCTCGGCGGCTTCCTGGCGGCGATCAAGTAGACGAGAGCAGACGAGCGGCGGCTCGCCCGCGCCGGAGAGGCGCGGCCGGGCTCCGACGGGAGCGACGATGAAGTCATCGAGAATCCTGCCGGGCGCGCTGGGCGCGCTCGCCGCGGCGCCCGCCCTCGCCAGCGAGGGTGGGCAGCCGGGCGTGTTCGCCGGCGATTTCGGCAACGTGTTGTGGACCCTGGTCATCTTCGGCCTGGTCGTCTTCGTGCTCGGCCGGTTCGCCTGGCGGCCGATCCTCCACGGCCTCCAGCAGCGCGAGCAGTTCATCCGCGGCTCGCTCGAGCAGGCGCGCAAGGACCGCGAGGAGGTCGAGGCGCGGCTGCGCGAGTACACCGAGAAGCTCACCGCGGCGCGCGCCGAGGCGACCGCGATCGTCGAGGAGTCCCGGCGCGACGCCGACGCGGTCCGCCACCGCATCGAAGAAGATGCCAACGCCGAGGCCGGCCGCATCGTGGAGCGCGCCCGCCGCGAGATCGAGCTCGCCACCGAGGCGGCCAAGAAGGAGCTCTACCAGGTCTCGGCGAAGCTCGCGGTCGAGATCGCCGGCAGGCTCCTCGAGCGCGAGGTCAAGAGCGCCGACCACGAGCGCCTGATCCGCGACTCCCTCGACGAGATCGAGCGCAGGACGAGCTGAGCATGCCCGGCGACGAGAAGAGCGCGGGACTGGCCGGCATCTACGCCGAGGCGCTGCTGCGCGTCGCCGAGGAGAAGGGCTGCGCCGACGAGGTGCTCGACGAGCTCGAGGAGATCGTCGCCTTCGGCGACCGTGAGCCGGCGTTCCGGCGCGCGTTCCTGTCGCTGCTCGCCAGCCCGGCCCAGCGCGGGGCGGCGATCGAGAGGATCCTGCGCGGGCACGCCCAGGACGTGCTGGTCGACTTCTACCAGGTGCTCAACCGCAAGGGCCGGCCCGACCTGCTGCCCGAGGTCGCGCTCGCCTATCGCAGCGCGCTGCAGGCCGCGCGCGGCATCGTCGACGTCACGGTGACCAGCGCCGTGGCGCTCTCGACTGCCGACCGCGAGCGGGTGCGCGAGACGGTCAAGCGGCGCTCCGGTCTCACCGCCCGACTGATCGAGCGCGTCGACCCCGAGCTGCTCGGTGGACTGGTCGTGCGTGTGCGCGATTCCAAATTCGACACCACCCTCAAGACCAAGCTCGAGCGGCTGCACACGGCGCTGCTCGAGCGCGCGTCGAACGAGATCATCCAGAGCAGGAGCCAGCCTCCCGAGGTGAAGCGATGAAATTCCGCGTCGACGAGATCAGCTCGGTCATTGCGGAGGAGATCCGGACGTTCCGCACCGAGCTCGACCTGGGCGAGGTCGGAAAAGTCCTCGAAGTGGGCGACGGCATCGCCCGCGTGTACGGCCTGTCCAACGCCCTCTCGGGCGAGCTGCTGCGCTTCGAGGACGGGTCCTTCGGCCAGGTCTTCAACCTCGAGGAGGCCTCGGTGGGCGTGGTCATCCTCGGCGACTTCCTCGGCATCAAGGAAGGCCACGAGGTCCGGCGCACCGGCCAGCTCCTCTCGATTCCGTGTGGCGAGGCCATGGTCGGCCGCGTGGTCGACCCCCTCGGTCGGCCGCTCGACGGCCGCGGCCCGATCGAGACGCCGCACCGGCGGCCGATCGAGTTCAAGGCCCCCGGCATCGCCCAGCGCCAGCCGGTCAACGAGCCGCTCCAGACCGGCATCAAGGCGATCGATTCGATGATCCCGATCGGGCGCGGCCAGCGCGAGCTGATCATCGGCGATCGCAAGACCGGCAAGACCGCGATCGCCATCGACACCATCCTCAACCAGAAGGGGACCGGGGTCATCTGCGTCTACGTCGCGATCGGCATGAAGGAGTCGTCGGTGGTCGGCATCGTCGAGCGGCTGCGCGACGCAGGCGCGATGGACTACACCATCGTGGTCTCGGCCGCCTCCTCCGATCCGGCGCCGCTCCAGTACATCGCGCCCTACGCGGGCGCCGCGATGGCGGAGTACTTCATGTACGCGCAGGGGCGGGCGACGCTGTGCGTCTACGACGACCTCACCAAGCAGGCCGCCGCCTACCGCCAGCTCTCGCTCCTGCTGCGTCGCCCGCCGGGTCGCGAGGCCTACCCGGGCGACGTCTTCTATCTCCACTCCCGCCTGCTCGAGCGTGCCGTCAAGCTGCGCGACGAGTACGCGGTGGTGCCCAGGGCGACGAAGGAGGACTCGACCGATCGGGAGCTCGCGCTCCGGCATCCGCAGGGCTTCGCCGCGCCGCCCGAGGTCCGTCCGGACGACGAGCTCGGGCTCTACCATCGCCCGCACGGCCGCGAGCGCGCCGAGGCCTTCCGCGCCACGCTGCCCGACGCCGACGCCTACCGGGTCCACCGCTTCCCCGACTCGGGCGGCTCGATGACCGCGCTGCCCATCATCGAGACCCTCGAGGGCGAGGTGTCGGCCTACATCCCGACCAACGTCATCTCGATCACGGACGGACAGATCTACCTCGAGCCCGACCTCTTCTTCGCCGGCGTCCGCCCGGCGGTCAACGTCGGCATCTCGGTGTCGCGCGTGGGCGGCAACGCCCAGCGCAAGGCGATGAAGAAGATCGCCGGCTCGCTGCGTCTCGATCTCGCAGCCTTCCGCGCCCTCGAGGCCTTCGCGCAGCTCGGCACCGACCTCGACGCCGCCACGCAGAAGCAGCTCGATCGCGGCCGCCGCATGGTGGAGCTGCTCAAGCAGCCCCAGTATCAGCCCTACGAGACGTTCGCGCAGGTGGCCTCGATCTTCGCCGGCACCCAGGGCGTGCTCGACGACCTGCCGCTCGCCGACGTGCTCTCGTTCGAGGCCGAGATGCTCAAGCATCTGCGCCACGAGTTCCCCGAGATCCTCGACGAGATGCGCGCCACCGGCGAGCTGTCGGGCGAGCTCTCGAAGAAGCTCCTCGACGTACTGGCCAATTTCAAGGCCCAGTTCGTGAAACGCGCCCAGGAGGCGATCAAGCCCTGACCGGGCGCGAGCCGAGCCATGGCGAATCGCAGAGTCCTCGTCAAGCGCCGCAAGTCGATCGCGAACATCCGCAAGATCACGCGGACGATGCAGCTGATCGCCACCGCGCGCTTTCAGACCGCCTTCAATCGCGCGGTGGCCGCCCGGCCCTACACCGAGAAGCTCGCCGAGCTGGTCGGTGATCTCTCGCGTGGCGCCGGTGAGATCGACCACCCGCTGATGCGCACGGCGAATCCCGACGCCCCGGTCGCGCTCCTGGTCCTGACCTCGACGCGCGGGCTGTGCGGCGGCTACAACGCCCACGTCCTGCGCACGACGACCGCCTGCCTCGAACAGTGGCGCGCGGCGGAGCGGCCTCACGAGCTGCGGGTCTTCGGCAAGAAGGGGATCGCCTTCTTCCGATTCCACCGCACCGCGCTGGCGGCGCAGGACGCGTCGATCGGCGACATGCCACGCTTCGACCAGGTCGAGAGCGTCGCCAACCGGCTCATGGCGGACTTCCTCGCCGGCCGGATCTCGGGTGTCTCGGTGGCCTACACCCGCTTCTTCTCCGCCGGCCGGCAGCGGCCCGAGATCGCGACCCTGCTGCCCCTGGCGCCCGACCGTCCCGCGCTCGAGAGCTCGGAGCCCAAGGCGCCGATCGACTACGAGTTCCGGCCCGATCCGGGATCCCTCCTGGCCGAGCTGCTGCCCGCGACCGTGCGCGTGAGGCTCTTCCAGGCCTTCCTCGATGCCGCGGTATCCGAGCAGGTGGCGCGCATGGCGGCCATGAAGGCCGCCACCGACGCCTCCGAGGACATGATCAAGAGCCTGACCCGCAAGTACAACCGGGCGCGCCAGACCCACATCACGATGGAGCTGCTCGACATCGTGGGCGGCGCCAACGCCCTGGCTTGAGAGGTTTCCAGATGACGACCCCCAACGTCGGAACGATCACCCAGGTCATCGGCTCGACCCTGGACGCGCGCTTCACCGAGGACCACCTGCCGGCCCTCTACAACGCGCTCAAGATCGACGTCGAGCGCACGGTTCTCGGCGTGACCAGCCGCGAGACCCTCTGGTGCGAGGTCGCCCAGCACCTGGGCGGCGGCCAGGTGCGCGCGGTGGCGCTCGGCTCGACCGATGGCCTGCGGCGCGGCCAGGAGGTCGTGGACGTGGGCGAGCCGGTCTCGGTGCCGGTCGGCATCGAAACGCTCGGCCGCGTCTTCAACCTGGTCGGCGAACCGATCGACGACCGCGGCCCGATCGTCGCCCACGAGCGGCGCGTCATCCACCAGCCGCCGCCCGAGATGTCGGAGCTGTCCTCGAAGACCGAGATCTTCGAGACCGGCATCAAGGTCATCGACCTGCTCTGCCCGCTCGTGCGCGGCGGCAAGGCGGGCCTGTTCGGCGG
>Ga0113563_10000081_pt1 | contig 32552 bp, 29 predicted proteins | sample Mud3Dept3metaG_FD_80117 | JGI IMG/M metagenome (GOLD analysis project Ga0113563, IMG submission 80117) | Freshwater wetland microbial communities from Ohio, USA, analyzing the effect of biotic and abiotic controls - Mud 3 Core 4 Depth 3... | ecosystem: Environmental > Aquatic > Freshwater >... | reverse complement strand
TCGAGTTCCGCGGCCAGCGGTTCGGGCGTGAGCGTGCCCGCGGCCTCGAAGCGCGCGTGACCGTTGATCATCGCGTCGAGCTTCACGGGCAGCGGCTGCGCGAGATCCAGGCTGACGTTCGAGAGGCGAAGATTGACCGGCGCGAGGTCAACGTTCTTCACCGGTTCCGCGGCGCGGTCCTCGAACGCAAGGGCGGCATTCGTGAGCTCGACTGCGCCGACGGTCACCGTCCAGTCGAGCTCGCCACTCGCTGTGCTGGCGGCGGCGACGGCGGGCGCGGCGGGTTCAGCCGGTGCAGCGGGGGTCGCCGGCCGCTCGGGTGCCGTTGTCGCGAACAGCTGCTCGAGGTTGATCGAGCCGTCCGCCGCCATCCAGGCCTCGGCCCGCAGCGCGTCGAGCGACACCTTGTCCACGGTGACCGTCTGCGCCGGCATGGCCACGCGCGTCCCGGCGACGAGCAGCTTCGGGATCGTGACCCAGTCGGCGTCCACGCCACGGGCGCGCAGCGCGAGGTCGGCTAACTCGATCGCAGGCAGCTCGAGGTCGAGTTCCGTCTGCTTGCCGAGGGAGAGACGGTAGGTACCAGCGAGGTTCGCGAGGCCCCGGGTGAGCGCGAAGGGCAGGTCGTCGCCGAGGAACTCCCCGATCCCGACCGCCTGCAGTGCGCCGAAGCGGAACTCGCCTTGGGAGGCAACTATCGGCTCCAGCGCGAAGCGACCTTTCCAGTCGAAGGTCTCCTCCTCCGGACTGCGGGCCGACAGACTGAACTCCCCGCCCTCGGGAGTCGTGCGGAAGTCATCGAGCCCGAATCCGACGTCGCGGAAGTAGCGCGTGACCGGCCGGGCCCGCAGCTGGTTGTTGAACTCGACGCTGCCTCGATCGACCGCGAGCCGGTGGATCCAGAGGGCCGGGAGCGGCTCGTCCGCGGCCTCGGGATCCTCGGGCAGCGCAAGATCACCGAGGTTTAGGGCGCCGTCCGGCCTCAGCACGGCGCGCAGCTGTGGCGCTTCGATCGTCACCTCGCTGAAGGTGAAGGCGCGGTTCCAAAGCGAGGCCACCTCGAAATCCACGAAGAGCCGCTCGAAGCCGAGCATGGGCTGGCCGTCGGCGTCGGGCAGCGCGAGGTCGCGGACCTCGGCCTGCAGCTTGAACGGGTGGATCGCGACCGTGCCAACGGTGAGCTGGCGCCCGTAATTCTCTCGCACGAAGCCGATCGCCTGGTCGCGCACCAGGTTCGGCGCGACCTTGAACCCGAGCAGCGCGTACAGGCCGACGAGCAGCAGCGGGACGGCGAGAGCCCAGAACAGCCGGGATTTCAGGAATGCGGACATGAGGCGGGAAGGCTGCGCCGCGACCGGGTCGACCTCGGATCGGCCGCTGCATCGTTCGGCGGCCGATCGAGGCTGGCGGTCAGTTCACTTCTCGTCGCCGAGCCAGCGGTAGAGGTAGCCCGCCACCAGGGCCCCGAGGATCGGCGCAACCCAGAACAGCCAGAGCTGCCCGAGCGCCCAGTCGCCCACGAACACGGCCGGGCCGGTGCTGCGCGCCGGATTCACCGAGGTGTTGGTCACCGGGATGCTGATGAGGTGGATCAGCGTGAGCCCGAGGCCGATGGCGATCGGCGCAAAGCCCGCCGGCGCGCGACGGTCGGTGGCGCCGAGGATGATGACCAGGAACATCAGTGTCATCACGACCTCGGTGAGGAACCCGGATGCCATCGAGTAGCTGCCCGGTGAATGTGCACCGTAGCCGTTCGAGGCGAGGCCGCCCGACAGGTCGAACCCGGGCGCCCCGGAGGCGATCATGTAGAGCACGAAGGCGCCCGCGATGCCCCCGAGCACCTGGGCGACGATGTAGGGCAGCACCTCGCCGAGCGGGTGGCGGCCGCCGGCCCACAGACCCAGCGTCACGGCCGGATTCAGGTGGCAGCCGGAAATGTGGCCAATGGCGTAGGCCATCGTGAGCACGGTCAGGCCGAAGGCCAGCGAGACACCGGCGAGGCCGATACCGACCTCCGGAAAGGCAGCGGCGAGCACGGCGCTACCGCAACCGCCGAGCACGAGCCAGAACGTGCCGATGAATTCCGCCGCGAGTTTCTTGGACATGGGCATGTCAGAGTTCCCTGCGTTGATTGGACTGTCGGTTCCCACCCACCCCGGCCGGCATTATCCAGTCGGAGCCGGCCCCGACAAGGGATTTCTCGCGGTTCTCAGGCCTGCACGAGCGTCCATGAGTAACCGTCCGGTGCGACGAACGAGAAGGCGCGCGTGCCGAACTCGTCGGGCAGCACGTCGCTGACCTGCGTCGCGCCGCCGGACTGCACCAGCTTCCACAGGCCCTCGAGGTCGCTCGTTCGCCAGGTGTACTGCGAGTACCCGAGGCAGCCCGGGCGCGAGCGGTCACGCTTGTCGGCCAGGCGGCTCGACGCGGCGAAACGCACGACCTTGAGCTTGCCCGAGCGCCGCTCGTCGAGCGAGTGTCCCGAGCGCGGATCGTCGAAGTCCACCGTCCAGTGCGTCTCGCCTTCCTCGAGCCCGAAGATCCGTCTCGAACCAGTGGCCTGGCCGTACGGGCGCTCGCCGTCGAACCAGCGCTTGAGCCCGAGCACCTCGTCGTAGAAGCGCAGCACCTGGTGGTCGTCGGTGGCGATCATCATGCCGGCGTGCGTGTGCTGGCTGCTGCGGAACATCGCCTGCGGGCAGACGCGGCCGTAGTGGGGGCTCTCGTAGCCGAAGCGCTCGTAGAAGACCTGCCGGTACAGCGGCTGGATCACGACCATCTCACGCACGCCGACGATCGGCTCGACGAACGGGCGCGGCGCCCGCTCGCCGCTGACCTCGCCGATCACCGCGAGGATGGGCTCGATGACGCGGATGGGGTCGCCGAGGTCGCGGGCCGTGACGGCGTGGTTCGCGATGTCGAGCACGCTCGAAGTGAGCCGAACGCCCCAGCGGCTGCCGAGGCAGCGCAGGTCGTCGTCGAGGCCGAGGCCGTCATTGATCGGCCGTTCCCACTGCATGAGCCGGACGAGGCCGTGGTCGGCGTCCTGGTGGTGCAGGCGCACCGAGCGCAGCGCCGAGTCCACGCCGTAGAGCGCGCGTGCGCCGGCGGCGTCGAGCGTGCCGAAGCGCCCGGCACGACAGCCGAAGCGTTCGTAGTAGGCGATGGAGCCGGCGAGGTCGGGCACGCCGACGCAGATTTCGTACAACCCCCCGACACAGGCGGGCCGGGCGTTCGGATTGCCGGGCGTGGTCTGGGACATCAGGGCCTCCTCACGGGCCGGGTTCCGGGTCCGGCAGCACCTTGCCGGGGTTGAGGATGCCCTTCGGGTCGAGTGCATCCTTGAGGGCTCGCATTACGTCGAGTTCCACGGCGCCCTTGTGCTGAGCCAAAGCCTCGCGCTTGAGCCGGCCGATGCCGTGCTCCGCGCTGATGCTGCCGCGGTAGCGACGGACGATGCCGTGCACCGCCTCGTGGATCGCGGGCGCGCGGGCCAGGAATTCGCCAGCGTCGCCGCCCATCGGCACGCTCACGTTGAAGTGAAGGTTGCCGTCGCCGACGTGGCCGTAGCCCACCAGTCGGCCGGTCGGAACGAGCGCGAGCACGGCCGCCTGGGCCTCCGCGTAGAAGCGGGGCAGAGCCGCGACCGGCACCGAGACGTCGTGCTTGATGCTGGCACCCTCGGCGCGCTGCGCCTCGGGCACCGACTCGCGCAGCTTCCAGAGGCCGTCGCGCTGCGCGAGCGACTCGGCGAGCACGGCGTCGAGCACGAGGTCGTTGGCCATGGCCTGCTCCAGAGCCGACTCGAGCAGGGCACGCAACGCGAGGTCGTCGCGGGGCGTCGAGACTTCGCACAGGACGTACGCCTCGTAAGGTCGCTCGAGCGGGTCGCCCACCCCGGGGATGTGATGCGTCACGAGCTCGATCGCGATGCGCGGCAGGAACTCGAAGCTGGTGACGGCATCGCCGGTGGCAGCGCGCAGTTGCCCGAGCAGTTTCACGGCCGCGTCGAGGTGCGGTACGGCGATGAACGCGGTCTCGACGGTGCGCGGCAGCGGGAAGAGCTTCAGGCTCGCCGCCGTGATCACCCCGAGCGTGCCCTCGGCGCCGATGAACAGGTGCCGCAGGTCGTAGCCCGTGTTGTCCTTGCGCAGGCTGGTGAGCCCGTCGATGACGCGGCCGTCGGCCAGCACGACCTCGAGCCCGAGCACGAGGTCGCGCGCCACGCCGTAGCGCAGCGCGTTGAGGCCGCCGGCATTCGTCGAGAGATTGCCGCCGATCTGGCAACTGCCTTCGGACCCGAGGGACAGCGGGAACAGCCGCCCCGCGGCCTCGGCCGCGCTGCGGACGTCGGCGAGCAGGCAGCCCGCGTCGACGGTGATGGAGAAATTGTCCGCGTCCACCTCGCGCACGCGGTTCATGCGCCGCAGCGACAGCACGATCTCGTCGCCGCCCTCGTGCGGCGTCGCTCCACCGCAATAGCTGGTGTTGCCACCGTGGGGGACGACGCCGACGCCGAGGTCGTGGCAGATGGCGACCACCGCGGCGACATCGTTCGTGGACGCCGGGCAGGCCACCAGCGGCGTGGCGCCGTGGTACAGCCCGCGTAAATCCACGAGGTAGGGCGCGACGTCCGCCGCTGCCTCGAGACAGCCGGCAGGGCCGAGGACCGCGCGGATGCGTTCGACGGCCGCGTCGACGTTGGCAGGGTGGGGCGGCCTCATTTGACGATTTATACCGCGGATCCCGCGTCCGCGGGCAGGGCCGTCAGGCCGTACGCGGGCGCGCGAGCTTCGCCGCCGCCAGCGCCCCGCCGACGGCCACGAGCAGCACGAGGATCGAGGCCATCGGATTGGTGAGCATCTGCGGCGCCAAGAGCAGCAGCAGGCCGAACCCGAGCATCATGAACCCGGAGACGAGCTTGAGGATCCGGCCCTCGTCCTCGCTCAGCTTGCGCGCCCCCATGGTGCGGACGAACACGATCACGATCACCAGCAGCGGGATCACGTAGATGACGTTGTACGCCGCGAGCCAGGCGTAGTACTGCCAGGTCTCGAGCTTCGCGAGCGTGAGCGCGCGCGTGTACACCATCGGGAAGCCCGCGGTGCACAGCAGCTCGTAGGAGTTCGCGACGATGGCGAGCAGCACGGTGCTCGCCAGCATCGGGGCGAGGCTGCCGGTGTTGACGATGTCGCGCATGCGCTTGAAGAGCCCGGGCTTCGCCGACTCCGGGATCGACAGGCTCGGGCCTTCCTTGAACCAGAAGTAGTCCTTGATGTTGAGCGCCGCGACTGTAAGCGCCACGAGACCCGCGATCACCGTGATCACGCGCAGCTCGCCCGCGATCAGGAACACGTTGAGCCACGCCGCCATGAACACGAAGTACACGAGGCCGGAGAACAGCACGAAGGTGCCGCCGACGATCGCCATGCGCGTACGGCTCTTCGCGTGCACCAGCAGGCTCAGCAGGAACAGCAGCACGAAGAACGCGCAGGGGTTGAATGCGTCCATGCCCGCGAGTACGAGCGTGAGCACCGGCAGCGACAGCGCCTGGGCGTTCACGCTGCCGAGGAACGGGATGCGGACCGTCGTGCCGGCCTGTTCCTCGACCCTGGGCGCCTCGCTCGCGAGGGTCGAGTCACCGCCTTCGGCCACGCCGGGCGCGGCGGCGGGCAGCGCGAGCCGCTGCTGGTGGCAGGCCTCGAGGGCCTCGGCGATCTCGGCCCCGGTGGTCTCGGCCGTGTCATAGCCGATCAGTACCTGCCGGCAGAAGATGAAGCCCGGAACGGAGAGCGCCTGGGTGCCGAGCGACAGGGCGGTCTCGTAGTAGAATCGGGCGTTCTTGCGGTCGTCCTTGACGGCGAATTTCTGCACTTCGAGCCATGGCCAGCGCGCCGCCAACTCGTCGATGAACGGGGCGGCCGCCTGGCAGTGCGGGCAGGTCGGCGAATAGAAGTAGTAGAGCCGCACCACCGGCGTGCCATCCGCGGCCGTGCCGTACCAGAACTCGTCGGACTTCGGGTCCGGTGCTGCGCCGGCGGCAGCGGTGCCCAGGAGAAGGGCGACCAGGGCGAGGAGGCGTATCCAGGGCATGGGGGCTCGAGCGGGTCTGAAATCGGGTCGGCGAATGATACCGGCGGGGGCTGGGGCGGCTGTCCGGTTTTTTTACCGATGTCGCTGCGGGTCTGCCTCGCGCGTGACATCGGCAAGGAAGTCGGCCCCCGGCATCGAGGCGAGCTGCGCCTGCCAGAGCGGGTAGAGCCTCGCGAAGTCGGCGGTCATCTCGGCGAGCGGCACGTCGTCGTAGCTGCCACGCAGCGCCACGTATTCCATGTGGCGGCGACCCTGCCGGTCGAACGGGTGGTAGAGCGAATCGCCGTGACCGTCGAACTCGAGCGGCAGCAGCCCGAACCGCTCGCACAGCGCGAGGTTGAACGCCGGCGTAGCCTTGCGCCAGGCGCCTTCGATCCGGATCTCGGTGAACCCGTGCCAGTAGAAGAGGTCGGTCTGCATGACCGCCCTCATGCGATCGGTGGAGAGGTGGTTTCTGACGTCCGCGAAACCCACGCGGGCCGGGATCCTCAGGGCGCGGCAGGCTGCGGCGAGCAGCGCGGCCTTGGTCACGCACCAGCCGTAGCCGACGGTCAGGACCGTGCTCGCCTTCATGCCTTCCGTCGAGAGGTCGATGCGATAGGGGTCGTAGCGGAAGCCGTCCCGCACCGCGTAGTAGAGTGAGACCGCGCGTTCGCGATCGCCGCGGCCGCCGCTGTGCCGGTCCGCGAAAGCGACGACCGCCGGATGCTCGCTGTCGATCAAGGCGGTCGGCGTAAGCGTGGCGTCTTTCATCAATGCCTGCGTCGTCTCCGGTGACCCACGAATGATGGCCTTCCGTCCGCAATGCGACAACCGCTGCGGCCGCTGCCGATATCAACCGCGCTGCTGGTGTGGCAACCTACGCGTACAGTCGGCGTGCCACGAGGGATCTGCATGCTTCGTCTGGATCCTCCGCGCCTCCAGCAGTCGCTCGACGAGCTGCAGGAAGCAACACGCGACCATGAGGCCTGGTTCGGCAACCTGATGCGCAGCCTGGTCTGCCGCGTGACGACCGGCCCGGGGGACGTCGATCCGGAGGGCCATCGTCGCTGCGGGTTCGGGCGCTGGTACCACGGGCCGGGCCAGCAGGTGCTGCGCGAGCAGCCCTCCTTCGTAGCCATCGAGTCCGAGCACGTTCGCCTGCACCGACTTGCGGCACGGGTGCTCAGTGAGGCGGCCAATGGCTCCGACGTCCGGACGTCCGACTACGACGAACTCGTGGCCTGCGGCAGCCAGCTCAGGCTCGAGCTCGAGACCCTGCGCCACGAGATCGAGACCGCGCTGCGCGACCGCGACGCCGTGACCGGCGCTTTCGGGCGGGTCGAGATCCTCCCGGCGCTGCGCGAGGCCGGTGAGCTGGTCCGCCGGGAGGTCCAGCAGGTCTGCATCGCGTTCATGGACCTCGATCATTTCAAGGAGGTCAACGACGTGCACGGCCACCGGTTGGGCGACCAGGTGCTGGCGGGTACCGTCCAGTACCTGACCGCGCACCTGCGCAGCTACGACCGGGTTTTTCGTTACGGGGGCGACGAGTTCCTGATCCTGTTGCCGGCCGCCGATATCGAGGTTGCCTCGAAGCTGATCGAGCGCCTGCGCGCGGGACTCGCGGCAACCACGCTGGCGGTCGACGAGGCCGGTCGGTCACTGCGCATGACGGCGTCCTTCGGGATCACCCCGCTCGAGCCCGACGTCAGCGCCGAGGAGAGCGTCGACCGCGCCGACAAGGCGCTGCTCCTTGCGAAGGCCGCCGGGCGCAACCGCGTGATCCGCTGGGATCCGTCCGTCACCACCGCGAGGCTCGAGTCCTACGCGGGGCCACCGGGCCCGGAGAGCCGGGCCGGGCGTCTCGGCCGAGCCTAGCGCCGCAGACCGCCGGGATTCGGCAAGGCGCCGAACCCCGCGGGCAGCGCCTCGGCGTCAGTACCGGCCGTGAGTCTTGTAGAGGTAGTTGGTCAGCTCGGCGGTCTGCATGGACAGCCGGCGCTGGATCGCGTGCACCACGCGCACGATCGCCCGCATCACGTGATAGACGACCTTGGGGCGCGTCTCGAGCAGGCCCTCGAGCGCGTCGCGGCTGAGCCCCAGCACGCGGGTGTCGCTCAGCGCCACGAGCGAGGCGTAGCGAGTGGCGCCGTCCAGGAACGACAACTCGCCGACCACGTCGCCCGGGCGGATGGCGTTCAGCGTGACCTCTTCCTCCATGCCCGCGCCCTTGACGACACCGAGCACGCCGCTCACCACCACGTAGAGGTGATCGTCGGCGGAGCCCTCCTGCACCAGCACCTCGCCGTGCTTGAGCTCGCGCAGCGTCATGGCGCCGGCGAGGATGCGCCGCTCGTCGTCGTTGAGTTCGACGGCCAGCTTGGACTTGCCCAGGCCCTCGAGAATGGCGGCGTCGGTCATGGATGCGCTCCGGAAGGGATCCAGCGTGGATTCTCGCGGTCCCGGGTCAGCCGCGGTAATAGGTGAAACCCGCTAGATCACCGCCGGCAGCCGGCAGCGCGGCTTGGTCAGCAGCATCTGCACGTCGCCGAGCTGCCGCTCGAGGAACCCGCCCTCGCAGTAGCACAGGTAGTAGTCCCACATGCGGACGAAGGCGTCGGGATAGCCGAGCCGCCGCACCTCGGGCAGCCGGGCGAAGAAGTTGTCGCGCCAGCGCCGGAGCGTCGTGGCGTAGTGCGGGCCGATGTCCTCGAGGTGGAACACCTTCAGGTCCGTCGCGCGCTGCACCGAATCGGTGATGGTGGCGACCGACGGGATGAAGCTGCCCGGGAAGATGAAGCGCTGAATGAAGTCCACCGAGCCGAGCGCTTCCTCGTACAGCTGGTCCTGGATGGTGATGGCCTGCAGCAGCATGGCGCCGTGCGGCTCGAGCAGTCGCGAGCACTGCGCGGTGTAGCTGTCGAGGAAGCGCGCGCCGACCGCCTCGATCATCTCGATGGAAACCAGCTTGTCGTAGCGGCCGGTGAGGTCGCGGTAGTCGTCGAGCAGCAGGGTGACGCGGTCGGCGAGGCCGGCGGCCGCGATCTTCTCCCTCGCCCAGTCGTGCTGCTCGCGCGAGATGGTGGTCGTGGTGACGCGGCAGCCGTAGCGGCTGGCCGCGCGGATGGCGAACCCGCCCCAGCCCGTGCCGATCTCGAGCAGGTGGTCGTCCTGCGTGAGCCGCAGCTTGCGGCAGATGCGCTCGAACTTCGCGACCTGCGCCTCGCGCAGCGTGGCGTCCTCGTGCTCGAATACGCCGCAGGAATAGGCCATGGTCTCGTCGAGCATCAGCGCGAACAGCTCGTTGCCGAGGTCGTAGTGCGCGGCGATGTTGCGGCGGCTGCCGTCGGGGCTGTTGCGGTTGAGGACGTGCAGCAGCCGGCGCAGCGGCGCGGTCGCGATCGCGGCGCCACCTTCCATGGACTGCATAACGTCCCGGTTGACGATCATCAGGCGGATCAGTGCCGTGAGGTCGTCGACGCGCCACAGGCCTCGCATGAAGGCCTCGCCGCCGCCCACCGTGCCGCCGAACGCGGCGTCGGCGTAGGTCTGCGGGTGCAGGACCTCGATAGTTGCCCGGAGGTCGCAGGCTGGCGAGCGGCGTCCGAAGCTCAGCCGTTGGTCGCCCTCGATGATCGTGAGCTCGCCCTCGCGCAACCCGCCGAGCTTGGCCAGGAACAGCCGCCGGCCGAGCTGCTGCAGGGCGCTGCCCGGGCCGGGACGGACCGCTTCATCGAGGGTCGGGACGATACTGGGTTTCACGGGACGAGCCTCTCGATGCGACCGGCGCGCGTGCGATGCCCGACGCCGGTCTGGTCCGGGTGGGTGTGGAACGGCACGCGCTTGAGCCAGAGCCGCAGCGCGTGCCAGTAGATGGCCGCCGTGACCTTGAGCGGCATGAGCGGGTAGCGCAGCAGCGCGCCGGCGAGCGCGACGCCGCCGATCGGCTCGCGATCGAGTGTCATGGTCGCGTCGAACTGCAGGGCGCCGTCGCGCCAGTTCTCCATGTGCACGAGCAGGTGCCTGTCCGGCTGGCTGAAGCGCCAGTCGTAGCTCATGTCCATCGGCAGGAACGGCGAGACGTGGAAGTCCTTGCCGAAGCGGAAGCGCAGCTTGGTCGGCGTGCCCGCGTTACTCGCCGCGGGGAGCACGTAGCAGTGACTCTCGCCCCAGGGCGTGTTGTTGATCTCCGCGACGACGGCCTCGAGTGCACGATCCCCGGCGTCGAAGCAGTAGTAGAAGCTGACGGGATTGAATCCGTAACCCAGCAGCCGCGGCGCCGTGAGCAGGCGGATCGGCCCGGCGGGACGATGTCCCGTGCGGCTCTCGACGAGGCCACGGACCTCCGCATCGAGGCTCCTCTCCGGGTCGCCCAGGTGGTCGGCGCGGTGCCAGCGGGCGAGCGCGGGTCGTCGCGCCGACCACAGCCACCTTCCCTCGAGCGCCTGGGGAATCTCGGCGAGGTCGAGGTACAGCAGGCAGAGGCGATACCGGAAGGCGTGCGGCACCGGCGCGTTGCGCCGATGCCTAACCCACCCGGAGTAAAGGCAGCTCTGCACGGGCGAGATCCTCGTCGAAATGGGCGAGCGCGGCCTGCGCGCTCACCACGCCGTCCTCGTGGAAGCCGCAGCGCCAGTAGGCACCGCAGAAGTAGCTGCGAGCGGCGCCATTGACTTCCCGGTGCCGCGCCTGCGCCGCCACGGCCTGGGGCGAGTACACCGGGTGATCGTAGCTGAACGTGCGCAGCACCTTGCGCTCGTCGATGGCCTTGAGGTGATTGAGCGTCAGGAGGAAGCGCACCGGAGCGTCGAGCGTCTGCAGCACGTTCATGTCGTAGGTCACTGCCACCGGCTCCTGCGGATCGGCGAGCAGGTGGTAGTTCCACGCCGCGCGAGCCAGCGGCCGTCGCGGCAGCAGGCGCTCGTCCGTGTGCAGGACCACCTCGTTTGCGGCGTAGGGGAACGCTCCGAGCACCTCGCGCTCGGCTGCGCTCGGCGATTCGAGCAGCCGCAGCGCCTGGTCGGAGTGGCAGGCGAGGAACACGTAATCGAAGGACTCCACGGTGCCGCGGGCCGTGCGCACCCGCACCTCGTTCGGCAGCCGGCGAATCGACTCGACCGGGGTGGCGGTCCTGAGGTCGAGGCGCGTCGAGGCCAGCAGGGCACGGACATACTCGCGCGAACCTCCACGCACGGCCTGCCACACGGGTCGGTCGTCCACCGAGAGGAACCCGTGACGGTCGAAGAACTCCACGAAGAAGCGTGCCGGGAAGCCGAGCATGGCCGAGGCTTCCGCGGACCAGATGGCCCGCCCCATGGGCAGGATGTAGTGCTCGATGAACTGCCGCGAGTAACGGCCGCGCTCGAGGTACTCGCCGAGGGTGAGCGAGTCGCCCAGTGATTCGTCCGGGGAGTCGGCCGGCAAGCCGCCCTGCGGGCGTAGCAACGCCTTCGAGCGCGAGTTGAAGCGCAGGATGTCGGCGATCATGCGCAGGAACGAGGGCCGCAGCGCATTCAGCCGCTGCGCGAACAGCGAGTTGAGCGAGGTGCCGTTGTACTCGAGTCCGCTGCGCTCGCAGCGCAGGCTGAAGCTCATGTTCGAGGGTTGCCAGGCCACGCCCAGCTCCTCGAGCATCGCGATGAAGTTCGGGTAGGTCCAGTCGTTGAAGACGATGAACCCGGTGTCCACCGCGTATCTGCGGCCGTCCCACTCGACGTCCACCGTGGCGGTGTGACCGCCGGCGTAGCCGGCCGCCTCGAAGAGGGTCACCTCGTGCGCCCTGGACAGCCGCCACGCGGCGTGCAGGCCGGCGACGCCCGCACCGACCACGGCGACCCTCACGGGGCCACCGCCGTGTGGACGTCGCGCACCTCGCGCGGTACGGGCTTGAGGTCCCAGATGAGCCCCAGCGCGGCGAGCAGCCGCAGGCCGTAATAGGTGATGTCCACTTCCCACCAGTAGAAGCCCTGGCGCGCCGACATCGGGTAACGGTGGTGGTTGTTGTGCCAGCCCTCGCCGAGCGTGATCAGCGCCAGCCAGAAATTGTTGCGGCTCTCGTCGCCGGTCGCGTAGCGACGACGGCCCCACACGTGGCAGAGCGAGTTGATGGTGTAGGTGCCGTGGTAGCAGGCGACCGTGGAGACGAAGAAGCCCCACACCAGCATCTGGCCGCCGCTGGTGCCGAGCCCGGGGTGGGCGACGGCCAGCCCGTGGCCGAGCAGCAGCAAGCCGAGCGCCAGCGCGAAGGGCACGAGGATGTCGAAGCGATCGAGCCAGCGCAGCTCCGGGTAGCGAAGCAGGTCGCGCACGCGACCCAGATCGGGCGCGAAGTGACCGCGCGAGAGGAACCACCCCATGTGCGACCAAAGGAAGCCGCGCTGGCTGGGCGAGTGCACGTCCTCGGGCCGGTCGGAGTGCGCGTGGTGATGGCGGTGGTGCGCGGCCCACCAGATCGGGCCGCGCTGCACGGCAGCAGCACCGATCACCGCGAAGGCGAACTGCGCCGCGCGCGAGGTCTTGAACGTACGATGCGAGAAATAGCGGTGGTAGAACCCCGTGATCGCGAACATTCGCAGCACGTACAGCGCGACGGCGACGCCGACGGCGACCGGGCTCACGCCGACCCAGAACACCGTGAGGCAGGCGGCGTGCATGCCCACGAAAGGCAGTATCCGCGCCCAGTCGATCCGGTCGCGCGATGTGTCCTCGACGGCCGTCGAGCCCGTGCCGGCGTCGAACCATCTCAGCAGGGACCGACAGCGCGCCGGCGCGGTCGGCACTTCGAGGGATTCCGTGCGACGGCTGCCACCTTCCATGATCGCTCGCGCTCAGTTCGACGCGGTCAGGTCGGCCGCGTCACGACCACCGAGCAAGCGGATGCGCAGGTCGGCGACGACACTGCGGGGGTCGAGCCAGATCGCGAGGAACGCCGGGCCGAAGGCTGGGTCGTCCACCCGCGCGAACCGGCCGCTGCCGTCGTAGAAATGTGTCGGACCGCCCGGGATCACCACCGTGGTCACGTTCTGCCCGGCCACCACGTCCGACCAGCCTCGACGGAGCTCGGCGAGCCATCGCTCGCGCTGTGCCGCGTCGGGTTGGCCGAGCCGGCGCCAGGCGGTGTCGGTGATGCGGATCAGGTCGTCACGCTTGAAGGCGCGCCGGTAATCGAGGCTGAGGGCCACGGTTTCCTGCGGGCCGAAACCGCTGTAGCGGCCGGACGACGTCCACAGGCTCGCCTGGTAGATCGCCATGCCGAGCCAGCGCAGCTCGCCCGCGCCGACCTTGCGCAACTCGTAGCCCTGCTCGACCACCGGCTCCGGCAGCGTGGCGGCCCGCGACGGCGTGCCGGCGAGCCAGCCGAGGACGAGGCCGCCGAAGGCCAGGGCGGTAAGGGTGGAGCGCTTGAACATGCCGGCTCGTTCGTCCCGGCCGCCGGCGCGGATTCAGCCGCGGGCCGGGCGAGTGGGCGCCGCGGGCCCCTTGATGGCGGCGTAGGCCCCAAGTGCGGCCTCCCGGCTGGCGCGGAAATCCACCACGGGTCTGGGGTAGTCGTGCCCGAGCGCGACGCCGGCGCCGGCGAGCAGCGCCTCGGGCGCCTCCCACGGTCGATGGATCCATTGATCCGGCAGCCGGCGAAGTTCCGGCAGCCAGCGGCGCAGGTACCTCCGCTCCGGGTCGAAGCGCTCGGTCTGCAGCATCGGGTTGAAGATGCGGAAGAACGGCGCGGCGTCGGCGCCACAACCGGCGGTCCACTGCCAGCCCTGCGTGTTGTTCGGCAGGTCCGCGTCCACCAGCGTGTCCCAGAACCAGCGCGCCCCGGCGAGCCACGGCTGGCGCAGGTTCTTCGTGAGCAGTGAGGCCGCGATCATGCGCACGCGGTTGTGCATCCAGCCGGTGGTCCACAGCTCGCGCATGCCGGCGTCCACGATCGGATAGCCGGTGCGGCCGCGCTGCCAGGCTTCGAGCAGCGCATCGTCGGGCGCCCACGGGAAAGCCGCGAAGCGGGCGTCGAGGGGGGCCGTGGGCGTGTGCGGAAAGTGGTGCAACAGGTGGTGCGCGAACTCGCGCCAGCCGAGTTCCCGCACGAAGCTGTCCGCCGAGGCCTGTGCCGCCGGGTGCCCCGCGACCGCGGCGCGCGCCGCCGCGAGGCATTGGCGCGGCCCGATCTCCCCGAAATGCAGGTATGGCGAGAGGCGCGAGGTTTCCGGGCGGTCCGGGCGGTTGCGCCCTTCGCCATAGCGTGCGAGCGCGTCCTCCGTGAAGGCCTCGACCTGGGCCAGGGCTCCATCCTCGCCGGGTGTCCAGACCTCGTGCAGGCCGGCGTCCCAGCGGATGCGCGGTCGCAGCTCGAGCGCGTCGAGCGTCACGTTGGTCGATACACAGGTCGGCGCCTCGACAGCAGCGGGCGGTGGCAGGGGCCGGGGCAGGGCATCGAGCCGCGCGACGCAACCGCGCCAGAACGGGGTGAACACGCGGTACGGCTCGCCCTGGCCTGTGCGGATCTCCCAGGGTTCGTGCAGTAGCGCCGCGTTGAAACTCTCGCAATGCAGTCCGGCCTCCCGCAGGGCCGCTTTGATGGAGGTGTCGCGTGCAACCGTGGCTGGATCGTAGAGGCGGTTCCAGAACACTCGCGCAGCACCCGTCTCCCGCGCCACCTCGAGCAGCGTGCCGAGCGACTCGCCCCGACGCAGGCAGAGGTGTCCACCGCGGTCCCGCAGCGCCTTGTCCAGCGCGGCGAGGCTGTGGTGCAGCCACCAGCGGCTCGCGCCGCCGGGCGCCCACTCGCCGTCCTCCTCCGGCGCGTGCACGTACAGCGCTACTACGTGCCGCGACTGCTCGCAGGCTGCGCTCAGGGCCGGGTTGTCGGTCAGCCTGAGGTCGCGACGGAACCAGACGATGGAGGTGCCGGCGTCGTTCATCGCGCACCCGCAACGCCAGCTGCGAGTGCCGGGCGAATCGCTCGCATTGCCGCCCCTGGAAGTGCCCGGAGAACGTAGTAAACGGTCAGGCGTCGGCGTGCTGGGACATGCCGAACGGGTCCGGCCGCTGGGCTCGCTCGACCTCGACCACATAGACCGCCAGAGACCACTTGCAAACCTCCCGAGGGCGAACGCCCCAGGAGAGCGCGAAGAAACCGGTGACCATCGGTCGCTGGGTAGGATCGTCTCAGCCGAGCACCCACGTCCCGCCGTTCGGTTCGCTCAGGCAGGCGAGGTCGGTTTCGCCCGTCCACCAGAGCGCCGACAAGGCGTGCCCGGCCTCGAACGCCCCGCTCCGGAGCTCCAGCGGGTCGCCGAGGACGACGACCCGCCGGCGGATGCCCGCGACGGTCAGACGGGGCCGGACTTGAGGGCCGCGATGCGATCCTCGAGCGGCGGGTGGGTCATGAACAGCTTCTTCAACCCAGCCGCCTTGCCACCCGAGATGCCGAAGGCCGCCATCTTGTCCGGCAACGGGCCGGTGTGGCGCTGCTTCAGCCGCTCGAGCGCGTTGATCATGTGCTCGCGGCCGGCGAGGCGCGCGCCACCCGAGTCGGCGCGAAATTCGCGCTGCCGCGAGAAGTGCATGACGATGATCGTGGCAAGCAGGCCGAAGACGATCTCGGAGACAATGGTCGCGATCCAGAACGCCGGGCCGTGCCCTTCCTCGTTCTTGAAGATGACGCGGTCCACCGTGTGGCCCACGACGCGGGCCAGGAAGATGACGAACGTGTTGACCACGCCCTGGATGAGGGTGAGCGTCACCATGTCGCCGTTCGCAACGTGGCTCACCTCGTGGGCGAGGACGGCTTCGGCCTCCTTCTGCGTCATGCTGGCGAGCAGGCCGGTGCTGACGGCAACGAGCGCCGCGTCGCGCCTCGCGCCGGTGGCAAAGGCGTTCGGTTCCGGCGAATCGAAGATGCCCACCTCCGGCATTCCGATACCGGCGAGTTGCGCCTGCTGGCGCACGGTGTTGACGAGCCAGCTCTCGGCGGGATTCGCCGGCTGGGTGATGACCTTCACGCCCATCATGCGCTTGGCCGTCCACTTGGACATCGCGAGCGAGATGAAGGCGCCGGTAAAGCCCACCACCGCCGCGAACACCAGCAGCGCGCCGAGGTTCAGGTCCACGCCCTGCGCGTCGAGAATGCCCTCGAAGCCGATCAGACGGAGGATGATTCCCAGCAGCACGACGACGGCCAGGTTGGTGACGAGGAACAACGCGATTCGCTTCATCTGTACGAGTCTCCAGCGCACTCAAAACGTGCGTCCGATGCTTTGGGTCAATCCGTCCGGGTTCAAGGTCCGGCAACCTGCGCGGACATCGTCCCGCCCCTACAGGCCGGACGGGCCGGCAGCATACCGGGCCTCCGCCAAGCCGCAAACGTCGCCTGAGACCACGGCAGGCCCCGGAAAGTTTCCGGGCCGCCCGCCGGAGCGCGTGCAGGCTTCGAGGTGACGGGCATGCATTCGCTCGTGGTATAGATCCGTATTCAAATGGTCTCGTCCCGTCAGAAAGCAGCCGCGCAGGTTCCGCCAGCGTCCGAGGACGGGTCCCGTCGCGTCGAGGCCGCCATTCGCGAGCAGCAGCGGATGCTGGCCGCGGCGGCGGCGCTCGAAACCGCCGGGGTAGAGGACGTACACCGGGGCCGCGTCGCGGCGCGCCGCCTGCGCTCGATGCTCAAGACCTTCCGGCTGCTCCTGGAGCCGCGCCTGGCGCGCCTCTACCGCGTGGACCTGCGCAGCTTCGCCCGGTCGCTGGCGGGAGTCCGCGAGGCCGATGTCCGCCAGCAGTTGCTCGCTGCCATCGTGGCGCGGGACGCCACTATCAGCCCGGCCGACCGCGAGCGACTCGCCAGCCTGCTCGCGGATGGCTGCATCGCGGCCCGCGAGGCGCTGCATCGCCACCGCGGCGAGCCTGGCTGGGCCGCGCTGATAGGGGCGCTGGAGCGTCACGCCGCCACCCCCGGACTGCTCGTGGAGCACGGCGCAAGTCTCGCCCGGGTGCTCGATCTCGTGGCCGGCTCCTGGCGCCGTTCGGTACGACTGCTCGAGGGCGAGCCCGAGAGTACCGTCGAGCTGCACGAGCTGCGGCTGTCGCTGAAGCACTGCCGCTATGCGCTGGAGCCCGTCGCGGACGTCGCACCGAAGGCGACCGCGCGGCTGATGCGGCGGCTTAGAAATGCGCAGGACTGCATCGGCGAGCATCGCGACACGCTGCTCGCCGCACATTGGGTGCAGTCGAACGAGCGCCTGCTGGGGCGCGATGCCGCCGCCCGCCTCGTCGCAGACCTCGAGCGCCGCGAGCGCCAGCTTCGGCACCGCGCGAGGAAGCGCAGCCGCAAGGTGCTTGTGGCCTGGCGGAACTGGAGTGAGGCGACCCGGCGGATCAGGAAGGCAGCGTCGTCAGGTCGAGCGTGACCTGCACCTGGCCCCCGGAATTTGGCTCGGTCCGGACGTCGTAGCCGAAGCGCCGCGCCCAGCCGTGGATGCGCTGGTTCTCCGCAAGGCTCGCCCCGACGAGTGTCCGGATGCCGCTGCGACGGGCTGCGAGGCCGAGGCTGCGCATCAGCTCGGTGCCCACCCCGCGACCCTGCCAGGTGTCGGTGACGACGATGGCGCACTCCGCCTGGTCGGTGCCCGCGATGCGGGCATAGCGGCTGACCCCGATGAGGTCCTGGTCGTTCGGCCGATCCACGAGGGCGCCGAAAGCGATCGTGTCGCGATAGTCGAGGTCGAGCAGCCGCGCGGCGTCTTCGCGGCTGACTTCGCTGGCGGTGTACTGGAGCCGCAGGTAGAGCGTCTGCTCGGACAGTCCCGCCAGAAACCGCAGTTCGCGGTCGAGGTCGTCCGGCCGGAGGGGGCGAATCCGGACCGCGGTGCCGTCCGCGGCTTGCCAGGTCCGCTCGAGATCAGCGGGATAGCCTGGTGGGAGGGGGACGGGAGGCGAGTCGTTCACTCTCGGTCGCGGAACTCATCGTCGTCGTCGTCGTAGTCCTCGTCGTCGTCCCAGTCGTCGTCCTCGTCGTCATCCTCGTCGTCCCAGTCTTCTTCTTCGTCCTCGTCCTCGTCCTCGTCCGAGTCGGCCACAGCTTCCTCGTCTACCCAACCTTCCGGCTCGGTGGCGAGTTCGAGGTCGAGTTCGCTCCACTGGTCCACGTCGAGATCCTCGATCTCGCCGTCCAGCCACTGGATGCGCACCGTGGCTTCGTCCGGGTCGACTTCCAGGACGCGGAAGGAGTCCTCACGGTCGAGGTCCTCGTACCATTGGCCCTTCGCGGGCTCGTAATCGCGGCTCAAGCTCGGGTCCTCGGCGGGATTTTCGGGAAACTTCGCGGAATCGAACCGCGAACAACTATACGGTCGGCTCGAGATGACAGGCAACCGGAACTCACTTACGGTCTCGCGGCCGTCCGTCGCGTAAAATCAGCCCGAAAGCCCTGAACAGGAAGGAAAGACCGTGTACTCCTACCGCGCCCCTCTCCGTGACATCCGTTTCGTAGTCCACGAAGTGCTCGATTTCGAGCAGCACTACCGGTCCTTCGGCCGCGAGGAACTCAACCGCGACCTGCTGGAAGGCATCCTCGAGGAGGGGGCCCGTTTCGCCGAAACGGTGCTCGCGCCGACCAACCGGATCGGCGACGAGCACGGCCTGCGCTTCGAGGACGGCAAGGTCGTTACCCCGCCCGGGTTCAAGGAGGCCTACCAGCGCTACTGCGAGGACGGCTGGGCCACCATGACCGCCGACCCCGATTGGGGCGGGCAGGGCCTGCCGGGCGGCTTCGCGCTCGCCTTCAGCGAGATGCTAGTCTCGGGCAACATGGCCTGGAAGATGTACTCGGGCTTGACCGAGAGCGCCGCGCTCACGATCCAGTCGCACGGTACCGAGGAGTTGAAGCAGCGCTACCTGCCCAAGATGGTGTCGGGCGAATGGGCCGGCACGATGTGCCTGACCGAGGCACACTCCGGCAGTGACCTCGGCATCCTGCGCACCAAGGCCGAGCCGCTGGGCGACGGGTCCTACGCGATCACCGGCACCAAGATCTTCATTACCGCCGGCGAGCACGACCTGACGGACAACATCATCCACCTCGTGCTGGCCCGCCTGCCCGACGCTCCTCCGGGCACCAAGGGCATCAGCCTGTTCGTGGTTCCCAAGGTCCTGCCGAAGGACGACGGCAGCCTCGGCGAGCTGAACGGCGTCAAGTGCGGGTCCATCGAGCACAAGATGGGCATCCACGCCTCGCCGACCTGCGTCATGCACTTCAACGATTCGAAGGGCTGGCTGCTCGGCAAGGCCAACGAGGGCCTGTCATGCATGTTCACGATGATGAACCACGCGCGACTCGGCGTCGGCCTGCAGGGGCACGGCGTTTCCGAACTCGCCTGGCAGGCGTCCATCGCCTATGCCAACGACCGTCTGCAGGGACGCTCGCTCACCGGGGCGAAGATGCCCGGCAAGCCGGCCGACCCGATCATCGTGCACCCGGACGTGCGCCGGATGCTGCTCACGCAGAAAGCGTTCGTCGAGGGCGGTCGCGTGCTGTGCTTCCTCACGGGTCGCGAGATCGACAGCGCGCACATGAACCCCGACGAGACCGCACGCAAGCGCTCGGAGGACCTCGTCGCGTTCCTCACGCCGATCGTCAAGGCGTTCCTGACCGATGCTTCCATGGAAGTGACCAGCCTCGCCGTGCAGATCCACGGCGGCCACGGTTTCATCCGCGAGACGGGTGTCGAGCAGCTGATGCGCGACGCGCGCATCACGCCGATCTACGAAGGCACCAACGGCATCCAGGCGCTCGACCTGCTCGGCCGCAAGGTGTTCGGCACGGGCGGCAAGAGCGTGCAGATGATGGCCGCGCGCATCAAGGAGGCGATCGACAAGTTCGGTGCGCTGCCCGAGGTGACCCCGTTCGCCGTCGACCTCGGCAAGCGGCTCGAGCAGCTGGGCAAGCTCACCATGGAGCTCGGCGCCGCCGCGATGAAGGACCGCGAGGAAGTCGGCGCCGCAGCGGCCGATTACCTGGCCGTGGCCGGCTACGTCTGCCTCGGCTGGTGCTGGCTCGCGGCCGCGGGCGTGGCGGCGAAGAAGCTCGCAGCCGGTGACGCGGAGGCCGATTTCTACCGGGCCAAGCTCGTCACGGCGAAGCACTACTTCGACCGCATCCTGCCGCGGATCGACTCCCACGCGGCGGCGGCGCGCGCCGGCGCGGCCGGGCTCATGACGCTGCCGGCCGAGCACTTCGCGTTCGCATGACCGAGGCGGCCGCGGCAGGCGAATCGCGCCTGGCCGCGGCCCGGCGGGTCGTCGTCAAGGTTGGTTCCGCGCTGCTGGTCGAGGGATCGACCGGCCGCGTTAATCGCGCCTGGCTCGACTCGCTGGCGGAGGACCTCGCCGCGATCCGTGCGCGCGGGCAGGAGGTGGTGCTGGTGTCCTCGGGCGCGATTGCGCTCGGCCGGCGCGAACTCGGCCTTGCCGCGGGAAAACTCAAGCTCGAGGAAAGCCAGGCTGCGGCGGCCGTGGGCCAGATCCGACTCGCCCACGCCTGGAAGGAAGTGCTCGAGCAGCGAGGCTTCACGGTCGCGCAGGTGCTGCTCACGCTCGGCGACACGGAGGAGCGGCGCCGTTACCTCAACGCCCGCAACACCCTGACGACGCTGCTGCGCCTCGGCGCCATCCCGGTCATCAACGAGAACGACACGGTCGCCACGGCCGAGATCCGCTACGGCGACAACGACCGCCTGGGAGCGCGCGTCGCGCAGATGGTGAGCGCCGATTGCCTGGTGCTGCTCTCCGACGTGGACGGACTGTATACCGCGGATCCCACGCGCGATCCTGGCGCCCGGTTCATCGCCGAGGTGCCGCGCATCACGCCCGAGATCGAGGCGATGGCCGGGGGCTCTGCGTCCGAGGTGGGATCGGGCGGCATGGCCACCAAGGTCATGGCCGCGAAGATCGCGGTCGCGGCCGGCTGCAGCCTGTGCATCGCCGCCGGGCGCGAACTCAATCCGCTGCGGCGCGTCGAGTCGGGCGCGCGCTGCACCTGGTTCCTGGCCGAGGCGTCGCCGGTCACGGTCCGCAAGCAGTGGATCGCGGGCCTGCTGCGGCCCGCTGGCGAACTCGCGGTGGACGAGGGCGCCGTCCGCGCCCTGCGCGCGGGCAAGAGCCTGCTGCCGGCGGGCGTCGTGCAGGTAAAGGGACGCTTCGACCGGGGCGATGCGGTGCTGGTGCGCGATCCGGAGGGCGTCGAGATCGCACGCGGTCTCGCCGCGTACTCGAGCGCCGATGCCGAGCGCATCCGTGGACGGCGCAGTGCCGAGCTCGAAGCGCTGCTCGGCTACCGCGGTCGCGACGAGATGATTCACCGCGACGACCTGGTGCTGGCGTGACGACCGAAGGCGTTGCCGCGTTGATGACGCCGATCGGCCGGGCAGCCGTGGCGGCGGCCGAGGCGCTGGCCCGGGCGGATGCCGCGCAGAAAAACACGGCGCTCGCCGCGGCGGCTGCGGCGCTGCGCGTACGCAGCGACGAGATTCTCGCCGCCAACTCGCGCGACATGAAGGCGGCGGAGGCCGCGGGTCTCTCCGGCGCGATGCTCGACCGGCTCAGGCTCGACCCGGCGCGCGTCGAGGCGATGGCCAAGGGCGTCGAGCAGATCGCGGCGCTGGCGGACCCGGTCGGCACGGTGATGGCGGAGTGGGTGCGGCCGAACGGACTCAGGATCCAGCGCGTGCGCGTGCCGCTCGGCGTGATCGGCATCATCTACGAGAGCCGCCCGAACGTGACCTGCGACGCGGGCGCACTTTGCCTCAAGTCCGGCAATGCGGCGATCCTGCGCGGCGGCAGCGAGAGCCACCACTCCAGCACTGCGATCCACGCCTGCCTCGTGGACGGACTGCGTGCAGCCGCCCTGCCAGAGGCCTGCATCCAGCTCGTACCGACGACCGACCGCGCTGCCGTGGGCCACATGCTCTCGGCCATGACCGACAGCATCGACGTGATCGTGCCACGCGGCGGCAAGAGCCTCGTGGCACGGGTGCAGCAGCAGGCTCGCGTGCCGGTCATCGGCCACCTCGAGGGCAACTGCCACGTGTACGTGGATCGCGCCGCCGACCTCAACATGGCGCGCGCCATCGTCATGAACGCCAAGCTGCGCCGTACCGGCATCTGCGGTGCGGCGGAGACCTTGCTGGTGGACGAGGCCTGCAGGGCGACGCACCTCGCGCCGATCGTGCGCGACCTGCTCGACGCCGGCTGCGAGGTGCGCGGCGACGCCGCCGTGCAGGCCGTGGATCCGCGCGTGCGCCCGGCGACCGAGGACGACTGGTACACGGAATACCTCGACGCCGTGATCGCGGCGAAGGTCGTGCGCGGCGTCGACGATGCGATTGCCCACATCGCGCGCTACGGCTCGGCGCACACCGAGTCCATCGTCACCGAGGACCCGGTCGCGGCGGAGCGATTCCTCGCGCGCGTGGACAGCGCTATCGTCCTGCACAACGCCTCGACGCAGTTCGCCGACGGCGGCGAGTTCGGGATGGGTGCGGAGATCGGCATCTCGACCGACCGCTTCCACGCCCGCGGGCCCGTGGGCGTCGAGCAGCTCACGAGCTACAAGTACGTGGTGCGCGGCGCCGGGCAGGTGCGACCCTAGCGAAGCAACACATGAACGACGGGGAGAAGCCCATGCGAACCAGTGCCTGGATTTTCGTCGGGACCGTCCCCGCCGCAGTCGCGCTCCTCCTGGCGACGCTGTTGGTCACGGGCTGCTCCGGGAAAGAGCAGGAACCGCAGGCCGCCGCGACGGGTCCGGCCACCCCGCCGTCGACAGACCGGTCGGCCGCCGAGGGGCCTGCAGCCGGCCTCGCAGCGGATGAGCCCCTGGCGCCGCTGCCGTTCGAGACGGCGCTTCCCGAAAGCGTGCGTGCCCGGATCGAGGAACCCTTCAAGGGCGATCTCGAGGAGATGGTGGCGCGTCGGCTCATCCGCGTCGGCGTCGCGTTCAACCGCTCGCTCTATTTCGTCGATCAGGGCGTGCAGCGGGGCGTGGCCTTCGAGTACGGAAAGCTCATGGAGGAAGAGCTCAACAAGCGGCGTAAGACCGGCAATCTGAAAGTCGTCTTCTGGTTCGTGCCGCTGCCGCGCGACCGGCTGCTGCCGGCGCTGGTGGACGGCAAGGTGGACATGGTGATCGCGCAGCTCACGGTGACCCCGGAGCGCCAGAAGCTGGTGGACTTCACCAACTCCACTCGCACGGGCGTCGCCGAGATCGTGGTCACCGGTCCCGGCGCGCCGGCCATCGCGTCGGTGGAGGACCTTGCCGGACAGGAGGTGTTCGTCCGCCCGTCGAGCAGTTACCACCAGAGCCTGCTCGAGCTCAACGGACGGCTGCAGGCGGCGGGCAAGCCGGCCGTGGTGCTGCGGGCGGCGCCCGAGAATCTCGAGGACGAGGACCTGCTCGAGATGGTCAATGCCGGCCTCATCGGCATCACGGTCGTCGACAACTATCTGGCGGAATTCTGGAGACAGGTCTTCACGGAACTGACACTGCACGGCACAGTGGCCGTGCGGACGGGCGGCAACCTCGCGGTCGCGATCCGCAAGGACAGCCCGCAGCTCGCCACCGGCCTGAACGCCATCATCGACGAGTACGGTCTCGGGACGACGTTCGGCAACACGATGGAGAAGCGCTACTTCGAGGGCACGAAGTTCGTGAAGAACGCGACGTCGGAGGCGGAGCGCCGGAAGTTCCTGCAGATGGTGGAGCTGTTCAGGAAATACAGTGCCCAGTACGAGCTCGACTACCTGCTGATGGCAGCGCAGGGTTACCAGGAGTCCGGGCTGGACCACGGTGTGAGGAGCCCGGTCGGCGCCATCGGGGTGATGCAGGTGATGCCGGCGACGGGGAAGGAACTCGGCGTAGGCGACATCACCCAGCTCGAGCCCAATATCCACGCGGGCGCGAAGTACATCCGCTGGGTCGCGGACAACTACTTCAAGGACGAGCCGATGACGCCCCTCGACAAGGGGCTCTTTGCATTCGCGTCCTATAACGCCGGGCCGGGCCGCATCCGTCAGCTCCGCGCTGAGGCCGAGAAGCGCGGCCTCGATCCCAACGTCTGGTTCGGCAACGTGGAGCAGATCGCATCCGAGCGCATCGGCCGGGAGACGGTCACCTACGTGAGCAATATCTACAAGTACTACGTCGCCTATCGACTGCTCGAGGAGGAGAGTAAGCGGCGCGAAGAAGCAAGGGAGTCACTCGAGTCCGAGGGAGGCAAGCCGGCCCAGTGAATTGGCACTCGTGCTGCTGGCGAGCGTACTGGACTTGTCGCGGGATCGCGCCGAAGCTGGCACTCACCGGGATCTGCCGGTGCGATGCGGAGCGCGTTCATGACTGAGATCGTCCCCCGATGGGAATGGCGCTGGTTCGGCCGCCGGTTCGGTCGGGCCGAGGCGCTACTCGCGGAACTGACGCCGGGCGCCGTCCAGGAGAGCAGCGAGACCTACCTGCTTTCCGGGGCCGGCGACAACGTGAAAGTGCGCGACGCGCTCATGGACATCAAGGTCCTGCGCGAGGTGGACCCGAACGGCCTGGAGCAGTGGACGCCGGTCATGAAGGCGGGCTTCCCGTTGCCCGCAGCCGAGGTGGCCCGGGTTTTCGCGGCGCTGCGTCTCGACCTGCCGCCGCTCGACCGGTCGAGCTACGAACTCGGGCAGTTCATCTCGGAACTCGCCGAGCCTAGCGGCCGGATCCGTGCGATCAGCGTGCAGAAGCGGCGCACCCGCTACACGGTCGGAGGGTGCATGGCCGAACTGTCGGACGTGATCGCCGACGGCCGGGTCACTCGAACGATCGCCTTCGAATCGGAGAATGCCGCCGCGGTCATCGCGGCCGTCCGCAGCATGGGATTGCTCGGCTACATGAACACGAGCTACCCGCGCGGCCTCGCTGCCCTGGTCGACGGCGCGCCAGCGCGCTACGCGGTCATCGACGTCGGCACCAACTCGATCAAGTTCCACGTGGCGGAGCAGGCTCGTGACGGCAGCTGGCGTACCGTGGCGGATCGAGCGGAGATCACGCGCCTCGGCGAAGGACTCGACGATACGGGTCGCATCGGCGATGCGGCCCTCGAGCGGGCCATTGCGGCGATCACGGGCATGGCCGAAGAGGCGCGCAAGCAGGCCGTGCTGGCCCTCGTGGCGGTCGGCACGGCCGGCCTACGCATCGCCGGGAACCGGGACGAAGTCATCGCCGCGGTCGAGGCGCGCACGGGCGTGCGAATCGAGGTGATCTCGGGTGAGGACGAAGCGCGGCTCGCTTACCATGCCGCCCGATCGGGCCTGCCGCGGGCCGAGGGTTCGCTGGTGGTATTCGACACCGGCGGCGGCAGCAGCCAGTTCACCTTCGGGCGTGCCGACGCCGTTCAGGAGCGCTTCAGCGTCGACGTGGGCGCCGTGCGCTACACGGAGCGATTCCGGCTGGACCAAGTCGTCCCGCCAGCCGTCCTCCGGGACGCCCTCACCGCGATCTCAGCCGACCTTTCGCGGCTCGACGGTCGCGCGGTGCCCGATGCGCTGGTGGCCATGGGCGGCGCCACGACCAACATCACCGCGGTGAAGCACGGTCTCGCCCGCTACGATCCGGCCCGGGTCCAGGGCACGGTGCTCGACCGGGCGGAGATCGACCGGCAGATCGATCTCTACGGCTCGATGGACGCCGGAGCCCGCCGCTCGATCGTCGGCCTGCAGCCGAAGCGCGCGGAAGTCATCCTGGCCGGTGCGTGCATCATCCGGACCGTCATGGAGAAGCTCGGCAAATCAACGCTCACCGTCAGCGACCGCGGCCTGCGCCACGGTGTGCTGGCAGAGCGCTTCGGGAACTGAGAAGGAGCAAGGCAATGGCCGTGAAGAAAAAGGCAAAGCAGAGCGAGGCCGCTGGGCTGTCCCGCAGCCAGATAGATGAAGTCCTGACGATCCTCAAGGACGTCGACAGCGTGGAACTCAAGCTGGTCGCGCCGATGCACACCCATCGCGCGACCATCGCCAAGCTTGGTCTCGATCCGATCGAGGCCGAGGTACGGCAGGTCTACTTCTTCGACACGCTGAACCTGGACCTGAACAAGGCCGGCGTGGTCGTCCGCGCCAGGCGCATCCAGGGCGGTGCGGGCGACACCGTCGTCAAGCTGCGCCCCGTGGATCCGGCCGCGATAGACAAGGAACTGCGTCGTTCGGGGAGCTTCAAGACCGAGATCGACGTCGTCCCCGGTGGATACGTGTGCTCGGGTTCGTTCAAGGGACGCTGCACGGCGCAGGAGGTGCGGGACGCGGTCGGCGGCAAGTTGCCTCTCGACAGCCTTTTCTCGAAGGAGCAGCGCGCGTTCTACAGGGCGCACGCCCCCAAGGGCGTCGCGCTTCGTTCGCTGGCGAGCTTCGGTCCGACCTTCGTCCTCAAGGTCAGGCTGTGGATGAAGCAGCTCCAGCGCCGGCTCGTCGTCGAGATGTGGCTGTTTCCCGACGGCTCCCGGAACCTCGAAATCTCGACCAAGAGCGAGCCACGCGACGCATTCCAGGTCGCGCAGGAGCTGAAGGAATATCTGAGGACCAACGGCATCGAGCTGACCGCGGACCAGCAGACCAAGACCCGGGCCGCCATGGAGTTCTTCACGCCCGAGGTCCGGCACGCCGCCGCGAAGCGCAAGACGGTGCGTGGGGCCTGATCCGGAGGTGATGCCATCCCGCGGCGGTGCGACGCGGCCCGGGCGGTCCCAGGCTCAACCGCGCAGCGCCGCGAGGCCACCCCGCAGCGAATACACGTCGGCCTGTCCGCGCGAGCGCAGGTGCTCGGTGAGCGACAGGCTGCGCACGCCGTGGGCGCAGATGATCAGGTAGCGTCCCTCGGCCGGGAACTCGGCGTGACCGTGCACCAGTTCGCTCAGCGGCAGGTGTGAGGGGATCTGCAGCCACGGCGGGTCGTGCGCGCGCTCCCAGCCCTCGCGGATGTCCAGGAGCTCGAGACCCGACTCGAAGGCCTCGGCGAGCGTCGCGAACTCGAGTTCCAGGGGCTGCTCGTCGGGCAGGATCTCACGGCCTGGGTTCTCGTGGTCGCAAGCCGGATCACGCCGTGCGGCGAGCCGCCGCGTCTCGAGGCCGAGCAGGTCCACCATCACCAGTGACGGCGTCTCGCCGGCATCGAGGCCGAGCAGCCGCTTCAGCGCCTGCATGGCCTGCAGTGCGCCGAGCGTGGCCGGGACGGGGCCGAGCACCCCGGCCTCGGCACAGTTGCCGACCAGTCCGTCGCGCGGCGCCTCGGGCCACAGGCAGCGCAGGCAGGGCCAGTGCGGCAACGGCCGGTACACCTGCAACTGCCCCTCGTACTGGTGGACGCTGGCGAACACCGCCGGCTTCTGCGCGCGCAGCACCGCGTCGTTCACCAGGAACTTGGCCCGGAAGTTGTCGGTGCACTCCACGACGAGGTCGTGGTGCTCCACCAGCGCCTCGATGTTGTCGGGCGAGGCGTGGACCTCGTGCGCCTCGATGCGCACGTCGCGATTCAGAGCCCGCAGGCGCTCGGCCGCCACCGCCGCCTTGGGGCGGCCGAGATCGGCCGGGCCATACAGCGGCTGGCGATGCAGGTTGCTCGCCTCGACGACGTCGCCGTCCACGATGCCGAGCCGGCCGATGCCGGCGGCCGCGAGGTACTGCAGCACCGGCACGCCGAGCCCGCCGGCTCCGACCACCAGCACCGAAGCGGCCGCGAGCCGGGCCTGGCCGGCGGCACCCACCTCGGGCAGGGCAATCTGCCGCGAATAGTCGTGGGCGGGCGCGGGCGCGGATCCATTCGCGTGGCCATGCCGGTGCTCCAGCGCATGCCCGTGTTCGTGTTCATGATCGGGCCCGGCGTGACGCGGCGCGGTCGCACAGCGCTCGCAGTTCACCCAGCCGGAGTCGCCGTCGGCGTAGTGTTCCTTCTTCCAGATCGGCACGCGGTGCTTCACTTCGTCGATGATGTAGCGGCAGGCCGCGAAGGCCTCGCCGCGGTGCGCCGCGCTCACGCCAACCCACACCGCGAGTTCGCCGATGCCGAGCGACCCCACGCGGTGCACGCAGGCGGCGCGGGTGACCCCGTAGCGTGCCACGGCCTCCAGGACGATGCGCTCGCCTTCCTTGATTGCGAGCGACTCGAAGGCCTCGTACTCGAGACGCTGGACCGTGCGGCCTTCGTTGTGGTCGCGTACCCAGCCCTCGAAGCTCGCGTAGCCGCCCGCGGACGGGTCGGCGAGCGAATCGCGGTAGCGATCGGGCTCGAGCGGCGCATTCTCGAAGGCGAACGGGCCCATCAGCCGCCGGCGACCGGGGGAATGAACACCACGCGGTCGCCCGCCTTGAGCGGGCGCGACCATTCGGCAAACTCGTCGTTGACGGCGACGCGCAGCATCGCCTGTGGCAGGCCGAAGTCGTGCCGTGCGGCGAGCTCGTCGTAGAGCTCGGCAGCGGTCGTGGCGGCGGTCTGCACGATCTCGCGGTTCGTCCCGGCGCGCTCGCGCAGCACGGCGAAGTACTGGACCTCGATCTCGTTCATGGCAGCGACACGTCGCGCTTGCCGCCGTGCTTCTCCACGAGGCGCAGCTCGGCGATCACGATCTCGTGCGACAGCGCCTTGCACATGTCGTACACGGTGAGTGCCGCGATCGAAGCGCCGGTGAGCGCCTCCATCTCGACGCCCGTCTTGTGGTGCACGCTCACGGTGCAGCGCACTACCGCTTCGTCGCGGTCGTTCATGTCGATCTCGACGCGGCAGTTCTCGATGCCGAGCGGGTGACAGAACGGGATCAGCTCGTGCGTGCGCTTGGCGGCCATCACGCCCGCCACGATCGCAGTGTGGAATACGGGCCCCTTGCGGGTCTCGAAGCCGGCCTCACGCAGCGCCTCGGCGACGGACGCGGGGAAACGCACCCGGGCCTCGGCCACGGCCGTGCGATGGGTGATCGCCTTGCCGCCCACGTCCACCATCGCGGGCTGGCGGCGCTCGTCCACGTGCGTGAAGTCGTTGCTCATCCGCCGATGTAGTGCATTTCGATCTTGTGGAGGGGCTGCTCGCGACGGCGCAGCGCGTCGCGCTGCTCGCTGTAGCGGTCCTGGCGGCCGGTCCAGGCGGCACGCAGCTGCTCCGCGAGCTCATCGTCCGTGCAGCCCGCGCGCAGTGGGCCGCGCAGGTCGGTGCCCGAGGTCGCGAACAGGCACGTGTAGAAGACGCCCTCGGAGGAAAGTCTCGCGCGCGTGCAGTCGCCGCAGAACGGCGCGCTCACCGAGGAGATGAAGCCCAGCTCGCCCGCGCCGTCGTCGTAGCGGTAGCGCTCGGCCACCTCGCCGCGATAGGTGCCGGGCAGCGGCGTGACCGCCCAGCGCGCGCGGATCGCCTCGAGCAGCTCCGAGGAGGGCACGACCTCGTCGGGGTTCCAGGCGTTGCGGTTGCCGACGTCCATGTACTCGATCAGGCGGACGATCACTGGCGTGCCGCGGAAGTGCTCGAGGAGTGCCGGCACCGTGTGGTCGTTGAGGCTGCGGCGCACCACCGCGTTGACCTTCACCGGCCGCAGCCCGGCCTCGAGCGCGGCGTCGATGCCCTCGAGCACCTGCTCGAGCCCGCCGAAGCCGCCGCTCATGCGCGCGAACACGTCCGGGTCGAGCGAGTCGAGGCTGACCGTGACCCGGCCGAGCCCGTTGCCCTTGAGTTCGGCGGCGTGCTGCGCGAGCAGCATGCCGTTGGTCGTCAGTGCGAGGTCCTGCACGCCCTCGATCATCGAGAGTTCGCCCACGAGATCGGCGATGCCCGCGCGCAGCAGCGGCTCGCCCCCGGTCAGCCGGATCTTGCGCACCCCGAGCGATACGGCGGAGCGGGCCACGCGGACGATTTCATCGAAGCCGAGCCGCTCGCTGGCGCGCAGGAAGCGGTAGCGGTCGTGGAACGTCTCCTTCGGCATGCAGTAGGGGCAGCGGAAGTTGCAACGATCCATCACCGAGATGCGCAGGTCGTGCATGGCGCGGCCGAGGCGGTCGCGCGGGTGGCCAGCCGCGGGATGCGCGATCACCTTGCCGGCATCTGCCTGTGAGTCGGTCATGCGCGCGTCACCAGCGATGCAGCGGGGCCACGTGGCCCGCCGGGTACTCGGCCGGCCCGGGCGGCAGCTCGACGAAGCCGTCGGTGCCGAGCAGCGACACGAAGTCGCCGGAACTGCGCGTGGGCTTGGGCAGCGCCACGGTACCGAGCGAGGGATTCGAATCGAGTTGCACAGGGAGGAAATACCACAGCGCGGGCTTGACGCGGAAGGGCGCGCCCAGTGCGACCGGCTCGGGTGCCCGTGCGGCGAGGCCCGCCGCCGCCTGCAGGCCCGGTACCACGTAGCGCACCAGGCACACCAGCGAAGAGACCGGATTGCCCGGCAGGCCGAACACGGCCTGGCCCGCGGGTGCGATGCCGAACCAGAGCGGCTTGCCCGGCCGCTGCGCCACGCGGTGCAGTACTTCGGTGACGCCGAGCTCACGCAAGGCGCGCGGAACATGGTCGAAGCGACCCATCGACACGCCGCCCGAAAGCACCAGCACATCGTGGGTGGTCAGATGCGCCGCGAGACGCTCGGCCAGCACGGTCGGGTCGTCCGGAAGGTGATCTTCCGTGATCCGCGTGTAGCCCCGCAGGGCCAGCGCGCCGGCCAGTGCATAGGAATTCGAACGGCGAACCTGCCAGTCGGCGATCGGCTGACCCGGCGCGACGAGTTCATCGCCGGTGGCCACGATCGCGATGCGCGGCGCGACGCGTACCTCCGCGCGCGGCAGGCCGGCGGAGGCGAGAACCGCGAGCTCCGGGGCGCCGAGCCGGGTGCCCCGCGCGAGCAGCAGGTCGCCCTCGCGACAGTCGAGTCCGCGGGTGTGGACGTTGCCGAAGGGCTCGACCGCGGACGCCGGATCGGCCTCGGCCCAACCGTCGGCCACGGCCAGCCGCTCGACGGGGATCACGCAGTCGCTGCCGGGCGGCAGGACCGCGCCGGTCATGACCTCGAGGCACTCGCCGGGCGGCAGCGTTCGCGGCGGCTGGCCGGCCGCCTGGGTGCCCGCGATGCGGAAGCGCCGCTGGCCCGTGCGCCAGGCCTCGCTTGAGACGGCGATGCCGTCCATGGTGACGCGATCGAAGGGGGGCTGGTCTCGCTCGGCCCGCACCGACTGGGCGAGCACCGCGCCCGCGAGCGCGGCGAGCGGGCGCGACTCCACGGACTGCAGCCGAACATGCCGGCGGATGAGGGACTCGGCCTCGGCGGGGCTGGGCAGCGTCTGCACGGGCCGCTTGACCTCCTTAGGCGCCGTGGGGCGCGGCGGCCACCGGGGCCGCGCGGCTTACTTCTTGCTCGCGGTGCCGAACGCCTTGAGTTCCTCGCTCCAGCGTCCGGCGACAGCCTGGAGCTCGTCGAGCGCGGCGTTGTGCTTCTTGGCGTGCACGTTCTCGATCGAGTTCTTCTTGGCCGTGTACTCCGGATCCATGTTGTCGAGCGCGGCGAGGTAGTCGGCCTTTTCCTTGTCGAGGCAGGGCAGGTAGGTCTCCTGCACCGCGGCCGAGTACTCCTTCACCTGCGCCTGGGCGGCGAGCATCTCGTCCTTGGTGGCCTTCGCACCGTTCGGCAGCGACTGGGGTGCCTGCGGGTAGACGCAGTCGGCGTTCGCGACGGCACCGGTCAGGATCAGCATCGGGAGCAGCAGGGCGGACGAGCGCTTCATGTCGGGTTCCTCTGAATCCTTCGGGGACCGGCCGCCGGCCGGCATTGAAAGGGCGGGAATATAGCAGAGACCCCCCGGGGACCCGCTATGCTGGGCGCTTCCCGCGCCCGCGCCTTCCGACCGCCCGAGGACCGACGATGAGTACACCCGCACCTGCCGCCAGTCACGCCCCAGAGCCACTCGTCCTCGGTCATTTCGTGGCGGGCCGGCCGGTCGCCGGCGCCTCGGGCCGCGACGGCCCGGTCTACAACCCCGCCACCGGCGCGCTGCGCGGCCGCGTGGCCTTTGCCTCGGCCGAGGAGACCCGCAGCGTCATCGCCGCCGCGGAGGCGGCCCTGCCGGACTGGGCGGGCACGACCCCGCTGCAGCGGGCGCGCATCCTGTTCCGTTTCAAGGCTCTGCTCGAGAGCCACATGGACGAACTCGCGTTCACGCTGACCTCCGAGCACGGCAAGGTGCTGTCGGACGCGCGCGGCGAGGTCGTGCGTGGTCTCGAGGTGGTCGAGTTCGCCTGCGGGATCCCGCAGCTCCTCAAGAGCGAGTTCACCGAGAACGTCGGCACCGGCGTGGACAGCTGGTCGATGCGGCAGCCCGTCGGCGTGTGCGCCGGCATCACGCCGTTCAACTTCCCGGCCATGGTGCCGATGTGGATGTATCCGGTCGCCGTCGCTTGCGGCAACACCTTCATCCTGAAGCCGTCCGAGCGCGATCCCTCCGCCTCGATG
>Ga0113563_10000080_pt1 | contig 32584 bp, 44 predicted proteins | sample Mud3Dept3metaG_FD_80117 | JGI IMG/M metagenome (GOLD analysis project Ga0113563, IMG submission 80117) | Freshwater wetland microbial communities from Ohio, USA, analyzing the effect of biotic and abiotic controls - Mud 3 Core 4 Depth 3... | ecosystem: Environmental > Aquatic > Freshwater >... | reverse complement strand
TGAAAATCCTTTGCGGACCATGAAGTACACCAGCCGTTCGAAAAAGAATGCAGTGAAATGGCAAAACAACCTTCGTTCAGAACTTTTTAATATTCTGAACATGGATGATATTTTGGCCAACCGGCAGAAAATAGCATTTAATCCGCAGGAGCTCCTGACTGAAGATAAAGGGAAATACTTGCTAAATGAGATTGAGATAAACTCCACCAATACACGGCGGATAAAAGTAATCCTCACAGTTCCAAAAGGTGGAAAAGGTCCGTATCCCGCAGTGGTCGGTATTCATGGACACGGTGGTAAAATAAATTCTGTTTACGATAAGACTTCAATTTACAAAGGTTTTGCCGCAGAACTGGCCGAAAGAGATTTTGTAACTATAGCCACTGTCGTTAGTCAACATGAGATATATGAGAAGGATAGGTTACTTATGGGTGAAAGGTTATGGGATTTAATGAGGTGTGTGGACTATCTTGAGACGCTTCCCGGTGTGGATAAAAAACGAATTGGTTGTGCCGGATTGTCCCTTGGTGGTGAGATGGCTATGTGGCTCGGTGCAATGGATACACGGATAAAGGCTACGGTAAGCTCAGGATTTCTGACCAGGATGGATCAAATGGAACAGAATCATTGTATGTGCTGGAAGTTTCCCGGATTACGGGAGCTTGTTGACTATGCCGATATTTATTCATTGATTGCTCCACGTTCCTTACTGTGTCAGAACGGACTGAAAGAGCCTTTAAATGATTTTACGGTTCCTCTTGCACGTGAAGCCTTAAAGGAGATTGAACTAATTTATAAAGATTATAAAAGACCTGAAAAAGTTCAGCTGGTAGCCCATAAGGGAGCACATGAAATTGATCTGCCAAGCCTCCTGGAATTCTTTGAAGCCGAGTTTACACCTTAATAATTATCTGATTAAGATTGAAAAGTATTCCTCCGGGGATTTTAAATTTACGCGGAATTCTTTATTCCTCTTCCTCTTCTTCGGTGTAAGCCTTGATAACAGCCTCCTGCACATCACCGGGAACCTGGACATACTCTGCAAATTTCATTGTATACATTGCCCGTCCGCCGGTTATTGAGCTTAATGCTGTGGAATATTTGTTCATCTCGGCAAGAGGTACTCTCGCTTTGATCACTTCGAATCTCTTTTCGCTTGACATACCCAGAACCATTCCGCGACGACCCTGAAGATCGCTGATCACATCACCCATACGATCGGAGGGAACCATGATCTCAACATCGTATACCGGCTCAAGGATCTTCGGATTTGCATTCTTGAAAGCTATGCTGAAGGCGTTACGTCCTGCGAGCCTGAAGGATATTTCGTTTGAATCGACCGGGTGCATTTTCCCGTCATAGACATATACCCTGATGTCGCGTGCATATGATCCGGTAAGCGGTCCGACTTCCATCTTCTCCATGATACCTTTCAGGATAGCCGGCATGAAACGGGCATCAATCGATCCGCCAACAATGCAGCTACAATAGATCAGTTTCCCACCCCAGTCAAGTTCAATCTCATCCTTGCCCCTCACTGACAGCTTTATTTCTTTTCCGCCGAACTTCTGCATAGTTAGTTCCGGTGAACCATCGACATATGGTTCAATTATCAGATGCACCTCACCGAACTGACCAGCGCCGCCTGACTGCTTTTTGTGGCGATAATCCGCCTGGGCAGCTTTTGTAATTGTCTCGCGGTACGGGATCTTGGGAGCATTAAAATTTGTGGGGATCTTGTAAATATTGTCAAGGTGCCACTTCATTATATTAAGGTGGTATTCTCCCTGGCCGTGGACAATTATCTGTTTCAGTTCCTTGGAATACTCGATAATGATCGTGGGATCTTCAAGATGGATCTTGTTCAGTGCTTCACCGAGCTTTTCATCATCGCTTTCGCTCTGTGCCTTTATGGCTGTCCGGTATTTGGGTTCGGGAAATTTGACACCCTCGTACCTCCAGTCATTTCCGGGAGCATTAAGGGTATGGTCCATCTTTGTGTTCTTAAGCTTGACAAAAGCACCGATATCACCGGTTTGAAGCTCGGGCACCCTTACCCTGTTCTTGCCCGCACATACATAAAGCTGTGACAGCCTTTCCTTTGTGCTGTTATTGGTGTTGACCACATCGAGGTTCTCTGTTATCTTTCCGGAGTAAACCCTGAAATAATTTATCTCACCTATATGCTCCTCAATAGAAGACTTGAAAACATAAACTGAAGCCGGTCCGGCAGAATTTGGCCTGACCTCCTGTCCTTTGCTGTTTTTCGGAACAGGCATATCAGTAATTGATGGAGCCTCATTTACTATGAATTCCATCAGGCTGTCAATGCCTATATTTTGTTTTGCCGACAGGCAGAAAACAGGGAACATTCCGCGTGTCAGCAATCCTTTGGCAATACCTTTTCTTATCTCTTCCTCTGTAAGTGAATCGTTCGAGAAGAAGAGCTCCATAAGTGCCTCGTCGCTTTCTGCCGCTTTTTCCACCAGTGCGCTGTGAAGTTCAGCTGCCCTGTCTGCCTGATCTGCAGGAATATCCATAACTTCTGCCTTGCCTCCGTCCTTTCCGTAACGGAGCATCTTCATTTTAAGGACATCGATAATCGAATTAAATCCAACTCCCTCATTTACAGGATACTGAACAAGGATGACATTGTTGCTCAGCCTCTCCTTCAGCATCTCGACTGACTTTTCAAAATTTGCCTTTTCATGATCGAGTCCGTTGACAGCAATTATCATTGGTTTGTGAACCTTTTCTGCGTGCCTGAAGTGAATCTCCGTTCCGACTTCAACGCCATTCTGGACATTTATTAAAAGAACTGCACAGTCAGCTGCATAAAGCGATGAAATAACGCCGCCACTGAAGTCATCCAGACCGGGGGTATCGAGGATATTGATTTTCTTGTTCTGAAATTCGGTGTAAAGCACCGTCGAGTAGATCGAGTTTCCGTTCTCATGTTCTATCGGACGATAATCGGATGCTGTATTTTTGCCTTCGATGGTACCTCTTCTTTCAATTACACCGCCATTAAAAAGCATCGCTTCTCCCAGAATTGTTTTGCCTGTTCCTGAATTGCCCAGGAGAACGATGGATTTTATCTGGTCAGTCTGGTATGTCTTCATGATTTTATGGTTATTATATAATTATTAAATGTCTTTCGGCCTTCCCCGGTGGAAGGAGAAGTTAAAAGCTTTCCCCCCTGGGGGAAACGGGAAAGGGGGTTATTATGCAATTTATTCTTTATAACACCTCGATTTGGAGGGGACAAAATTAATAATTTTTTAAAAACTGTTTAAGAAAGAGTACAGAATTCCAAATTTTTTATTTCCTTTGCACCAGTTTTTTGAAATACAGGAGTACCGGTGTTTCTTTCAAAGGTAAGTTTACAAAAGAGTTTTTCTGCGGGAAAGATCGGGAAGTAACCTGTTCATAACTTACAGTTAAGTTTGAATAGTTATTGATTTGAGAAGGGCTTAAATGCACGAAAACAGACATTTTATGGCTGTTTTGGTAACTATGGTGGTGTGTTTTGAAAAAAATAGAATACTTGTTTGCTAATTAAGAAATAAAATAAATACCTTTGCGAACCCATTTTTTAAGTAAAATTTAATACATAAACAACTGGAAATATGCCGACAATTCAGCAGTTAGTAAGAAAAGGCAGAAAGAGACTGGTAGATAAAAGTAAAGCACCTGCCCTGGATTCATGTCCTCAGAGAAGAGGTGTTTGCGTGCGTGTTTACACCACCACTCCGAAGAAACCAAACTCTGCAATGAGGAAGGTTGCCAGGGTGCGACTTACAAATCAGAAAGAAGTAAACGCTTACATTCCGGGAGAGGGTCATAATCTCCAGGAACACTCAATAGTGCTTATCAGGGGCGGCAGGGTAAAAGACCTTCCCGGTGTCAGGTACCACCTCGTTCGTGGGGCTCTCGACACTTCGGGAGTTGACGGCCGGACACAGAGAAGATCAAAATATGGTGCCAAAAGGCCGAAGAAGTAACCTTAAAGGAATAAGATTATGAGAAAAGTAAAACCAAAGAAGAAGATTCTGTTACCGGATCCCAAATATAACGATCCGTATGTAACAAGGTTTGTAAACAATCTTATGTTTAGCGGCAAGAAGAACCTGGCTTATAAGATCTTCTACGACTCACTCGAAATCGTTGGCGATAAATTCAAGGAAGAAGGGAAAACTCCGCTTGAGATCTTCAAGCAGGCTCTCGAAAATGTTACTCCGCAGGTGGAAGTAAAAGCGCGTCGCGTCGGCGGTGCAACATTCCAGGTACCTATGGAAATACGGTCCGACCGTAAAGTGAGCATAAGCATGAAGAACATGATCTCCTTTGCCCGTAAAAGGACTGGACACTCGATGGCTGAACGGCTTGCTGCAGAACTTATGGCAGCATATAAGCTTGAAGGTGGCGCATATAAGAAAAAAGAAGATACTCACAGGATGGCTGAAGCCAACAAGGCTTTTGCCCATTTCCGTTTTTAACAGATAACAGGGCTGACAGATAAATGGACAAGGATCTGAAATATACCAGGAACATCGGGATCATGGCTCACATCGATGCGGGAAAGACGACCACAACAGAGCGTATTCTGTTTTATACCGGTCGTACTCATCGTATGGGTGAGGTACATGAAGGAAATGCCCAGATGGACTGGATGGTCCAGGAGCAGGAGAGGGGGATCACAATAACATCTGCAGCCACAACAGCATACTGGAAATATAATAATGACAACTATAAGATAAACATCATCGATACTCCGGGTCATGTTGATTTTACGGTTGAGGTTGAAAGATCTCTGAGGGTTCTCGATGGAGCAGTAGCAGTCTTCTGCGCTGTGGGAGGTGTTGAACCCCAGTCGGAAACTGTCTGGAGACAGGCCGATAAATACGGCGTTCCGAGAATTGCCTTTGTAAACAAGATGGACCGTGCCGGTGCTGATTTCTTTGGTGTGGTTCACCAGATAAAGGAGAAGCTTGATGCTCACCCGGTCCCTGTTCAGATCCCTGTAGGACATGAAGAGAACTTTACAGGACTGATCGATCTGGTGCACATGAAGGCAAGGATATACAGCGATGACGAATCTCTTGGAGCAACATTTGACATAGAGGACATACCTGAAGAGTTCATTGATGAGGCAGAGGAATGGAGAGGCAAGCTTGTTGAGGCCGTTGCCGAAGCTGATGAGACCCTGCTGGAGAGGTATGTCGATGATCATGAATCAATAACTGCTGAAGAGCTGCTTACAGCACTGAGGAAATCAGTGATATCCGGAAGTATCGTACCTGTTATTTGCGGAGCAGCATTTAAAAATAAAGGTATTCAGAGTCTTCTCGATGCAGTGGCAGCATTCCTTCCGTCTCCATTGGATATAGGAGCAATTGCCGGAGTTGATCCGAGAAACAATAATGAAATTACGCGTGAGCCTGATGATGAAGCACCATTTGCGGCTCTCGCGTTTAAAATTGCAACGGATCCTTATGTAGGCCGTCTGGTATTTCTGCGCATCTACTCGGGAATTCTTCACGCAGGTGATACAGTCCTGAATGTACGCACAGGAAAGCGCGAAAGGATCAACCGCCTTTTCCAGATGCATGCCAACAAGCAGAACCCCAAAGAGAGTATTTCGGCAGGTGATATCGGCGCGGGTGTTGGATTCAAGGATCTTAAAACCGGCGATACCCTGTGTGCGATACATAAACCAATCCTGCTGGAATCAATGGATTTTCCTGAGCCGGTTATAGGGGTTGCCATTGAACCCAAGACACAGGCTGATGTTGACAAGCTGTCCCTTGCGCTTGCAAAGCTTGCCGAGGAAGATCCCACATTCCAGGTCAGGGTGGATCCTGACAGCGGTCAGACAATCATCAGCGGGATGGGAGAGCTGCATCTTGAAATTCTCATTGACCGTTTGAGAAGGGAATTCAACGTTGAATGTAACCAGGGGCCACCCCAGGTTGCATACAAGGAAGCTATCACGTCCACTGCAGAGTTCCGTGAAGTATTCAAAAAACAAACAGGAGGCAGAGGCAAGTATGCGGATATTACCGTTGAACTTATGCCCGCAGATGACGGGATAAGGGGCCTTCAGTTCTTCAATGAGATAAAGGGAGGGAACATACCGAAAGAATATATTCCGGCAGTGGAGAAAGGTTTCCGTGAAGCAATGTCGAACGGGCCTCTTGCAGGCTTCCCCCTCGATAGTCTGAAGGTTATACTCAAAGACGGTTCATACCATCCGGTTGACTCGGATCCGCTGTCATTTGAAATTGCTGCAAAACAGGCGTTCAGAAGGTTCGCAGGGAAATGCAATCCTGTTATCCTTGAGCCCATTATGTCGACAGAAGTGGTTACTCCTGAAGAATACGTTGGTGATGTCATCAGCGATTTCAACAGACGAAGAGGCAGGGTGGAAGGTATGGAATCGAAAGCAGGTTCAAGGGTTGTCAGGGCTAAGGTACCTCTGGCAGAAAAATTCGGCTATGTTACAGTACTCCGGACCCTGACCTCCGGAAGAGCAACTTCGACAATGGAGTTTTCTCACTATGAGGAGGTGCCAGCAGAAATAGCAAACAGAATTGTTGAAATTACGAGAGGAAAAATTTTATAAAATGAGTCAGAAAATTCGAATCAAACTGAAATCTTACGATCATAACCTGGTCGATAAATCAGCCGAGAAGATCGTAAAAACTGTTAAATCCACCGGTGCTGTGGTCAGCGGTCCTATTCCGCTTCCCACACATAAAAAGATCTATACAGTTCTCCGGTCGCCGTTTGTAAACAAAAAGGCCAGGGAGCAGTTTCAGCTTTCTTCATATAAAAGATTGCTTGATATCTACAGCTCCACACCCAAAACAATTGATGCTCTCATGAAACTGGAGCTTCCTAGTGGTGTTGAAGTGGAAATAAAAGTGTGAAACCAGTAAAGTATTAATGAGATGCAGGGATTAATTGGAAAAAAGGTCGGAATGACTTCCCTTTTTGATGAGAACGGGAAGAATGTTCCTTGTACGGTTCTGCAGGCCGGTCCGTGTGTTGTAACACAGATAAAGACAAAGGATAAAGACGGTTACTTTGCTGTACAGCTCGGTTTCGACGAAAAGAAGGAAAAAAATACCACCAGAGCCGAACTGGGCCATTTCAAAAAAGTCAATACGACTCCTAAAAGGAAACTTATCGAGTTCACAGGCTTTAGCGAAGGGCAGGTTAAGGAAGGTGAAGTACTCACAGCAGAACTGTTCAGACCCGATAACTGGGTCGATGTAAGAGGCTGGTCAAAAGGTAAAGGATTCCAGGGAGTTGTCAGACGTCACAATTTCAGTGGTGTCGGCGGAACAACACACGGCCAGCATAACAGGGGCAGGGCACCCGGTTCAGTAGGTGCATCGTCTTTCCCCTCAAGAGTATTGCCGGGCATGAGAATGGCCGGACATATGGGCAATAAACAGGTAATGTCGATAAGCATGCGCGTTATGAAACTAATGGCGGCAGATAATATAATTATAGTTAAGGGATCAGTTCCCGGTCCGAATGGTGGTTATGTAATAATTACAAAATGATGGAATTAGCTGTTCTTAATATTAACGGTAAGGAAACCGGAAGGAAAGTTACACTCAACGATTCTATTTTCGGTATTGAGCCTAACGATCATGCCATATACCTTGATACAAAACAGTTCATGGCAAATCAGCGTCAGGGGACACATAAAGCCAAAGCGCGTAGTGAGGTCGCAGGCAGCACCAGGAAGATCAAAAGACAAAAAGGGACCGGTACAGCACGTGCGGGCAGCATCAAGAACCCTCTCTTCAGGGGCGGAGGACGTGTTTTCGGCCCGCTACCAAAATATTACGGCTTCAGACTCAATAAAAAAGTCAAACAGCTGGCAAGAAAATCAGCGCTCTCCTATAAGGCTTCTTCAAACAATATTGTTGTTCTGGAAGACTTTTCGTTCGAGGCTCCGAAAACAAAGGAAATGGTCAGAATGGGGAATAACCTCAACCTGACAGACAAAAAATCACTTTTTGTTTTACCGGAACAAAATAAAAATATATATTTGTCATCCCGAAATGTGCAAGGGGTTGAAGTTGTAACTGCCAGAAGATTAAATACATATGATATAATGAAAGCTTCAACTCTGGTGCTCGTTGAGAGTGCAGTTGACGTTTTGCAGGCAACATTTGAAACCAGTAAACCTTAAGTGATGAATATTCTGCTTAAACCGATTGTGACTGAAAAGATGACAAGCCAGGGCGATAAATTCAACCGCTATGGTTTTCTCGTTGCTAAAAATGCAAACAAGTTACAGATTAAAAAAGCCGTTGAGGAGCTGTACGGTGTTACGGTTGCTTCGGTAAATACGATGCGGTATGGCGGGAAAATCAAGTCCCGGAATACTAAATCAGGCCTTCTTACGGGCAAAACTGCTGCCACAAAAAAGGCAGTGGTCACACTGGCTGAAGGCAACAAAATAGATTTCTACAGCAATATTTAATAACCGTTATGGCAGTAAGAAAGTTAAAACCTGTTACACCAGGCCAGAGGAACAAGATCATAAGTGCTTTTGACACTATCACAAGCACAACGCCGGAGAAATCCCTCCTTCGGCCGCTCAGTAAATCAGGCGGAAGGAATGTTAACGGCAAGCGGACAATGAGGTACATCGGCGGCGGCCATAAAAGGATGTACAGGGTTATCGATTTTCTCAGGAATAAAGATGGCATGCATGCAACTGTTAAAACAATCGAGTACGATCCAAACAGATCATCAAGGATCGCACTTGTTGTTTATGAGGATGGGGAAAAGAAGTATATAGTTGCACCGGCAGGACTTCAGGTTGGACATAAGATAGTATCGGGAAAGGATGTTACCCCTGAGATAGGTAACACAATGTTCCTCAATGATATACCATTAGGAACGATTGTTCATAATATAGAGCTGAAACCAGGAAAGGGTGCTGCCCTGGCCCGCAGTGCAGGCACTTATGCACAGCTTTCAGCCCGTGAAGGCAAATATGCAACCATCAAGCTTCCATCGGGTGAAACAAGAATAGTGCTTACAACATGCCGTGCCACTATAGGTTCAGTTTCAAATCCTGACCATAACCTTGAGAAATCAGGAAAGGCAGGCCGTTCGCGCTGGCAGGGAAGACGTCCGAGAGTCAGAGGAGTTGCCATGAACCCGGTCGATCACCCGATGGGCGGAGGAGAAGGAAGAGCTTCAGGAGGACACCCGAGATCACGCAGAGGTATTCCTGCAAAAGGTTTCAAGACCAGGGATAAGAAGAAATATTCGGCAAAACATATTTTAGAGAGAAGGAAAAAATAACTGATATATTATGAGCAGATCCATTAAAAAAGGCCCGTTCATTGATTTTAAGCTTGAGAAAAGAGTTCTTGAGATGAATGAGGGCGGGAAGAAATCAGTGATCAAGACCTGGTCGAGGAGATCGGTTATCTCACCAGACTTTGTCGGAAATACTGTGGCGGTTCATAACGGGAACAAATTCATCCCGGTATATATTACTGAAAACATGGTAGGACACAAGCTTGGCGAATTTGCGCCTACACGTACGTTCAGAGGTCACTCCGGTAATAAATAATCTGTTTGGTAAACAAAGTAAAAGATTTTAAAAATGGGTGCAAGAAAAAGAAATACAGCTGAACAGAAGAAAGAGGCCGCCAAAGGCAGATACCAGGCCATCCTCAGGAACTGCCCTACTTCACCTAGGAAAATGAGGCTTGTTACGGATCTGATCAGCGGAAAGGAAGTAAATAAAGCACTTGATATACTCAGGTACAGCCCACAGGAGGCATCACGCAGGCTTGAGAAACTGCTTCTCTCTGCCATCGCCAACTGGCAGTCAAAGAATGAAGGTGTCAGGGTTGAGGAGAGCAACCTGTATATTAAAACAGTTCATGTTGACGGCGGTCGCATGATGAAAAGACTGCAAACAGCACCGCAGGGAAGGGCCTACAGGTTGAGAAAGAGATCAAACCATGTAACTCTTGTGCTTGACAGTAGGCAAAAGGAAATTGAAAATACATCAAAATAAAATATGGGACAAAAAGTAAATCCGATAGGTAACAGATTAGGTATAATCAAAGGTTGGGATTCCAACTGGTACGGAGGGAAGGACTTTTCCGGCAAGCTGGTGGAAGACACAAAAATCAGGGAATACCTGAATGCCAGGCTTGCCAAGGCAAGTATCTCGAAAATTGTGATTGAGAGGACACTAAAGCTTATAACAGTAACTGTCAATACTGCACGTCCGGGAATCATCATCGGAAAAGGAGGCCAGGAAGTCGATAAACTCAAGGAGGAGCTTAAGAAGATTACCAAAAAGGAGGTTCAGATAAATATTTTTGAAGTTAAACGTCCCGAGCTTGATGCAAATATAGTAAGCAATAATGTAGCCAGGCAGGTTGAAGGTAAGATATCATACCGCCGTGCAATCAAGATGGCCATTGCTTCAACAATGCGTATGGGCGCTGAAGGAATAAAAGTCCTCATCTCAGGTCGTCTTGGAGGCGCTGAAATGGCAAGGACAGAAACATACAAGGAAGGAAGGATACCTCTGCATACATTCCGTGCCGATATCGATTATGCACTGGCTGAAGCACATACCAAGGTCGGGCTGATCGGAATAAAGGTTTGGATTTGCAATGGTGAGGTTTTTGGAAAGAGGGACCTGAGCCCCAATATCGGTGCCAGGAACGCCAAAGTCAAAAACCTTAAGCGGAAAGCCAAGAAATAAGCAGTTTCAGGAAATAACTTTTAAATATCAGATAAATGTTACAACCAAAAAGGTCCAAATTCAGGAGAGCCCAGAAAGGAAGAATGAAAGGAAATGCACAAAGAGGCAACCAGCTCGCATTCGGATCATTTGGAATAAAGGCTCTGGAGCAGTCCTGGATAACCGGAAGGCAGATCGAAGCAGCCCGTCAGGCTGTTACCCGTTATATGAAACGTGAAGGACAGCTCTGGATCAGGATATTCCCCGATAAACCCATAACCAAGAAGCCGGCTGAAGTACGTATGGGTAAAGGAAAAGGCGCACCTGAAGGTTTTGTAGTTCCGGTAACTCCCGGAAGGATATTGCTTGAAGCTGAAGGGGTTTCGTTTGAAGTGGCAAAGGAAGCCCTCCGTCTTGGAGCGCAGAAACTGCCCATAACGACCAAATTCGTTGTAAGACGTGATTATACAGAGTAATAACTTCTATTAAGATGAAAACATCAGAAATAAGGGAATTAAGCACATCCGATCTTATTGAACGTATCGACACCGAGAGGACGATGCTTGTACGCATGAAGCTTAATCATGCAATCACTCCGCTCGACAATCCTCAGAAGATCAAGCAGACAAAGATCACGATCGCACGTCTGGTCACTGAACTACGCGCAAGAGAATTAAAAGAGAAATAAAAATAGCCTGATATCAGCAATGGAAAGGAATCTTAGAAAGGAACGAACAGGGGTTGTCGTAAGCAACAAAATGGACAAATCCATTATAGTTGCCGTCAAAGGTAAAGTGAAGCACCCCATTTACGGCAAGTTTATTAACAGAACAAAGAAGCTGATGGCGCACGATGAAGAGAATTCATGCAATATCGGCGATAAGGTTCGGATATCAGAGACCAGGCCTCTGAGTAAGAATAAAACCTGGAGATTAGTTGAAATAATTGAAAGAGCCAAGTAATCATGATACAGCAGGAATCCAGGCTGACAGTAGCCGATAACTCGGGCGCCAAGGAAGTATTATGCATAAGGGTACTCGGAGGCAGCAAGAAAAGATATGCTACAGTTGGCGACAAGATAGTCGTTAGTGTGAAATCAGCACTACCGTCAGGTGAAGCAAAAAAGGGAACAGTAAGCAGGGCTGTTGTCGTCAGAACAAAAAAGGAGATCCGTCGTCCCGATGGCTCCTATATAAGGTTTGACGATAACGCGGTAGTTCTGCTGACAAACCTCGACGAGGTAAGGGGTACGCGTATTTTCGGTCCTGTGGCCAGGGAACTCCGCGATAAGTACATGAAGATTGTTTCACTGGCACCTGAAGTGTTGTAAATTAAATACACAGCGATGCAAAAGAAAATACATATTAAAAAGGGCGATACTGTAATGGTAATTACAGGTGAGTCAAAGGGTCAGAAAGGAAGGGTCCTCAGCGTTGACAGGGATAAAGACAGAGCCATCGTGGAAAGCTTGAACATGATATCAAAGCATACCAAGCCTCATTCAAAAGCTCCCCAGGGTGGGATCATTAAAAAGGAGGCTCCTATTCATATTTCAAACCTGATGCTTATCGACCCTGCTTCAGGTAAGCCGACACGTATCGGGAAGAAACTCAATCAGAAAAATAAATTAGTGCGTTATTCAAAAAAATCAGGAGAGGAGATCAAATAATGTATGTACCTGCTTTAAAAAAGAAATATAATGATGAAATAGTACCTGCACTGGTCAAGGAATTCGGATATCAAACCGTGATGCAGGTACCCAGGTTGGAGAAAATTGTTATTAATCAGGGTGTTGGACAGGCTATCGCTGACAAGAAACTGCTTGAATCGGGTGTAAAGGAATTAACAGACATTGCAGGCCAGAAGGCTGTGCTTACATATTCATCAAAGGATATATCCAACTTCAAGCTGAGGAAAAATATGCCAATCGGCATTATGGTCACTCTGAGGAAGGAGAGGATGTATGAATTCCTTGAAAGACTCATTTCGGTTGCACTTCCGAGGATCCGTGACTTCAAGGGAATAAACGCCAAACTCGACGGACGGGGCAATTATACGCTTGGGATCACTGAGCAGATAATTTTCCCCGAGATAGACCTCGATAAAGTAACGAAGATTATGGGTCTGCAGGTAACTTTCGTCACTTCGGCAAGGTCGGACGAGGAGGCGCTTGCACTTTTAAAAAACTTTGGTTTACCGTTTAAAACATCTAAAAACTGATTTTATGGCTAAGGAATCGATGATAGCCCGCGAGGTAAAACGCGCAAGACTGGCAAAGAAATATGCAGTGAAAAGAGCAAAGCTCAAGGCAGAAGGCAATTATGTGGCACTGAGCCGATTGCCAAAAAACTCCAATCCCAACAGACAGCGCAATCGTTGCAAGCTTACCGGGCGTTCAAGAGGGTATATGAGACAATTTGGCATCAGCAGGATCACTTTCAGGGAAATGGCTTCTTCAGGGCTTATTCCGGGTGTTAAAAAAGCCAGCTGGTAACAATTTATTAAGTACTAACAAAACAAAATAATAAAAGATGACTGATCCGATTGCAGATTTACTGACCAGAATAAGAAACGCCATACTGGCTGGTCATAAGGTTGTGGAGGCACCGGCATCCAATCTTAAGAAAGAGATTGCCAGGATACTATTTGAAAAGGGATATATCCTTAGTTATAAGGTTGTCGAAGGCAAGAATCCCCAGGGTATTCTGAAAATAGCCCTGAAATATAATCCGAAGAACAAGCGGCCAGCTATCAAGGAATTACAGCGGATCAGCCGCCCGGGGCTGCGGCATTACGCAGGAGCTGATGAGCTGCCGAGAGTGCTGAACGGGCTTGGAATAGCAATTATCTCAACCTCCAGGGGACTGATGACCGATAAAGAGGCAAAAAAAGAGAAAATTGGTGGTGAGGTTTTATGTTATGTTTATTAATCAGGAGGAAAACTCAATGTCACGAATAGGAAAATTACCCGTAAGTCTGCCAAAAGGGGTCACGGTCAGCATCAGTGACACCAATGTGGTTAGTGTGAAAGGGCCTCTGGGAGAGCTGAAACAGGCAATCGACAAGGACCTGAAGGTTGAAATTGCAGATAATGAAGTTGTCATTACAAGACCATCTGAGTCGAAATCACATAAGTCTCTTCATGGTCTGTACAGGGCTCTTATTGCCAATATGGTAACAGGTGTTTCACAGGGATATAAAAAGGAGCTTGAGCTTGTAGGCGTTGGTTATCGTGCTGAAGCCAAAGGTCAGAATCTTGAAATGAGCCTGGGCTACTCACATGATATAGTGTTTCAGATTCCTGGCGAAGTAAAGGTAGAAACAAAGACCGAAAGAAGGAGCAATCCGGTAATCACCCTCACATGCATTGATAAACAGCTTATCGGTCACGTAGCTGCAAAAATCAGGTCATTGCGTCCGCCGGAACCTTACAAAGGCAAGGGGATCAAGTTTGTTGGTGAACAGCTCAGAAGAAAGGCCGGAAAATCTGCAAGTGTTTAGGATGTGTATTAATATGGTAATAGTTAGGAAAAATGGCTTTAACTAAATTTGAAAGAAGATCAAGGATCAGGATGAGGATCCGAAAAAAAATTAGCGGCACTGCCGAATTACCCAGGCTGGCAGTCTTTCGCAGCAATAAACAGATATATGTCCAGGTTGTTGATGACCTGAACAAGGTTACCCTTCTCTCTGCCTCATCAAAAGAAAAGGAAGTTGCAGCCCTGACAGGAATCAAGAAGACAGAACAGGCTAAGCTTGTAGGAAAGCTCCTGGCTTCAAAATGCAAAGAGAAAGGTATAGAATCGGTAGTATTCGACAGAAGCGGATATAAATATCATGGCAGAGTAAAATCACTGGCTGATGCAGCCCGGGAAGGCGGATTAAAATTCTAATTGATTATGGCAGACGGTATAAGAAAAGTAAAAACCAGCGATCTTGAGCTTAAGGACAGGCTGGTCAGTATTCAGAGAGTTACAAAAGTAACAAAAGGAGGGCGGACATTCAGCTTTTCAGCAATTGTTGTTGTAGGCAACGAGGACGGTATAGTAGGTCACGGACTCGGTAAAGCCAGTGAAGTGACAACAGCCATTGCGAAGGGAATTGAAGATGCGAAAAAGAATCTCATAAAAGTTCCGGTAATAAATGGGACCATACCTCATGAGCAGACAGCCAAATTCGGCGGCGCCAGGGTATTCATCAAACCGGCATCCGAAGGTACAGGTGTGAAGGCAGGTGGTGCAATGCGTGCCGTGCTTGAGAGTGTTGGAGTGAAGAATGTGCTTGCAAAATCAAAGGGTTCTTCAAATCCTCACAACCTTGTAAAGGCAACCTTCGCTGCACTTCTTGAAATTCGTGACGCATTCTCCATTGCCGAGCACAGAAGCATATCAATGGAAAGAGTTTTTAACGGTTAGTAAAGTTTATCGCAATGGCAAAAATTCGTATAACCCAGGTTAAAAGCAAGAACGGAATGCCCGAACGGCAGAAAAGAACGCTTGAAGCTCTCGGAATAACAAAACTGAACCACAGCGTTGAGCATGAAGCCACTCCCCAGATTCTTGGAATGGTAAAGAAGATCAGCCACCTGCTTAAGGTTGAAAATTTATAAGGTAATAATTCTATTTAAGGTATAAAATAATGGATTTGAGTAACTTAAAACCTGCAAAAGGATCGGTTAAAAGAAACAAGCGTCTTGGTCGCGGACAGGGTTCCGGAAAAGGAGGAACGTCCACGAGAGGGCATAAAGGAGCTCAGTCGAGATCAGGATACAGCAAGAAAATCGGATTCGAAGGAGGACAGATGCCACTTCAGAGACGTGTTCCCAAATATGGTTTCACGAATGTTAATCGCAGGGAGTATAAAGGTATTAATATCAGCACATTGCAGAACCTTGCTGAAAAGAAAAATCTTGAAAAGATCGATTTGGAGGTTCTGATTTCAGCGGGACTGGTTTCCAAGAATGCCCTGGTCAAAATACTTGCTAAAGGGACACTCGACAGGAAACTGGAAGTTCATGCCCATGCATTCAGTAAATCAGCTGTTAAAGCAATCGAGGCTAATAATGGAACCGCTGTAAAACTATGATTTTATGAGACTTTTTCAAACCATAAAGAACATATTCAAGATAGAGGACCTGAGGGCCAGGATTATCTATACCTTCAGCATAATACTTTTATACAGGCTTGGTAAATACATTACTCTTCCCGGAGTTGATCCCTCTCAGCTGGCAAATCTGAAAAGTCAGACTTCATCAGGTATAATGGGTCTCCTTGACATGTTCTCCGGCGGAGCTTTTTCGCAGGCCTCAGTATTTGCCCTGGGTATTATGCCTTACATCTCAGCTTCAATCGTTGTTCAGCTTCTGGGCATTGTATTTCCCTACTTCCAGAAATTACAGAAAGAAGGCGAGAGCGGGAGACGTAAAATGAATCAATACACAAGATACCTGACTGTTGGCATTCTTATTCTGCAGGCTCCGACATACCTTGTCAACCTGCATGCTCAGCTTCCAGCATCGGCATTTATCCTGACAGGTACCTTTTTCCAAATTTCATCGGTGATTATCCTGACAGCCGGAACAATGTTTGTAATGTGGCTGGGTGAGAGGATCACTGATAAAGGCATCGGCAATGGTATTTCACTCATAATTATGATTGGTATTGTAGCCAGGATGCCTGCCAACTTCGTATTCGAAGCAGGAACAAGACTGGGCGGGGCAGGAGGTGCAGTTGCCCTTATTATTGAAATAGTGCTTTTGTTTGTGGTCGTATTGGGAACAATACTTCTGGTGCAGGGAACACGCCGTGTGCCTGTTCAGTATGCCAGAAGGATCATCGGTAACAAGCAGTACGGAGGAGTGCGTCAGTATATACCATTGAAAGTCAACGCAGCAGGTGTTATGCCTATTATATTTGCCCAGGCAATAATGATGCTCCCGATAATTATCGCTGGTTACTCAACCAATCAGACATCAGGCTTTGTTGTTGCATTCTCAAATATGTATGGTTTCTTGTATAACTTTGTGACTGCGATCCTTATCATTCTGTTCACTTATTTCTATACAGCCATCACGATCAACCCGGTTCAGATGGCCGAGGATATGAAGAAGAACGGAGGTTTTATCCCGGGAATAAAGCCGGGCAGGAAAACCGTGGAATTCTTTGATATGATCATGTCAAGAATTACGCTGCCGGGCTCCATATTCCTGGCAATTATCGCCGTGCTTCCTGCAATTGCTGTAGTAGCAGGCATTACACCGCAATTTGCACAATTCTATGGTGGAACATCGCTTCTTATCCTTGTGGGTGTTATTCTTGATACACTCCAACAAATTGAGAGTCACCTGCTTATGCGACACTACGATGGTCTGATGAAAACCGGCCGGGTTAAAGGAAGGTCGGGCGCAGTTACATCAATTTAAATAAGTATTACGTTCTTTGATGTTATATTATAAGAATGATGAAGAGGTCGGGTTGTTAAGAGAAAGCAATTTACTGGTGTCAAAAACACTTGCTGAAATTGCATTGCATATACAACCCGGAGTCACAACTCTTTATCTCGACAGAATTGCCGAAACATTTATCCGCGATCATCATGCGGTTCCGGCATTCAAGGGATACGGCGGTTTCCCGAAAAGCCTCTGCACGTCGGTAAATGAAGAAGTGGTCCACGGCATACCTTCAGATTATCTGCTTAAAGAGGGTGATATTATTTCAATCGACTGCGGGGTGATCCTCAATGGATGGTATGGTGATGGCGCTTACACGTTCGCGGTAGGAGAGATAAGTGCGGAAGTAAGGAAGCTGATCGAATTTACCAGGTCATCGCTTGAGGAAGGAGTTAAGGCGGCAATTGCAGGGAACAGAATAGGAGATATCTCATCGGCAGTTCAGACCATGGCAGAGAGCGGAGGTTTTTCAGTGGTGAGGGAGCTCGTAGGCCATGGAATCGGCAAAAAACTGCATGAGCCTCCTGAAGTACCAAACTACGGAAGGAGGGGCACAGGTCCCAGGATGGGAAGGGGACTGGTTATCTGCATTGAACCGATGATAAATCTGGGAAGGAAAGAGACCGTTCAGATGAAAGACGGATGGACCATTAAAACAGTTGATGGAAAACCTTCGGCACACTTTGAATATGCCGTTGCAGTTAACAGGGGACAGGCTGACGTCTTGACAACATTTGAATTTATCGAAGAAGTTTTAAATAAAATGTAATCATATGGCTAAGCAACCATCTATTGAACAGGACGGTACAATCATTGAAGCCCTTTCCAACGCCATGTTCAGAGTAGAGCTTGAAAACGGGCACGTTATCACAGCTCACATCTCAGGAAAGATGAGGATGCATTATATAAAGATATTACCGGGGGATAAGGTGAAAGTGGAGATGTCACCGTATGATCTTACAAAAGGAAGAATAACATTCAGATATAAATAAGAAATATTAAAATAATGAAAGTAAGAGCATCTGTAAGGAAGCGCAGCGCTGACTGTAAGATAGTCAGAAGGAAAGGGCGCATATACGTTATAAATAAGAAAAATCCCAAGTTCAAACAGAGACAGGGATAATTTGATTAATTTTGCAAACTATTTAAGAAAATTAATATGGCACGTATTGTTGGGGTAGATTTACCAAGACATAAAAGAGGAGAAGTCGGACTGACTTACATTTATGGCGTAGGCAGAAGCACAGCCCAGAAGGTGCTCGACGAAGCCGGTGTTGACAGGAATGCCAAGGTTGAGGAATGGACCGACGAGCAGATCAACACTATCCGCCGGATTCTTAACGAGAACTACAAGCTCGAAGGTGAACTCCGTTCGGAAACCCAGATGAACATCAAACGGCTTATGGATATCGGATGTTACCGTGGTGTTCGTCACAGGATTGGCCTACCGGTAAGAGGACAGAGTACAAAGAACAATGCAAGAACACGTAAGGGCAGAAAGAAAACCGTTGCTAACAAGAAGAAAGCTACTAAATAACACAGAATATGGCAAAGAAGACAGGAGTATTAAAAAAGAGGATCGTCAAGGTTGAACCATCAGGTCAGGCTCATGTTCATTCATCTTTCAATAATATAATCGTTACACTGACAAATAGTTCCGGTCAGGTCATTTCATGGGCTTCCGCCGGTAAAATGGGTTTCAAGGGTTCGAAGAAAAACACTCCTTATGCTGCACAGATGGCATCCGAAGAATGCAGTAAGATAGCTTATGATCTGGGTCTGAGAAAGGTGAAGGTTTATGTAAAGGGACCAGGATCAGGACGTGAATCAGCCATCAGGGCAATTGCCAATTCCGGCATTGAAGTCACAGAGATTGTGGATGTAACTCCGATGCCCCACAATGGTTGCCGTGCTCCCGGAAGAAGAAGAGTTTAATAAATCCTTAACTGAAAAATTGTCTGATATAAAACAACAGTGAAATGGCAAGATATACCGGCCCAAAATCAAGAGTCGCAAGAAAATTCGGTGAACCGATTTACGGACCCGACAAACACCTGGAAAGGAAGAATTTCCCTCCTGGTCAGCATGGAATGAACAAGAAAAGGAAGAAGACATCTGAATACGGGATCCAGCTGAGGGAGAAGCAGAAGGTGAAATATACCTATGGTGTACTCGAACGTCAGTTCCGGAAAACATTTGAGAAAGCTTCAAGGACCAAGGGTGTTACCGGTGAAGTGCTCCTGCAGCTTCTTGAATCGCGTCTCGATAACATTGTGTACCGTCTGGGCGTTGCCCCGACAAGAGCCGGAGCACGGCAGCTGGTGTCGCACCGCCATATCACGGTTAACGGTGAAGTCGTCAATGTTCCGTCATTTCAGCTTAAACCCGGCGATATCATCGGAGTACGCGAAAAGTCAAAATCTCTTGAAACGATAGTAGATGCGCTGACAACAAAGAAAGGATCAAAGCTCGCATGGCTTGAGTGGGATGAGACACAGATGGCAGGCAAATTCATGAGCGTGCCGCTGCGCACTGATATTCCCGAAGATATTAAAGAACAACTTATTGTCGAATTGTATTCAAAGTAATAATATAAGATAAATTCTATGGCCATACTATCATTCCAGAAACCCGATAAAGTTATAATGCTGGAATCGGATGACAAGCTGGGAAAATTCGAGTTCCGTCCTCTAGAGCCTGGTTATGGCATTACTGTTGGTAATGCCCTGAGAAGGATTCTTCTTTCTTCTCTGGAAGGCTATGCCATTACAACGGTTAAGATCGACGGCGTCGATCATGAATTCTCGACCATTAAAGGTGTAATGGAAGATGTGACCGAGATCATCCTTAACCTTAAACAGATTCGATTTAAAAGGACCGTGGATGATGTGGATCATGAAAAGATCACAGTAAAGATTCATAATAAGGACGTTTTTAAGGCAGGCGACCTGAACAATTCACTCAGCAGCTTCGAGGTACTCAATCCTGACCTGGTTATTTTCAGGATGGAACCCGATGTAAAGACACAGATCGAGCTTAACGTCAACAAGGGAAGAGGCTATGTTCCGGCTGAGGAAAATGAACCTGCCGACAGTGAATTCGGACTGATTGCCATTGACTCTATTTTCACCCCGGTAAGGAATGTGAAATATGCAGTTGAAAACTATCGTGTCGAGCAGAAAACCGACTACGAGAAGTTGCTGTTCGAGATCGAGACTGACGGATCCATCCTTCCGAAAGATGCTCTCAAGGAAGCAGCCAAAATACTCATTTATCACTTCATGCTGTTTTCCGACGAAAAAATAACACTCGATTCGGACGATAAGCTGGCCAATGAGGAATTTGATGAGGAAGTTCTGCATATGAGACAGCTCCTTAAGACAAAGCTGATAGACCTCGACCTGTCAGTAAGAGCTCTTAACTGCCTTAAAGCTGCTGAGGTTGAAACTCTTGGTGATCTTGTCAAGTTTAATAAGAATGACCTTCTCAAGTTCAGGAACTTTGGAAAGAAATCACTTACAGAGCTTGATGAGTTGCTTGAATCCATGAGTCTTTCATTTGGAATGGATGTGACCAAATACAGACTGGAGAAAGATTAATTTGATAACTGTTTGAGAATATTGAAATGCGACATTTAAGAAGTATAAATCATTTAGGGAGAACGAGTTCGCACAGGAAGTCGATGCTTTCCAATATGGCAACATCACTTATCCTTCACAAGAGGATTACTACCACTACTGCCAAGGCTAAAGCTCTGAAGACTTATATTGAACCACTCATCACCAAATCAAAGAAGGATTCTACCCACTCGCGGAGAGAGGCATTCAGCCTGCTAAAGGATAAAGGGGCTGTATCTGAATTATTCAGGGAGATATCACCCAAAGTAGCCGACAGGCCGGGAGGATATACCAGAATACTTAAAATAGGCAACAGGGTCGGCGACAATGCCGGGATGTGCATCCTGGAGCTTGTGGATTACAACGAAGCTATGCTGGGAAGCGGTGAGGCCGCAAAAGCCAAAACAACAAGAAGAAGGAGATCAACCAAGAAAAAAACTGAAGCTGCGGTTACAGAAGAACCGGTAAAGAAAGCAAAAGCTGAAAAGGGTGAGGAGCATGTTGAAGATGTTAAGAAGACCTCAGAGGAGCCAGCTCCTGAAGATGAAAAATAAAGCAAAAAAATAATTTCAGATGAAAGGGATTTGTCGTTGCGGTCGTAATCCCTTTTTTTGTATATTGCCACATTGTTTAATTTAAAATAAATTTCTATGAGTCAAATAGTTAGTGTGCATGCTCGTGAGATTCTTGATTCCCGCGGCAATCCAACAATTGAGGTTGATGTATCCACGGCCAGCGGGTATTTCGGCCGTGCTTCAGTACCATCCGGTGCATCAACAGGCGAAAACGAAGCTCTGGAACTGAGAGACGGTGACAAGAACCGCTATCTGGGCAAAGGAGTCCTCAAGGCAGTTCACAATGTAAATAATGTAATTGCCGAGGAAGTAAACGGCATGGACGTAACTGACCAGGCAGGTATCGACAAGAAAATGATCGAACTGGACGGGACAAAAACAAAAAGTAATCTTGGAGCAAATGCTATACTTGGGGTCTCCCTGGCAGTTGCAAAAGCAGCTGCCCAGCTTCACGGACTGCCGCTTTTCCGTTATATCGGCGGTACAAATGCCGTTACTCTGCCGGTACCGATGATGAACATTATCAACGGAGGATCGCATTCGGATGCTCCGATTGCATTCCAGGAATTCATGATAAGGCCTGTCGGGGCTCCTTCATTCAAGGAAGGTCTGCGGATGGGTGCCGAAGTGTTCCATGCTCTTAAAAAGGTGTTGAAGCAGAGAGGTTTGAGTACCGCAGTCGGCGACGAGGGCGGATTTGCCCCTACACTGAATGGCACTGAGGATGCACTTGAGACTATACTTAAGGCAATCACATCTGCCGGCTACAAACCAGGTACAGATATTACCATTGCGCTTGATTCGGCAGCTTCGGAGTTCTATAAAGATGGCTTATATGATTATTCGAAATTTGAAGGGCCAAAAGGTGCCAGGAGGACATCAAAAGAGCAGGTTGACTATTTTGAGAAGCTGATAAGCAGTTATCCTATTGACTCAATTGAAGACGGAATGGCAGAGAGCGACTGGGACGGATGGAAGATGCTTACAGACAGGATCGGTGCGAAATGCCAGATCGTAGGCGACGATGTTTTTGTAACCAATGTCGATTACCTGAAAAAGGGTATAGAAATGGGTTGTGCGAATTCGATCCTTATAAAAGTGAATCAGATCGGGACACTTACCGAGACTTTGATGGCTATTGAAATGGCTCACAGGGCAGGGTATACAAGTGTCACATCGCACAGGTCGGGCGAGACGGAAGATTCAACAATTGCCGATATTGCGGTTGCAACCAATTCGGGACAGATCAAAACAGGTTCCTGCAGCCGCACTGACAGGATGGCAAAATACAACCAGTTACTCAGGATCGAGGAGATGCTGGGAGACCTGGCTGTGTATGGATATAAAAAATAAAAACGCTATCTAAATTGCTGTAAATCAGTAACTTTTGTTGCTCCTTGATGTTATTAACAATTTGTTAATAACTTTTGTTAATACTCGGTTTACAACAAAGAGCCCCTTAGTTTTGTTTATACAGTTGATTGAATTAAATTTGATCTATCGGGTGAGCGATAAAAGGTTGCTCGAACGATGTGGAACCGGAAAAGGTTACTTAAATGAAACACGACCCGGTTCGGTCAGACCTTCGGGCCTGCGCATCAAGAGAGCCGAAGTCTGAACGATGGGACCAAAAGTCCCGGGTGTTCAGGAGGTCGCCGAAAGCCGGAAACGTTCTTTCAACGATTGGGTCACAGGGCTTCAGAAAAGCGGAGGGCTTCGGCCCCGAGTCAACTGAAACTAGCGCCGGATCCTTCGGGAACTGGCACTGGAGCCTGAAGGACGCTTCGTCCCGGAAAGTCCTGCCGAAAGGTGGGAACAAAGGGACAGCTGTAAGGTTCTGCCGTAACAAGCATGACCTGAAAGCCAGGGGTTGCAGGTACAGATCGTAAGACCTGGAATGCAGCCGATCAGAATAACAGTAGCCCGACGCCGTGAGCGGCTTCGGTTGCTTACGACGGATGGGAACTACTCCTCGGATTAGTTCCCATTATTGTTTTATATACAGACATATTGAATATATAAACCCACCCCAGATCCCCCTCCAAGGAGAGGATTAATTTTTATTACTCCGTCATTGCGAGGATCCCATTTTGCTTAGACAAAACGGGAGACGAACCAATCTTTTCTTCTGTTGTATTAATCTTCTATCTTTGATCTCTATTCTCACTTTATGCCATTTTCAGGATTATCGGATTTCATTGCCTTGCTTGAAAAAAGAGGCGAACTTAAAAGAATTAAATCCTTTGTCGACCCTGTACTCGAAATAACCGAAATCACCGACCGCATAACAAAATCAGGCGGGAAAGCCCTGCTTTTCGAAGATACCGGTACCCGGTTTCCCCTCCTCATAAACACTTTCGGTTCCGATTCCCGCATGGCAATGGCAATAGGAAGAAACAACCTCGATGAAACAGGCAGGGAAATAGAATTGCTTTTTAATAACCTTACACGAACGGGAGGAACCCTGATCAGCAAAATAGCCATGTTTCCCGGACTGGCCAGGTTATCCGGATTTTTTCCTTCACGGAGCAGAAGGCGGGGATTGTGCCAGCAGGTCATACAGATGGAACCTGATCTCAGTATTTTGCCGGTTCTTAAGTGCTGGCCTCATGACGGGGGACGCTTTATCACCCTTCCGGTGGTTCATACCGTTCATCCTGTAACAGGTAGAACCAATGCAGGGATGTACAGGATGCAGATACTGGATAAATGCACCACAGGGATGCACTGGCAGCGGCATAAGACGGGGGCAGGCCATTTCGAAGCATGGAAAAAGAGCGGGAAAAGGATGCCTGTGTCTGTTTCACTTGGCGGAGATCCGGTTTATACCTATGCAGCTACAGCACCGTTGCCTGAGAACATTGATGAATACATCCTGGCAGGTTTCCTGAGAAAGAAAAAGGTGAAGCTGGTAAAATGCATTACAAATGACCTTTATGTTCCATACGATTCTGATATTGTGATAGAGGGTTATGTCGATCCTGCCGAAGAGCTTGTGATGGAAGGACCCTTTGGCGATCATACCGGTTTCTATTCACTTGCCGATTTTTATCCCCGGTTTCATGTAACTTGCATATCCCATTCGGAGAAGGGAATATATCCTGCAACGGTTGTCGGCATCCCTCCATGTGAGGATGCATGGCTGACCAAAGCAACGGAAAAGATCTTTCTTGCCCCTGTCAGGCTTACACTGCAACCAGAAATTGAGGATTTTCACATGCCCTGTACCGGTGTAGCCCATAATCTTGTTATTGTCAAAATAAACAAAACATACCCTGGACAGGGGAAGAAAGTGATAAGCTCACTTTTCGGGGCAGGTCAGATGATGTTTACCAAATACCTGGTTGTGGTGAGTGGTGGAACAGACATCAGGAATTATGGTGATCTGCTCCAGGATATATTCAGGAATACGGATTTCAGGAAGGATCTTCTGTTCACTTCAGGTCCGCTGGATGTGCTTGATCATTCATCCGATATTCTTTCACTCGGGGGTAAGCTGGGTATTGACGGTACTGTTAAGATGCATGAGGAATTAAACATGCAGAAAGTTCCATATGATGAATTGAGGGAAGGAGCTGCCTCTGCATACTTTAAAAAGTTCCCGGAGCCGATTATTGAGGTTAACCAGCCATCCGGCCTGTCTGTTGCTGCAGTGGCCCTGGGGCAGTCAGAAGATCCGCAGGCTGTGGGAACAGCGATAAGGATTTTTAAGGAAGCTCCGGCAGAAGTTACACCGCGTCTCATTCTCGCAGTTGATGATACTGTTGATGTAAATGATTGGCATACAGTGGCATGGCAGGTTCTGGGAAACACCGATCCGCAGCGTGATATTGAATTTATTGCAGACAATTCCATTTTTATTGATGGAACTATAAAAGCTTTTCGTAAAGGAGGTTTTCCGCGTCAATGGCCCAATGTTGTATGTTCGGCAGCAGAAACGATCAAAAATATTGATCAGAAATGGGAATCCCTGGGAATCGGAGCCTTTATATCCCCTCCGTCGCTTAAAAGCTTAAAGCTGGTCCGTAAAGGGAAGTCTGAAGTGACAACCGGTGGAGAATAACTAAATGAATTTCTTTATTATATCAATAAGATGCGAAGGCTGGAAAGGTTTGCTGATATAATCGTCTATACCTGCAGAAATGCATTTCTCCTTGTCCCCGAGCATAGCATTTGCAGTTATCGCGATTATGGGTACATGGGCATCTGATGATGCTTCAAAAGTCCTGATCTTCTCCGCTGCAATAAGTCCGTTCATAACCGGCATCTGTATATCCATTAGGATTATATCGTAATTACCGGAGGTGAATTTGTCCACAGCTTCCTTGCCGTCAGAGGCGGTATCAATACTGCTCACCAGAGATTTGAGGGTGAGAAGGGTAATCTTCTGGTTGATCAGGTTATCTTCAGCAAGCAGGATTTTAATGTCTTTCAGCTCCTTATGAACTATATCCTTGCGGGGAAGCCCGATGGTCTTTGAAGTTGCCGTTTGCCGGCCCGGTTCCATTGCAATATTGGTGAACGGAAGGCTGATGGTAAGAACTGTGTAGTTCGTTCCGAATTCCTGGATGAATATGCCTTTTCTGGCTGCTATAAGTCTTGCCGCAAGACTGTACTTCAATTCCTTTTCATCGATCAGCACTATATCCTTGTCGGTCTGAATTCTGATGCCGACAAAAACTTCATTACCAGTTTCTTTCTCTTTTCTAAGGCTGATATTGACCTTTGTGGGTCTTTCCGAATCATGATTTTCAATGGTATTGAAAATGTCAAGGAGTATTTGTTTGAGGATTATCGGATCGCCAAGATAATCGAAACCGGTAACATCCTTTTTGTTCAGAATAAAATCAATATTGGACTTATCCTTGAGGTTGTAAAGTTCAATTGTATGCTGGATTGTGGAGTACAGATTAAACCTGATATGCTTCCTCGATTCAAAGCTCAGGTGTCCGGCCGATTTCATTGTTAATTCATTAACAGAACTAACCATGTTTTTGGTTGAGGCGACAAAGGTTTCAATCAGATCTTTCTGCTTTTTCTGCAGGTCCGACTCCATGAGCATGTCAGTAATGATGACCAGGTTGTTCAGCGGTTCTCTGATCTTATGGGAGAAGTCTGTTATAACTTTATCTTTATTCTTATTTGATACAGCGGCATCATTCAGGGATGATTTTACAGAGTCCAGCAGGTCCGTGGCCTTTTTGATAAGGTATAAGCCAAGGGCCGCTGTAATAATTATTAAAACACCTGCAGGCAGTTTAAGGTCGAACAGGATCAGAATTATGGCTGCTATTAGTCCGGATATAGCAGCATATACGCAGTTTACTATATTCCTGTAGTTCTTCTCATAAGTGTCTCCGGCCGGTTGATTCAAATCCCCATTATTGGGGTTTCCGGTTTCATTGATCATAATTCCCTTTTTTTTGACATCCGGTAAAAATAAGCAAAATATATGATAAATATACCGGGGCATTTAATAACACTCTTTGATGGAAATCGTTAATTTTGCAAATACGGTATGAATTTTGCGTGAAACATTTAAAGGATTAAAGTGAAAAAGTAATGAAAAAGTTATTCAGAAATATACTTTCTGTAACTGTTTATCTTTCAGCGATTTCACTCGTTCCGGTGATCGGGCAGGGGGAGGGACAGGTACAGGAACTGGCAGGGATGGTAAAATACACCCCTGACTTCAGATTTAAAGACGGCATCTATCTTAATTTTGACCAGGTTAAGCTTAACAGCCCTATTCCGAAAGCCAAGCTGCTTACTTCAGCCGATTACAACGATAAGGAGTTCTTCAAAGAGCTGATGGAGTCAGATAAGGTCTATTTCTATGACAATATGGGCATCAGGCAGGAGGTCGACAGAACATCGATATGGGGATATGCCCGCAACGGGGTATTGTACATTCAGGTGCAGGAGAACTTTAACAGAATTACCTTTGTTGGCAACATCAGTCATTTCGTTGCTGATATAACAACTTACGATCCAAGGTATTATAATTCTCCTTATGGTTCTTACTATGATCCGTATTATTCATATTACTCTCCATACAGCTACTACGGGAATTACTATAATCCGTATGGTTCATATTATTCTCCCTATTCAAGAAACCTTGCAAGGAGTGAGATCAAGCAGTTTATAATCGATTTTGAAACCGGGAAAGTCATGGACTTTGATCTGGAGAACACCCAGCTTCTGCTTATGAAGGATGCTCAGCTCTATGAGGAATATGTTCAGCTCCCGCGGAAGAAGAAGAAGGAGCTGATGTTCGTATACATCCGCAAGTTCAATGAAAAAAATCCCCTGTATTTACCTGTAACTGAGTGATAAACATGAAAAGAACATTTCTCGCCCTGACGCTGATTATAGTACCTTTAATAGTTGGCGGACAAGCACCTTTTCCCTCTAAAAATGAAATAAAGCAATTCAGCGCTTCGAAAACCTGTGTGGTTCTCGAGGACGATTCTTTCTCTGCATTTAATGTATACATGAAGGAGTCCATGAAGGAGTTTTGGACTGTAACGCCTTTTGAATTTATTGAATCCACCGAGTTTAATGTGCGGAGGCTTAAGCCGGAGTATTCGTTCATAGTGCTTACCGAAACCAACTATGACAAGGATAAGTCAAATTCAGTATTTAATTTCATTAACCTGCTCCAGGGGAAGAATGTTGAAAAGCTCGGCCAGATGCCGGAGATATGTGCAGTCCCGCTTTCATTTGCCGGAGAGGATGACATAGAATACGGATATAAGCTGGGAGCCATCCTTATGTTTATGCAGAAGCATGCCAGGCTGATTATGGAAGATCCGTCCAAAACAGGAAGAAAATACCTGAAGTTTTATAATGAGAATGTCCCCGCACTGGTAAATAGAACTATCCTGGTAAAACAGGAAGACCTGGCACCCGAAATAGGGACTATTGAAAGGATAAAAGCAATCTACTCAAACAAGATAGAAATTGTTCCGGAGGAAGCGATAGTTAAGGCAATTGAGACCAGGGCTCCTTCCACTGTTATCCTGCATAAGGTTGGCCCGGTTGGAGAAATGCAGGGTGAAGGATACTGCTTTAAAATGCTTATAGGAACAGACGATGCCGATATGTATTATTATAATCTGCATGCCATCGATAAAGCAAATCCAAACGGTTTGCTGCCGGCGGATCTTAAGCGTCTGGCAAGGTTTGACTGATGCAGCAGTACAGGAAACAGGCCGTCTTTTCTATAAACAACCAATATCATGGAAGAAGTTAGAAGTTTGTCGGAACCGGAAAGAAACTGGGCAATGCTCTGCCATTTATCGGCCTTTGCCGGATTTTTCTTCCCGTTTGGCAGCATAATTGGTCCACTTATCTGCTGGCTTTCGCGTAAGGATGAATCGGCCTGGGTCGACGAAAACGGTAAGGCATCGATGAATTTTCAGCTTTCGGTTCTTCTTTATATAATCCTTGCTATCCCGCTCTGTTTCATTTTAGTCGGAATACCTATTGTCATATTCCTTGTAATTCTGAGAATAGTCTGCATTATAATCGGCAGTATTAAGGCCCCAAAAGGCGAAAGGTTCAAATACCCGCTGGCAATACCGTTTATACAGTAAAATTACAGATACTCATCCCTTCTTTTCCCGTCATTTGCATATGCAATTAACCCTTCCCCCAGCCCCTTCCCTTAAGACTAAGGGAAGGGGTGAATATGCTTATATACAATAAATTACACCCCCTTCTCTTAGACTTAAGAGAAGGGGGCAGGGGGGATGAGTTTATGACAAACATGAAATTCTAATGAATTGGAAGTAGCCATATTACAAGTTGAATTTGATTTTTATCCTTAATTTTTCCTACCTTTCCTGTTTAACGCTCTCTCTTATGGGATCACACGATAATAAGAAAAAAATCAGCGTGGAAAAATTCAGAAAAAAAGATCTTTATCATGATTACCAGCCTGAGAAGAAGAGGAAACTTGGGCGCATTGAATTTGAAAAGCTCCTTCGTAAAAAAGAGATTGAGCTGGTCAAGCTCCAGGAGTGGGTAAAGGCAAACAAGCTGAAGGTGGTAGTGATCTTTGAAGGGCGCGATGCCGCCGGAAAAGGCGGGGTGATCAAAACCATTGCAGGGTGCCTTAATCCCAGGATATGCCGGATTGTGGCTCTTGGAATACCCACTGAAAGAGAAAAGACACAGTGGTATTTCCAGCGGTATGTAACCGAACTACCGGCTGCCGGCGAAATAGTCCTTCTTGACAGGAGCTGGTATAACAGGGCCGGTGTTGAGAAGGTAATGGGATATTGCACAAATGAAGAATACGAGGAATTCCTCAGGTCATGTCCGGAGTTCGAAAAAATGCTTATAAGGTCGGGGATAATTCTGGTGAAGTACTGGTTTTCCGTAAGCGACCGTGAACAGGAGAAACGTTTCCAGGACAGGATCCAGGATCCCACAAAACGATGGAAGATAAGTCCAATGGATGTCGAATCGCGTGATAAATGGGTTGAATACTCGATGGCCAAGGATAAAATGTTCTCATTTACCGATACCAAACAGTCGCCATGGTACGTTGTAAGGGCTGATGATAAAAGAAGAGCACGCCTGAACACCATTGATCATTTTCTCTCCCTGATACCCTATAAAGATCTCACACCCAAGCCGTTCAAGCTTCCTCCCCTGAAGCGTGACGTTGCTTACGTAAGGCCACCTGTTTCCGATCAGACTTTCGTTCCGGAGAAATACTGAATATCAGGACAAAAGATAAAAGTAAAAAGATAAAAGTAAAAGCTAAAGATCTTGTAACGAAAGATTTTTTCCTGAGCTTTTTAATATCCTTTTGTCTTTATACTTTTGTCTTTTATCTTTTTCTGTTTAAATATGTCTTCAAAACCCTCCATACCCAAAGGAACACGCGATTTCTCAACCGATGAGATGCTGAGGCGGGAATTTGTCTTTGATTCCATAAAAAAGGTATTCAGGTTATATGGCTATCAGCCTATTGAAACTCCGGCGATGGAAAACCTGTCCACCCTGCTTGGAAAATATGGCGAAGAGGGTGATAAGCTCCTGTTCCGGATACTTAACTCGGGAGATTTCCTTTCAGATATGACAGATGAGGATCTGGTTAAACGCGACCCTGGAAAACTATCGGCACAGATCTGTGAAAAAGGTCTGAGGTACGATCTCACCGTCCCCTTTGCCCGTTATGTGGTTCAGCGGCGAGATGAGATTATCTTTCCGTTTAAAAGATACCAGATACAGCCGGTATGGAGAGCTGACCGTCCCCAGAAAGGTAGATACCGCGAGTTTTTCCAGTGTGATGTGGATGTTATCGGAAGCGACTCGCTGCTGAATGAATATGAGCTAATAAAGATCATCGATGATATCTTTTCTGCCCTTAAGATCAATATCATCATTATGATAAACAACAGGAAGATCCTTTCGGGAATTGCTGAATTTATCGGAGAAGGCGGGAGGATTACCGATATCACGGTGGCGATTGATAAGCTCGACAAAATCGGTACTGATGCCGTTAATTCGGAACTCAGGGAAAAGGGAGTCTCAGGCACAGCAATAAAAAAACTGCAGCCTTTTCTCAGGCTGAAAGGCGGAACTGTTGAAAAGCTGCAGACCCTTGAAACGCTGCTTGCAGAATCAGGAACAGGAATGCTGGGCATTTCAGAGCTTAAAACATTGTTTTCATATGTCGAGACGGGTGAGCTGTCCGGCAGGGTAAGGTTTGACCTCACACTTGCCCGCGGATTAAATTATTACACCGGTGCCATCATTGAAGTCAAATCGGCTGATGTGGCTATTGGAAGCATCTGCGGTGGAGGTCGTTATGATAACCTCACCGGCGTATTCGGGCTGGAAGGAGTTTCCGGTGTCGGCGTATCATTCGGCGCCGACAGGATCTATGATGTGATGATGCAACTCAATCTCTTTGAGCAAAAGAGCTCTTCGTCAACTGAAGTGCTTGTGATGAATTTCGGAAGATCGGAAACCAGATATGCTCTGAAGATCCTCACGCTGCTCAGAAGCCAGGGTGTGAGATCGGAACTTTATCCCGACCATGTGAAGCTGAAGAAGCAGATGTCATATGCCGATGCCAGAAAGATACCTTATATAGTTATTGCCGGTGAGGAGGAGATAAAGAGCAATGAGCTCATTATTAAGATAATGGCGACAGGGGAGCAGAAAAAACTTCCACTTGATGATCTTAAATCAGTTATCCTGTCGGTGCTAAAAGCTGACGGCAGATAAAAAGCCTCTGACTTTTTCAGAAAATTCCTTAAGGTAATTGATACTCTCTTTGCCTCAGATCGTCTCTCTGCGGGTTCCTTTGCTGCAACTGGTTCAGAAGCTGCATCCTGTACTGGTTTTCAGCCTGGTATACTTTTATTACTTTGGCAGGAGGAAGCGCCACTTTTAATTGTTTATGGAATGCCACGGCAAGTTCTGTTTCTGCCACCTGCAATTCGATAAGCTTATCGCCGGCTGCTGCCAGCTCCTTTTCACTGAGTGTTGATCCTTCCTGGTTAACTCTCCGGTTAAGCTGTACTCTTTCCTGCTGGATCTGAGCCTTCCTGTCCTGGTAATCATTATATAAGGGCCAGAACTTCTCGGCTTCGTGCGGGGTCAGATTCAGCTTCCTGGTAAAAAATGCAATTTTATATGCGGTAAGCTTCTCCCTGTTTGGATTCTGTGCAAAGGCAGCAGAAGAGAAGAGAACCAGGATTACATATATAGTAACATACTTTATTTTCATGGCGCCGGAATTATAATAGTTCATATATTTCATTCTCATTAATATTCTCAAGCATAAGATAATCAATTATTTCTCTGTTGTTTACTTTGGGCACTTCTTCAAAAAGTATTAATGATCCTACACTCTCTTCAAGAGTTATGAGATCAGTATCATCAGGGTACGATTCAGCAAATTCCTGCAGGCTTATCTCCGGAAGTTCCAGGTTCCTGCTGCCGGGCAGGAATATTTTTACAGCACCATAACCAAGAAGGATCAATACTGCGACTGAAGCGGCAACTGCCAGCCATGGCCTCAGCCTGTGGTATATTCTTTTCTTCACTATCGCAGGTTCAATGTCTGCAGTAGCAGAAATTATTTTCCGGTTAACCTCTTCAAAGTAGTTTTCCGGTACTTTAAATGGATTCTTACCCGGTATGTTTTCTGTTGGTTTCATCGTAAGTTATA
>Ga0113563_10000078_pt1 | contig 32797 bp, 34 predicted proteins | sample Mud3Dept3metaG_FD_80117 | JGI IMG/M metagenome (GOLD analysis project Ga0113563, IMG submission 80117) | Freshwater wetland microbial communities from Ohio, USA, analyzing the effect of biotic and abiotic controls - Mud 3 Core 4 Depth 3... | ecosystem: Environmental > Aquatic > Freshwater >... | reverse complement strand
TTTCGGAGAAGCGGTGTTTTCTTCGAGTCTCGGGTCATCCCGGCCGATGCTTCCGGCGCGTACCGCCCGAACCCCCAGGCCCCAACAAAACTGGTTCCGGGCCACCCGTGACTGAATGGTTACATTCGGGGGCTCTTTTCTCTTGCCCTGATCGCGCGATAATTTTTTACGATAAGCCTTCCCATTTATTTGGAGGCGCAGATTTAGCAAGAACATACCAAATACACGATTTTTTCCATAAAAATACCGAAAATACCCCATTGGAATAATCTTCCGTTAGTCCAAAATAAAAATGCAGATGACCTTTTTACGAGACCATCAAAATTGGCGAGCCATAGATCGCTTTTGGGAATAAGGAGTTGGTAAAGATCGGACAAGGGCCAAACGACTCGGGCAAGGTAAGCATCTAAAAAATGGAGGCACAAAAAGATCATGGGAGGGAGAAACAAATGGACCGGTCCAATAAATTCATTTCATTCATTTTATCCTGGTTCTTGGTGGCCTTTTTCGCCGGTGGGGCGATTGCTCAGCATAAACACGACCACGGCGGTCCTGCGCCCAGTAGTCCAATAGAGCAGAGGCAGGAAAGGTCTGTGAAAGGCGGACCGCTTCAGTCTGCAACTGTCGAGGGATATAAGATCTCTTTCGAAGTTATGGATATGTCTGCCCACATGTCTATGCCGGGTATGAAAGGCAGCTCCATGGATGCGGCCGCCCATTCAAAGACCCATGCCCTTATGCTGACGGTGCAGGACACGGCTTCAAAGGAAATCATCAGCGACGCTAAGGTTCAATATACCCTCACCTCTCCGGCGGGGGGAAAAGAAACCGGGAAACTGGAATGGTCCGGGGACCACTATGGCGGAGGATTCAGCCCGAAGGAGAAAGGGACTTACCAGGTGTGGATAAAAATCGAAAGCGGAGGAATGGAACGAGAGGCGACTTTCAAGTACGCAGCAAAATAGAAATTCGCTCACGGGGAAGATTTTCGAAAGGGGAATTCTTATGCATCGATTCGTATGCGCTTTTGTCGCCATCGGGTTGTTGATTTTTCCGGGGGCTCTTTTATCTGCAGATCCTTCGGAAAAAGCCGCCCTCGAAGAGAAGATCTCCAAGGGGGCTTCCTTGCCGGATTTCATCCAGTATGCCTACCAGACAAATCCGTCCGTCAAGGCTGCCCGTGAGGGCTGGAGAGCCGTCATCGGCCGCTACCGGGTGGAAACGGGTTACCCCGACCCCGAAGTCGTCTCGAATTATTATCCCAAGCCCTTGATGGCCGAGTACGACGTCATGATCTCCCAAATGATCCCCTTTCCGGGAAAGCTTTCCAAGGCCGGAGAGGTAGTGGAGACCGAGGCGCAGATGGCCCGTCTGGAGCTGGATAAAGCATTGCGGGACGTCATCGTGGGAATCCGGGAGTCCTACCATGAGCTTCTTTACATCCAAGACGCCAAAAGGGTGGTGGCCTTGACCCGGGATCTTCTGGAGCATCTGCGCAAAGTGGGGGAAACGGCCTATGCTCAGAATCGGGCGACATTTTTTGATGTGACCAAGGCCCAGTCGCAGCTTGCGCAGCTGCAATATGATGCGGTTCTGCTGGAAGATCTGGAACAGACGGAGAAGGCGCAATTGAATGCCCTTCTCAGCCGGCCGCCAGGCGCCGAGATCAAGCTTCTGGACGGAGGATCTCTTCCAGCCGTTGTTTATAAGCTTGAGGAGTTGTACGGTCTCGCCCACAAATATCAGGAAGAGATCCGGTTGGCTGAAACCCAGATTAACAGGGCGAGGGCCAGGGTCGGGCTGGCCAAATACGAATATGGACCTTCCTTCCGGGTCGGGGTTTCGTATGCCAAAGGAAATCCGGATATGGTGCCTCCGGAGTTTCGGGATTCGGTGGGCGTTCAATTCGGGTTTTCTCTTCCCCTTTGGTTCAACAAGAACGCGGGGCGCCTGGATGAAGCGCGCGCCGAGGAACTCAAGGCGCTCTCGATGAAAGATGACCAGGTCAACAAGACCAACGCCCTGATCCGCAATCTATATTTCCGGCTGAAGAATTCGGAGAGGTTGATTCTTCTCTACCGGGACCAGCTTCTGCCCCAGGCAGCCCGATCCATGGAAATTGCCGAGACCTGGTTTCGGGAGAAACAAGGCAGCTTCTCCGATTTCGTGGAAACCGAGTCCGTTTATTATAACTTCCAGCTTTCTTTGGCCAGAGCCAAGGCGGACTATGGCAAGTATTTGGCCCAGATGGAAAGGCTGTGCGGGTTAAGCCTGATCCGCAAGGCGGAAAACGGAGGCTCCGAGGTCCCGGAGGGGCGGTCCCGATGAAAAAAGGATTCTTTCTGGCCTTGGTGCTCGGAATGGGGATGTTCCTTCCCGCCTGCACCCGGTACCAGGACCTCAAGAAAGATTGGGAAAAGTACGAACCGACCGCCTTCTATCGGGAATACGCAAGGCCTGTGGATGTCAGGCCGATCGCGGCGACTCCGGCGAATCGGGATTTTGAAAAGGAAGTTCGGAAGGTCCAGGAAAGAAAGAAACAGTGGGAGGATTCGTTAAAGACACCCGAGGAGGAAGAGGGTTTTTACAGGCCCGATCCCGCCCGGCTCAAAGTCCTTCTGCCCGCAGGGGAAGAGCCCTCTTTGGCAGAGCAGACTTTGGCCGGGAATGTCGCGTTGGAGGATTTGGAAATTCTATCCCTGGTGAGAAATCCGGGAGTGAAAGGGGCGGAACGGACCCTGCAAGCGTCTCTGGAAGCCTATAGCCAGGTCTCGAACCTGGATGAAATTCTCAGGCAGTACACGGCTTTTACAGAGGGATTAATGACCGGAATCGGCCCCATGGTGGGCGGGGAATCCATGGAAATCAAATTTCCATTCCCGGGGATTCTGGCACTCAAGGGCGAGATCGTAAACCTGGAGGTAACCGCCTCCAAAGAGATGCTGGAAATCGCCAAGAGAATGGCGCTTACCCAGATTCGGCAGAGTTATTGGGAACTCCTCTTTACCATCCGAGGCCAGAAAATCAACGCAGAGATGCTTGTCCATTTTCAGCACTTGGAAGCCGTGGCCAGGGTCCGCTACGAAACGGGAAAAACGAGTTTTCAGGATATGATCAAGATCCAGATTGAAACGGACAAGCTGGGCGAGGAGCTTAAAACCCTGCGCGAGGAGCAGAAGAACTTCGAAGCTAAAATAAGGGAAATTCTTGATTTGACGCCGGGAACAAAAATAGGCCTTCCCGTGGCCCGGACTCCCCGGCCGGAAATCCCTTCCCTCGATGATCTATACCGAATAGCCTTGGAACAGAGGCAGGAACTGCGCCAAATGCGGGCCATGATCGGCAAGATGGAGCGGATGATCGAAATGGCCGAGACCATGATCTACCCCCCTTATTCCTTGAACTTCTCCCTTTTTCAGGACGAGGCGATTGCCCAGGTGGGAACCATGGCGATGAAAGAAACCTTTCCCGTGAAAGTAACGGCGTCCACAGGCGCCGGCCTTCCGCGGATGCCCTGGTACGGGACCAATGACGCCTACCTTCGCGAGACACGGCAAAAGCTCGCGGCCCTGCGGCAGGATCTTAAGAAAACGGAAGACGAAACTGTTTTCAAGGTCCGGGCGGCATGGTTTCGCCTGGACCGGGCAAAGCGCCAGGAGGCCCTCTATGGTCAAAGGGTGGTGAATCTATCCCAGGCAGCTCTGGAGGTTTCGACGCGGGCGTATGAGACGGGCAATATTTCTTTTGCCGATGTGATGGAATCCTACGGCAGCTGGCTCAATTCCCGCCTCTCCCTGGAAAGGGAAAGAAGCAACCTGGGCATTGCCCGGTCCGAGGTGGAGGAAGCTGTGGGAGGGCGCTGGAAGGAGTGAAAAGGGAAATTCCTAAAAGTTTCCAGGTCGAATTCAATTTGGAGATGAGTCTCAAAAAGCCCTTCTAACCCCCCGTTTGCAAAGGAGGGGCAGGGGGATTTATGGGGATGATCGGAAAGCGGAATCAAATGGGGGATAAGGATGAAGAGAATTCTTGGAGGAATATTTATTGGCGGGCTTTTGATAGGCTTATCTGCCTGCAGCGAGCAGCGGGCAAAGCTCGCGGACCTTTTCCGCTGGGGGGACAAAGCCCCGCAGCATACCGTTCGCAAGGCAGACCCGAAGCTCGCTGAAGACCTGGATATGAGCAAAATGACCCTGGAGAGTCTCCAGAGAGAAGGAATAAAAATCGTGGAGATATCCCCGGACAGTATCTTTGTTTCTCCGGAGAGGCAGCAGATCAGCGGCATTCGCTTCGGGCAGGTGAGCGTGCAGAATATGGAGATGGTCATCCAGACCGTGGGAAAACTCGAATTTGACGAGAAGAAAGTTACCATGGTCAGTCCCAAGATCGGGGGCTGGATCGAGGATCTCTATGTGGATTACACCGGGAAGCTGGTGCGGAAAGGGCAACCCCTCCTCTCCATTTACAGCCCGGATCTCGTCTCCGCCCAGGAAGAATTTCTTCTGGCCATGAAGATCAAGAAGGTTTACGCCGGGCACCCAACGGCGGAGTGGTCCCCCCAGGGAGAGAGCCTGCTTCAGTCAGCCCGGAAGCGCCTCCTTCTCTGGGACATTACCCCCGGGCAGGTCGAGACCCTTGAAAAAACCGGCGAGATCAAGAGGAACCTGACCCTTTTCTCTCCGGTGGACGGATTTGTGGTGGAGAAGATGGTTTTCCAGGGAATGGGCATCATGCCCGGAACCGCGCTTTATAAGATTGGAGATCTATCTTCCATCTGGGTCATTGCGGATATTTACGAATACGAGCTGCCTTTCGTTCAGGTGGGCCAAAAGGCCTCGATCGCCCTGTCTTACTACCCCGGAGAATCCTTTGAAGGCACGGCGACCTATATTTATCCGTCCATGGACCCGAAGACGCGCACGGCCAAAGTGCGTTTTGATCTTCCCAACCCGGAATTCAAGCTGAAACCGTAGATGTGGGCTACCGTGGAAATAAAAATCCCCCTCGGCCGAAAGCTGGTGGTTCCGGACGACGCCGTGATGGATACCGGAACGATGCAGATGGCTTTTGTGGACCGCGGCCAGGGGTATTTTGAACCCCGGCATATCCAGGTAGGATCCAAAGTGAAAGGTTTTTATGAAGTTCTCTCAGGTCTCAAGGATGGGGAAAAGGTGGTTACTTCGGCCAACTTCCTCATCGACTCGGAGAGCCGCCTTTCCGGAGCGATGGGGGGCATGGCCGGAATGGGGCATCAACATTGAAAAGCCGTTAGGCGCAAGGGGTGAGGCGTACGGGGAAGAAGGCCAAAAGACAATCGCAAATTTCAAATTGCATAATGCAAAATGAAAAAATCATAGCGCCAACCTTTGAAAGCTGATTGCTACAAGATGATTACCAAGCTCATTGAATACAGCGCGAAAAACCGGTTCATTATTTTTATTTTCACCTTCTTCGCCATCGCCTGGGGTGTCTGGGCGCTGAAGAATACGCCCCTGGATGCGATACCGGACCTCTCCGACGTCCAGGTGATCATCTACACCGAGTGGGCGGAGCGGAGCCCCATGCTGGTGGAGGAGCAGGTTACCTATCCCCTTGTCACTTCCCTCCTGGCCGCGCCATACGTGAAAGTTGTGCGAGGGTTCTCCTTTTTCGGGATTTCTTTTGTCTATGTGATCTTCGAAGACGGGACGGATATATACTGGGCCAGAACCCGGGTTTTAGAGTACCTGCAGGGTGTTTCGGCAAAACTTCCGCCCGGAGTCACCCCCACTCTGGGACCGGATGCAACCGGGGTCGGCTGGGGCTTCACCTATGCCCTCGTGGACACATCCGGGCAATACGACCTCGCTCAACTCCGCACCTTTCAGGATTGGTACGTGCGCTACTGGCTCCAATCCGTTCCCGGAGTGGCGGAAGTGGCCTCCATCGGGGGCTTTGTCAAACAGTACCAGGTGCACCTCAATCCGGACACCCTCAACGCCTACAAGATGCCCATCATGACCGTGGCGGAGAACATCCGCAAGGGGAACCGGGATACGGGAGCGAGGGTGCTGGAATTGACCGGCCGGGAATACATGGTCCGGGGCCGGGGGTACATCCAGAACATCGCCGACATTGAAAATATTGTGGTGGGCGCGGATGAGCGGGGGACGCCGATTCTGGTCAAGAACATCGGCAAGGTGGCGCTGGGACCGGATATCCGCCGCGGTTCGGCTGAACTGGATGGAACCGGAGAGGCCGTTGGCGGCATTGTGGTCGTCCGTTTCGGCGCGAACTCTTATGATGTGATCCAACGGGTGAAGGCGAAGATTAGAGACATCACCCCTTCTCTGCCTGCGGGCGTAAAGATCAAAACGACCTATGATCGGTCCGATTTAATCGAGCGCTCCATTGCGACTTTGAAGGAAAAGCTTATTGAGGAATCGATCATCGTCAGCCTGGTGATCATCCTTTTCCTCTTTCATTTCCGAAGCGCCCTGGTGCCCATCCTCACCTTGCCCATCGCCATTCTGCTTTCCTTCGTGGGCATGTATTACATCAACCTGGGGTCCAATATCATGTCCCTGGGCGGAATCGCCATTGCCATCGGGGCCATGGTGGATGCGGCCATCATCATGGTGGAGAACGCCCATACGAGGTTGGAGGAATGGGAGAAGGAAGGAAAGCCCATCGCCCGTACCGAGCTTCTCATCCAGGCCGCAAAGGAAGTGGGGCGGCCTCTTTTTTTCTCCCTCTTGATCATCACCGTATCCTTTCTCCCCATCTTCACCCTGGAAGCCCAGGAGGGAAGGCTTTTCAAACCCCTGGCCTTCACGAAGACCTTCGCCATGCTCTTCGCGGCTTTCCTTTCCGTAACCCTGGCGCCGGTTCTCATGGTCCTGCTCATCCGGGGAAGGATCATTCCGGAGACGAAGAATCCCATCAACCGGCTCCTCATCTGGGCTTATCAGCCCGTTCTCCATTTCGCTCTGCGGTGGAAGAAGATGATGCTGGTCCTTGCGCTCTTGGCCATGGCGGCCACGGTCCCGGTTTTTCTCAAGCTCGGCTCGGAGTTCATGCCGCCCCTCTATGAGGGGACGCTTTTCTACATGCCCACAACGCTCCCCGGCGCCTCCATCACGACCGTGAATCAGATGCTGCAGATGCAGGACAAGATCATCAAATCCTTTCCCGAAGTGGAATCGGTCTTCGGCAAGGCCGGAAGAGCCAACACCGCGACCGACCCCGCGCCCTTGGAGATGTTCGAGACGGTCATTAACCTGAAGCCGGAGAAGGACTGGCGGCCGGGCCTGACGGTGGAAAAACTCGTCAGCGAGCTGGATCAGGCCGTAAAGATGCCGGGGGTCTCCAATGCCTGGACCATGCCCATCAAGGCAAGGATCGATATGCTCTCCACCGGGATCCGGACCCCGGTGGGAATCAAGGTCCTGGGGCCGAAGCTGGAGGAGATCCAACGGATCGGAGAGCTTTTGGAGGCGACCCTCAGAGAGGTTCCCGGGACGAGAAGCATATACGCGGAACGGGTGACGGGCGGGTACTACCTGGATTTCAACATCCGGAGGGAGGAGATTGCCCGGTACGGATTAACGGTCGAAGAGGTGGAGGCCGTCCTGGAAACGGCTATCGGCGGAATGACCGTCACGACAACCGTGGAAGGGCGCGAGCGCTTTCCGGTGAATATCCGTTATTACCGGGACTTTCGGAGCGACCTCGGTTCCCTGAGGCGGGTCCTGGTCCCGACCGTGAGTGGAGCCCAGATTCCTCTCGGTCAATTGGCAGACCTGAAGCTAACCACAGGCACGACCATGGTGCGCAGCGATGAAGGGGAACTCGCCGGCTATGTTTACATCGACGTAACCGACAGAGATATCGGGAGTTATGTGAACGATTTGAAAAGGGCGGTTGCGGAAAAGGTTCGGGTACCTCCCGGATATCATCTGGTATGGAGCGGACAATACGAATACATGGAAAGGGCGAAGGAACGGCTGAAGATCGTCATCCCCTTGACCCTCCTGATCGTTTTCGTGCTTCTCTATTTCAACACCGCCCATGTCGGCAAAGTCTTTATCGTCCTCCTGGCCGTTCCCTTTTCCCTGATCGGAGCCTTCTGGTTTATTTACCTCCTGGGGTACCATCTGAGCGTAGCGGTTTGGGTGGGCATTATCGCTCTTGCGGGGGTTGACGCCGAAACCGGAGTCATCATGCTCCTCTACCTCGATACGGCCTATGAAAAATGGAAGAATCAGGGAAAGATGCGCAATCTGAGTGACCTCCGGGAGGCAATCGGCGAAGGGGCGGTGAAGCGAATCCGCCCGAAGATGATGACGGTCATGGCTATCATCATGGGGCTTCTCCCGATCATGTGGAGCCACGGAGCCGGCGCGGATGTGATGAAGCGGATTGCGGCCCCCATGATCGGCGGAATCGTAACTTCCTTTATCCTGGAATTGATCATCTACCCGGTGATCTTCGAGATCTGGCGAGGCCGGGCTATCCGTAAAATGGCGGAGACCGAAGGGGGCAAAATCGATCCGGCCCTGTGAAGGGTGAAGAGGGAAAAGGTTAATGCAGAAGGGGCAAAATCGGAGGTTGGAAATCGATGAAATTCATATTCCCTATAGGGATCCTGGTTCTCGCGGTTTTCGTCTGGTTTTTTCCAGCGATCGCGCAACATCAGCATGGAGGCCACTCGATGCCGGGAATGCTGGGTATGGAAGGCGAGAAAAAGAGTGAGCCGACCATCGGCAAGGAAGCGTCTCCCACCCGCACCTTCCTTTTGGAGGGGGGCATCAAGGCATCCTTCTCCATCATGGGCATGGCCGAGCACAAGAAGATGCTTCGGGACATGAAGATGAAAATCGAGGTGGACCCCCAGGCTACTCATAATATTGCCGTTACCCTGTCTAATACGCGCTCGAACCTGCCCGTCATGGACGCCGTGGTCAAAATGAAGATTATCGACCCGCAAGGAAAAGAGGAAACGAAACTGTTGGACTTCGTCCAGGCCATGAATCAGTATGCCGGTGACTTCGCCCTTTCCGAGAAAGGGAAATACCAGATCCTGATCCTTTTCAAATCAGGTGGCAAGAAACATCCGGCCGGGTTCTACTATGTTCTGAAATAGGCCTTCCCAAAGCCGTGGAAATAGACTTGAATCCGAAGGCCCCCTTCCGGCTGATTCCCTTGCTTTTGATAGAAACCTTTATGAATGACCTTCAGAGCTAAATTCCGAGGATTTGCCGGAAATTCAGGGATTGTTTCATTGCGATACCGATTCCGAAGAGAATTTCAATAACCCAGGGCAACATTTTTTTGTTGACAGCGGCGAGAGGTTTCAATAATATAATAAACAGATAGTCATCTTATCAAGAGTGGCGGAGGGACTGGCCCGGTGAAGCCACAGCAACCGGTCCCGCGAAAGCGGGATGCAGGTGCTAACTCCAGCAAGGCAGGGATGCCTTGGAAGATAAGATTGGATTAGAATGTTCTAAGCCCTTTCTTATCAGCCGAGAAAGGGCTTTTTTTTTACACAGAAGGGGGGTGGGGGCGATGGATTGCGAAACCGACATGGCGGAAGGAGACATGCGTAGAAATCCGTTATTTTTCTTAACCCGTACCCTCCCCTTTCTGCGGATCATCAATCCAGAATGACCGTTGGCCGGCAGGACGGATTGGAGGAAGGACTGGCGAAAGGAGCCGAAAGGAATGAGTCCCAACAAAGTGAATAAGACCGTCGCGGAAATAAACGAAAAAATCCGCAAAGGCAAGGCGGTAGTCGTCACCGCCGAAGAGATCATCGCCATCGTCGAAGAGAAAGGCGCCGTGAAGGCGGCCCAGGAAGTGGATGTCGTTACCACCGGGACCTTCGGGCCTATGTGTTCATCGGGGGCCTTTATGAATTTCGGGCATACCCAGCCCCGGATCAAGGCCGCGAAAGTGTGGCTGAACGACGTGCCGGTTTTTGCCGGCCTGGCGGCCGTGGATGCTTACATCGGCGTGACCGAACCGGCAGAAGACGACCCGTTGAACAAGGTCTTCCCGGGGGAATTCCGGTACGGCGGGGGACATGTAATTCAGGACCTGGTGGCAGGAAAAACGCTTCGCCTGAGGGCCGAAGCCTATGGCACGGACTGCTATCCTCTAAAGAAACTGGAAAAAGAAGTTACCCTGAAAAACTTGCCGGAGTGCTATCTTTTTAATCCACGCAACGCTTACCAGAACTATAATTGCGCCGTCAACCTTTCGGAAAAGACGATTTACACTTACATGGGGGTTCTGCGCCCCCAGGGGGGGAACGCCAATTACTGCAGCGCGGGACAGCTGAGCCCCCTGTTGAACGACCCGCTCTATAAGACTATCGGGATCGGGACCCGGATTTTTCTGGGGGGAGGGCAGGGGTTTATTGTCTGGCGCGGCACCCAGCACAATCCCAATGTAAAGCGGGGTCCGAACCAGGTTCCGCGGGCCGGCGCCGGGACCCTCTCGGTTTTGGGGGACCTGAAGCAGACGAGCCCGGAATGGCTCGTCGGTGCCAGCTTCCAGGGGTACGGGTGCACCCTGGTCGTGGGCCTGGGGATCCCCATCCCCGTCCTCAACGAAGAGATCGCCCAGTTTACGGCGGTGAAGGACGAAGACATCTACACCCAGATCATCGATTACAGCAAGGATTATCCCGAAGGCGGGCCGATCCAAAGCCTGGGGGAGGTCAATTACAAACAGCTGAAGGGCGGGAAGATCAGATTCAACGGCAAAGAGATTCCGACCACCCCGCTGTCGAGCTACCCGAAGGCCAGGAAAATCGCGGGGATTTTGAAGGAGTGGATCCAGAAAGGAGAATTCCAGCTCGGAGAACCGCAGCAATTGCTTCCCACCGTCAAGCCCTAAGGGCGCGAGAGCGCAAGTCGCGAGAGCGTTTGGGGAATTCATTCCCTTTGCGCCTCACGCCTTGCGCCTTCCGGCCTCTACATGTGCATTTCGATGATGTCCCCGTCGCGGAGGACGTAATCCCGCGGGACCATCTGGCCGTCGTATTTTTCTTTCCCCCAGATGCGGGCGTATTTCAGTTTTTGGGCGAAGTCCTTGTGGATCTGGGCGGCGAAGTCGAGGACCGTTTTCCCCTCGGCCAGGATGACCGGATCGCTCAGGTCGGCCGGTTTTCCCGGCGCCTTGGTGTAAACCCTCACGCTGTCCAGAATGGAAAAAATCTCCCCCTTGGACTCCTCCAGGTTAAGATTTTCCTTGGCCGAAACGCAGATCGCGGCGTATTTCGAGGAAAAAAGCTCCAGGAGAACCCGGCAGTTTTCCCGGGCCTCGGGCAAATCCGTTTTGTTGCCGATCAGGATCGCCCGTTTATAAAAAAAGCCGACGGCGCTTTTTTTCTCCTCGGTCTTTTGCAGGACCTTGATCCGCCGGCGGTCCAGTTCCTCCAAAATCAAATCCACCTGGGTTCGGCAGTCTTCGGAGAGATCCAGAACAAAGGCCAGGGCCTCGGCGTTGCGGATGAGGTTAAAAAGCCCGGTTTCGGCGAATTCGTCCATCAGGGGCGGAGCGTCCACAAGCTGAATCTGGACATTTTCGAATTTCATCATCCCGGGGAGGGGGGCGCGGGTGGTGAAGGGGTAATCCGCGATTGCCGGGAGGGCGTTGGTGAGCGAAGCGAGGATCTGGGATTTGCCGCTGTTGGGCAGCCCCACGAGAACGACCTGGGCGCAGCCTTCCTTCCTGACGCTGAAGGGGTCGTGCTGCCGGGAGGCGGAAGGACGCCGCTGGCTTTCCTCCTTGTGCTGCGAGAGGCGCTTGCGGAGCTGGGCGATCATTTTGTCCGTGCCCTTGTGGTGGGGGATGATCGCCAGCATCTCCTCCAGGGCCAGGATTTTTTCCGGGGTCGTTTTCGCTTGGCGGTACCGTTCCTCGGCTTCCTTGTATTGCGGAGGAAGGTTGGCAGGCACGGGGGCTCCTTACTCTTCCTCTAAGCCCGAGAAGACAACGGCCTTAAAAAACTCGCAGGCTTCGCAGTCGCGAATCTTCTGAGCATGACTTCCGGCGACCTTTCCTTTGCATTTTGTCCCGGCAATGGGCCAGCAGAGGCGCCCGTAATCGGGATAGGCCGGGCAGCTCCGGTCGCGGTCGCGCCCGCAACCCGTCCTTTCCCAGCATTGTTCTTTCCCCGTGAATTTCATGGCCGATACCCCTCGATTTTTTTGCCATCGTATAGCAAAAGATTGGAATTGGCAAGATTCATCCGCTGTCTTTCTGTCCCGGACAGTGGAGAAGGGGTTTTAGCTTAGCCGGCATTTTCCTAACCTGCCGAGTCCGTTTATTAGTATAATAAAATAATGGTCTCGTAAAAAGTCCATCTGTCCCGCTTGGAGCGGGATTGCGCGCCTTGATCCCGCCTATGGCGGAGAGCTTTTTACGAAACCATCGTTCTTCCGACTTTTTACGAGGTCATAAAAATTTCCCCTTTCGAGGGCAATTTCTTCGACGATGAGGGCGGTCGATGAAGAAGATTGGAACCTTTCATGTCCTTACGGACACCTGTCTCCAGACCCGCTTCTCCCATCTGGAGCTCGCTGAATTGGCTATTGCCGGCGGGGCGGACACGATTCAGTTCCGGCAAAAAGACGGTTCGACCCGGGAGATGATCCGGATTGCTGAGCAGGTACACACCTTGTGCAAAAGGGCCGGGGCGGCCTTCATCGTGAATGACCGGGTGGATGTGGCCATCGCCTGCCGCGCGGACGGCGTTCATCTGGGGCAGGACGATTTTCCCATTCCCCTGGCCAGAAAGCTCTTAGGAGAGAAGGCCATCATCGGGGGGTCGGCCGGGAGCCTGGAAGAGGCGCGAAAGGTTCTCCTCGAGGGAGCTGATTACATCGGGTTCGGCCCCGTCTACCCCACCAGTTCCAAGGAGGACGCCGGTCCGGCAGCGGGAGTCGGCCTCCTGAAGCAAATCGTGGAGGCGATTCCCCTGCCTATTATCGCTATTGGAGGAATCGGCAAGGAGAATGCCGCTCCGCTGATCCGGGCGGGGGCGCACGGTTTCGCGGTGATTTCCGCGGTCTGCTGCCAGCCCGACCCGGCGGAAGCGGCCAGATGCCTTCGAAGGCTGTGGGAGGATCATTCCCATGACTGAGAAGGTCTGTGATATCGGAGAATTCGGGCTGATCGGGAGAATCCATGACCTGTTGAAGAAAGAAGGAGTTCGGGGCGAGCGGGTGACCGTGGGAATCGGCGACGATACGGCTTCCTTCCTCCCGCGCCCCGGATTTGAGCTCCTGGTTACCTGCGACTGCGTGGTCGAGGGCCGTCATTATCTGCCCCGCCATATCAGCCCCTTTGATTTGGGGCGCCGGGCGATGGCCCTGAACATCAGCGACATCGGGGCCATGGGCGGGATGCCCCTCTACGCCCTAATCTCTCTGGGGTTGAAGGGCGAGATCCAGGTTCAGGACATCGAAAATATGTACCGGGGCTTCCTTGCGGAACTGAACCCTTTTGAGGCTGCCATCATCGGCGGCAACCTGACCCAGTCGGGAGACGGGATGTTCATTGACATCACTCTGATCGGGGAGGTGGAGCAGGGCAGGGGCGTCCGCCGCTGCGGCGCCAGAGCAGGGGATGCCATCCTCGTAACCGGTTACCCGGGGCAGGCGGCGGCCGGGCTGCAGCTTCTGCTGCAAGCATCCCAGGATGCGAAGATGGTGGAGCACCCTCTGGTCAAGATTTACAACACTCCATCGCACCGGGCCCGACTGGGGATGGCGGTGGCGCGCACCGGTTGGGCGACGGCCATGATTGATACCAGCGACGGCTTTTTGGGGGACCTGGGGCATATCTGCGAGGAGAGCGGGGTGGGGGCCGAATTGGTCCAGGAGAGAATTCCGGTCAGCGAAAAACTCCGCGAAGCCGCCCTCAGCCTCCGGCGGAGCCCGCAGGACTTCTTCCTCGGAGATAGCGATGATTACGAACTGGTAATTACCTGTCATCCCCGGCACGTGGAATCCCTGCGTTCGGTCATTTCCCGCCAGGGCTCCCCGGTTGCGGAAGTGGGCAGGATCACGGGGGCTTCCCGGGAAATCAATCTGCTGCTGCCGGACGGGCAAAGACGCCCGTTGAAGCCGTCAAGTTGGGACCATTTTCGCCCTGCCGATCCGGGGGAGACGAAATAGAAAGAGGAAACAGCCCTTATGATGGATGCCAAAAGTATGGCCCAAAAAGCGGCCGAGAATCTGGGGCGGCTTCGGGAAAGAAAGCCCCTGGTTCACAACATCACCAATTTCGTCGTCATGAACTATACGGCTAATGCCCTTCTGGCCTGCGGAGCATCTCCGGTGATGGCCCACGCGCTCGAAGAAGTGGAAGAGATGGTTTCTCTGGCGGGGGCCTTGGTGCTCAACATCGGCACCTTGAGCCCGGCGTGGATCGAAGCGATGTTAAAGGCGGGGAAAAGGGCGAATGCCCTCCAGGTTCCGGTAATCCTGGACCCCGTGGGCGCCGGGGCCACCCGGTTGCGCACCGATTCGGCCCGGCGGCTGATCGAAAGGCTTTCGCTCCGGGTCATCCGGGGGAACGCTTCGGAGATCCTGTCTTTGGCTGAAAACAGAAGAGATTCCCGCCCGAAGGGGGTGGATTCCGTCCACGCCGTCGATGAGGCCGCCGAGGCGGCGGCGGGCCTCGCCAGGGACCTCAGGACGACGCTGGCGATCACCGGCGCCGTAGATCTGATCACGGACGGGGAACGGATCTGCCGCGTGCTGAACGGACACGAAATGATGGGTTATGTCACCGGGACGGGCTGCACGGCGACGGCGATTATCGGCGCGTTCCTTGCGGTTGAAACGAACCCGGTGGATGCGGCCGCCACCGCCCTCTCCTATTTTGGCCTGGCGGGAGAAATGGCGGCGGCCCGGTCGGTCGGCCCCGGCAGCTTCCAGACGGCCCTTCTGGACGCTCTTTATGGAATGGACTCGGAGGAGCTGAGAGCAGGAGCCAGGATTCAGATTTGAAAATCCCGTGAGAATTAAGCAGGCCTTGCCCGAATCTCTGCCTATCCCAGCCGGTCTTTTCACGAATTCCCCCGCCGCCCGCCCGCCCAAACTTTCGTATTAAACGCTGAGAGGGAGGCAAGAAGACCGGCGTATTGCCCTTTTGAAATTGAAATGATAAAATTCACTCGACCTCGCGTCCCCAGGAGATGAACGCATGAACGATTTCTATAAATGCCAAGCCTGCCAGAAATTGGTCAAGGTGATCAACGAGGGGAAAGGTGAACTGTCCTGTTGCGGCGGCCCCATGAAGATCCTCTCCGGGTTCGGCTCCATCAACGAGATCCTCGATTTCGCAATTGAAAAAGAGCAGGAGGCCAGCCAGTTTTACGCCGACTGGGCGAAGAAATTGACCTCTCCCAATCTGGATCCCGACCAGCTTTTCCTCCTCCGGGATATGTTCGAGCAGTTCTCCCAGGAGGAACTGAAGCACAAGGAAAAGCTGATTGGGGTCCAGGCGGGGAATTCCTTCCGGCCTTCGAAACAGGCCACCGATCTGAAAATCGTCGATTACCTGGTCGACATTATGCCCTTCCCCAACATGGACTACCAGGAAGCGCTCATCATCGCCATGAAGCGGGAGAAAGCGTCGCTCAAACTGTACAGCGATCTGGCGGCGGTCGCCGGCTCCGAAGACCTGCAGTCCCTTTTCACCGCCCTGGCGCAAGAGGAGGCGAAACATAAGCTCCGGCTGGAAACCGAATACGAAAAGGAAATATATACCGAAAACTGATTCTTCCGGGGCGGATCCGGAAGGACCCCCCGCCGGAATTTGGAAAACGAGGGCCAATGAACAAGAAGGTCAAAGACGTTCAAAAAATCTTGGAGGCGGAAGTCCTGTCGGGAGAAGACAAGCTCGAAGCTGAAGTCAAATACGTGGGCGCGGCGGACATGATGAGCGACATATTGGCGCTGGCCAAACCGGGAATGCTTGTTCTCACCGGCTACACCTATCCTCAGGTCGTCCGCACGGCCCTGGTCACCGACGTGCTCGGCCTCGTGGTGGTTCGCGGGAAATATGTCCCCCCCGAAACCATTGAATTGGCGCGGCAGAACAACCTCCTGATGCTGCGCACCAAAAACTACATGTATTCCTCCTGCGGCAAGCTTTACGCCCTGGAACTTCAGGGAATCGATGAAAGAAAACTCTAAGCTTTCCAAATACGCCTCCATCTTCGAGGACGTCAAGGCCTCAGACATCATGTCTCCCAAAGTGGTGGCGCTCACGGCGGACAAGAAAATCGCCCACGCCAAAGAGATGATGAAACTCAAGAAAATTTCGGGGATCCCGGTCATCGATGACGCGAAAAAGCTGGTAGGCATCATTTCGATCGAGGATATCATCAACGCCCTGGAACTCAACCGCATCAACGAGCCGATTCGCAACATCATGTCCCAGAGGGTGGTGGCGATCGGCCTCAACGAAACCCTCTCGGAAATCGTGGATAAGTTCGAGAGTTTTAAATTCGGCCGGTTTCCGGTGGTCGATGAGGAGGGCCGGATCCGGGGGATCATCTCCAAGGAGGACATCCTCCACGGGATCATCGAAAAATTCAACCTGATCTACATCCATGACAAGAAGCGGACCGCCGCCCTCAATACCGAGTCCTCGATCATCACCGGCGAACAGCTAAAAATCGACGAGGCGAAATTTCATTATGCCATCGAGACCAGCGACATCGGCAAAGCCGGGACCGGCGCCAACCTCCTGAAACAGTACCTGAAGGAGAAAAAATTCAACGCCGAGCTGCTCCGGCGGGTAGGGGTGGCCACCTACGAATCGGAGGCCAACGTGGTCATCCACAGCAAGGGGGAAGGGGATATCTACTGTTTCATCGACGAGGACCGGATCATCGTCCGGGTCGTCGATAACGGCGTCGGCATTGAGGACCTCGAAAAGGCCATGAAAGAAGGATACTCCACCGCCCCCGACTACGTCCGGGAACTCGGGTTCGGGGCCGGCATGGGCATTCCCAACATGAAGCGGTTTTCCGACAAACTGGTCATCCTGTCGGAAAAGAACGTCGGCACCCAGGTCGAGATGATCTTCTTCCTGCCCAACCCCGCCGCCCCGTCGACGTAAGGAAGTTTTTTCAATCAAACCGACCGCAGCCTCCTGGGAAGAGAGTCCGCCCCAAAAGTGAGGAGGACCTCCCCGGATGTTTGCCGCCGGAGGGAAAATGGAAACTGTGGATTGCCGCGGACTGGCTTGTCCGCAACCCGTCGTTGAGACCAAGAAAGCCCTGGAGCGGGCGGAGAGCCGGGAGGTCGTCGTTCTGGTGGACAACTCCGCTTCCCGGGAGAACGTTTCCCGGTTTGCCGCCAGCCAGGGGTATCAGGTTAGTGTTAAAGAGGACCAGGGCTTCATCGCGATCACCATCCGCCGAGAGGAGGGGCTTAGAGAAGAAGAGGCGAAGCCGGCCGTCCCGAAATCCTCCCCTGGGGGGGAACTAATTTTCTTCATCGATTCCGATTGCCTGGGGAGAGGGTCGGATGAGCTGGGGGGGATTTTAATGCGGGCTTTTCTGCATACCCTGGGGGAGGCGGAGGTCAAGCCGCGAAAATTGATCCTGGTGAACAGCGGCGTTAAACTGGCCTGTACGGGATCGCCGGCGCTGGAGGATCTGCAACGGATCTCCTCTCAGGGGGTGGAAATTCTTGCCTGCGGGACCTGCCTGAATTATTTTGAGCTGAAAGAAAAGCTCGGCGCCGGAAGGGTGTCGAATATGTATGAAATTCTTGACGCCGTGAGCCGGGCGGGGAGAACCATCAAAATTTGATGGTTCTGGGCAGGATCTCACCTCCATTCCCGTAACTCCCCGGAAAGGGGGAGTCCAGAAGCAATCGAATCCCGTTCCTATAGGGGCTGAATTCCTGCTTCGGTAGGGGACGGATAGAAAATCTATCTGTCTCACCGGATCGAGATAGGGCAGCATCCGTACGCCCTGCACCCTTCGGGCGAATCGGAATTTCGGAATTCCAGGAGAGAAAAGATTCTATTTCAGAAACGGGTTGTAGAGCCGCTCGTTCTTGATCGTGGATTTGGGAGCCGGGCCGTAATTGTGGCCGGGGTAGACGATCGTTTCCTCGGGTAAAGTCAGAAGTCTCGTGCGGATCGAATTCAGCAGGACCTGCCAGGACCCTCCGGGGAGATCTGTCCGGCCCAAGCCCCCCACGAAAAGCGTGTCTCCAGTAAAAACCATCCCCTCCCCGTACAGGCACAGGCCTCCGGGGCTGTGTCCCGGGGTATGCAGAACCTTCAGCGCAGCGTCCCCCAGCCAAATGATTTCGCCTTCTTTGACCGTTTGATCGGCCGGCGGAGAAGGACGGGCGCCGAACATGACGAGCATACTTCTCGGGGTCCGGGTCAGCAAGGGGGCGTCGTCCTCGTGGATGATGATTTTCGCCCCGGTTTTTCGCTGCATTTCCTCGTTGCCCATGATGTGGTCCACGTGGGCATGGGTGTTCAAAATGGTCCGGATCGTTATTTTTTTCGATTCGGCCAGGGCGATAATTTCCTCCGCCCCGTCGGCCGGATCGATAACCAATCCCTCGCCGCTGCTCTCTTCGCCGAGGAGGTAGGCAAAAACCGAGAATCTTCCCACTTCGATTTGTTGGATAAACATTCAGCCTCCGTTCGTTCCCTCATCCCGGTCCTCCCCCGCCATCGGGAGAGGGGGAAACAGGGGAATTATTTTCCTTCCGCCAGTCCGATCTTTGGGCAAATCTTTTCCAGCGGGCAAACCGGGCATCGGGGATTTTTGGCCTGGCAGATTTTTCTCCCGTGAAAGACCAGCTGGTGGCAGGCCAGGGTCCAGCGTCCGGGGGGCATGACTTCCATCAGCTCGAATTCGATTTTGTCCGGGTCCTCCGCCTTGGCCCAGCCCAGGCGGCGGGTGACGCGCTTGACGTGGGTGTCCACGGCAACGGCCGGTCGGCCGTAGGCGTTCCCGATGATGATATTGGCCGTTTTCCGGCCCACCCCCGGAAGGGAAACGAGCTCCTCAAGGGTCTGCGGAACCTGGCCTTTGAAGTCGCGGACGATCTTTTGACAGCCCTGGATGATGCTCTTGGCCTTGTTCCGGAAGAACCCGGTGGAGCGGATTTCATCCTCCAGTTCCTCCGGTTGGGCCCGGGAAAAATCCTGCGCGGTTCGATATTTTTTAAAGAGAGCCGGGGTTACCCGATTGACCCTTTCGTCCGTGCACTGGGCGGCCAGGATGGTGGCGGTCAAAAGCTGCAAAGGGGTCTTGAAATCGAGGGTGATGCGGGCATCCGGGTATTCCTTTTCCAGCAGAGCGAGGCCGGTGACGACGTTGTCCTTGATCTTCATTTCTCCTCCCTCAGATCCGTCCGATATAGCCTTTCCCACATTCAAAGGTGATAAGAGGTCTTCCCGTAGCGGCCGAGGCGGCAAGCGCTTCAGCCACAACCAGGAGATGATCCCCGGGATCGAATTTCGAAACGACCCGGCACGCGAAGAAGGCCAGGCCGTCTTTCAAACGGTAGAACTCCTGAGCATCCCCCCGAACCTGCTCAAAATACCCCCGCAGATCGTCCGCAGGATGAGGGTGTTTAAAGCGGTCCACCCACGCCGCCTGCTCCTCTTTTAACAGGTTGAGAGAAAAGAGATTCCGCCCGAGCAGGGCGGGGAGGGCCGGCCGGTTTTTGCGCAGAGCCGCCATTAAGAGGGGAGGGGAATAGGAGACCTGCGAAACCCAGGAGACCACCATCGCCCGCGGTCCTGCCGGGTCTGACGTGGCCAGCACATAAATTCCATAAGGGATCTGGAGAAAGGCTTCAAGGAGCGAAGGTTCCATGATCGGACTCCCGAGAGATCTTTTCTTAATTTTGAAGGGACCTCAAGGCGGAAATCAAGTCTTTTTTTCCCCCCCGCCCGGCGGAGCCGAACGGGGAACGTTGGGCGGATTCCTTTCTTTGACAGATTTTTGCTGATCCCGGTATAATTCATATAAAGGGTTGCCTTCTCGCAGGAACATGGACTTGGGGGGAAATTCGGCCGGCGCGAGGGGAACCATCCCGGGTCAAAATCTCAAAAATACCATTCCCCGTTGCCGACGAAGAAAAGAGGGTTATGAATCCGATAGCGAACCAGGGGGACTTTTCAACTCCTCTCCAGGAAAAATCGGCGAAGCTTAAAAGGATTCTCCAGGAGATGGGATCGGTCTTGGTGGCTTTTTCCGGGGGCGTGGACAGCACCCTTCTCCTTTACCTCGCCCGTCAGGCGCTGGGAGACCGGGTTGCCGCCCTTATCGCCTCTTCTCCGACCTACCCGGATTTTGAGATCGCCAAGGCAAGAGAGATTCTTCGTCAGTGGGGCGTGCGTTTTGTGGAAGTCCGCTCCAACGAACTGGAGATTCCCGACTTCCGGGAAAATTCCCCGCGCCGCTGCTATTACTGCAAACAGGAGCTTTTTCGAAAATGCCGGGAGGAGGCAGAGCGGTTGGGTCTTTGCTTTGTGGCCGACGGGGCGAATTTCGACGACCGGGGGGACTATCGTCCCGGCATGCAGGCGGGCCGGGAGCTCGGAGTTCGCAGCCCGCTCATGGAAGCCGGTTTCACCAAGGACGATATTCGGGAGATCAGCCGCCATCTCGGACTCCCGACCTGGAACAAACCCTCGCTGGCCTGTCTGGCGTCCCGGTTTCCATACGGAACGGAAATCTCTTCCCCGCGGCTCAGACAGGTGGAGCGGGCGGAAGACCTTCTGCGGCGCCTCGGTTTCGGGCAGCTGCGGGTCAGGTACCATGGGGAGCTGGCCCGAATCGAGGTGGAGGGCTCGGAGATCCCCCGCCTCCTGGAGGCGGGTCTCCGGGAAGAAGTGGTCCGGGGGCTTAAAGAGGCCGGCTTTGTTTACGTCACCGTGGATTTGCAGGGTTACCGGACCGGCGCCATGAACGAGACGCTTTCCCCGCAAGAGCGGGACGGGCTTCCGAAAGGTTGAACTCCCCATGGGAGAGATGGCGCGCACCCGTAAAATCGTTCTCACCGGGCTTTTTGCCGCGCTCGCCGTGCTTCTCTCCGGGATTCATTTTCCCATCGGGCCCACGAAGGTGTTCCCTTTTCAGCACATGGTGAATGCGGTCGCCGGCGTGCTCATCGGACCCTGGTGCGGGGCCGTGGCGGCTCTCCTCGCCGCGATCATCCGCAATGCCATGGGAACAGGGACGGTCTTTGCCTTCCCCGGCGGGATTCCCGGGGCGATCGTCGTCGGCCTGGTTTTTGGATATACAAAACGAGACTGGGCGGCTCTCCTGGAACCCTTGGGAACGGGGGGAATCGGCGTGCTCGCCATCACCCTCCTTTTCGGACCCCTGATGGGAAAAGATTTCGCCTTTGCCTTCTTCTTCACCGCATTCATGGCTTCCAGCATCCCGGGATCCATCCTGGGGTACCTGCTTTTAAAAACCCTCAGGCGGACCAAGGTCCTCGAACCCCGGGGTGGGTCCGGACTATAGGCGCCTTTTCCGGGGAGCGGCGGACCTCCGGGAGGCGGCCCGTACCCCGGGGTCCTTCCAGGCTTGCTCCGGGAAGGCGGGCAACCCCCCTTCGCCAGGCCGCCGCCCCTTCCTAAAAAACACAAAGGGGTCAAATACCGCAAAGCCTCTCGCCCGCCTCCGGCCTTCCCCTCCAAGACAAATCTCAGGAGCGAAGGAGGAAGTCGGATTCAAGTCGGATTCGGTTCTTGACAACGTTTTCCTTCTCTGGTATTTTGATATTGATTATCAAAATCAAATTTGGACGCCATGGAACGACTTTCCGAAAAAACCCTTCACCAGCTTCTGCGCAACCGGGGGCTCAAAGCCACCCGCCAGCGGGATGAGATCGTCCGCGCCCTTTGGGAAGCCGGCACGCATCTGACGGTCGACGAGCTCTACCAGCGGGTTCGCCGGGAGAACCCGCGGATCGGGTACGCCACGGTTTATCGCACCCTGCGCCTCCTGGCGGAGAGCGGATGGGCATCCGCCCGCCGGTTCGGAGAGCGGACGGCCCGGTTTGAACACCGCACCGAGGGGGAGCATCACGACCACCTGATCTGCCGGGGCTGCGGGAAAATCCAGGAATTCGAAAACGACCGGCTGGAAGCTTTGCAGGAGCGGATCGCCCGAAGGGAGGGGTTCCGGGTGCTGGATCACAAACTGGAGCTGTATGGCTATTGCCGGAGCTGCGCGGGGGGGCGAAAAGCCCCTTTCCCGTCCCCCAAGCGGAGAGCGGGGGGGGCTGAATAGCGTGACGACCCCGTCCGCCCCCAACCTCGAAAAGATCGAGAAAATCGCCCTGGTTGGAAACCCCAATGTGGGCAAGAGCGTGATTTTCGGCTGGCTGACGGGGAAATACGTCACCGTCTCCAATTATCCCGGGACCACCGTGGAGGTTACCCAGGGGAACATCAAGCTGGATGGCAGGAAGGGGGTTCTGGTCGACACCCCGGGAACCAACAGCCTGATCCCGATGTCCGAGGACGAGCGGGTCACCCGGGATATCCTCCTCGAGGAAGGCGACTTGAAAGTCATTCAGGTGGGGGACGCCAAAAACCTCCGGCGGGCCCTGGGGATCACTTTGCAACTGGCCGAGATGGAAAAGCCCGTGGTCCTGGTTTTGAACATGGCCGACGAGGCCAAAGAGAGGGGGGTGGTGATCGATCGGGAGCGCTTGTCCGAAATCCTGGGGATCCCCGTTTTTTCCACGATCGCGACCCGCCGCAAAGGGTTGGAGGGGCTGACCAAGAGCCTGAACGAAGATCGAATCCCGCGTTTATTTTTCCCCTATTCGGCCGAGGTGGAGGAGAGCCTTGAGGCCGTTTCGGAACTGCTCCCTCGGAAACAAAAGGGGCGCCGGGCGCTGGCCCTGATGGTGCTCTCCGGAGACGAAAGCCTCCGGGAGTGGGTTCATGCCCGCCTGGACCCGGCGGCGATTCGCAGCCTGGAAGAAATCCGGCGGCGCCTCCAGGAAAAAATTCCCGAGCCCATCGGATCCTGGATCAGCCGCAAACGGTTGCAGGCCGCGGATCAGATTCTGGAGAAGGTCTATCGGAAGTCCAAGGTTTCCGGAGGGGGGACCTACCGTCTCCTGAACACCCTCACCACCCACCCGGTGGCGGGAATTCCCCTCCTCCTCCTGATTCTTTACGCCGTCTATAAATTCGTGGGCGACCTGGGGGCGGGGGTGGCGGTCGACTTCTTGCAGGGTCAGGTCTTTGGGAAGTGGATCAATCCCGCGGCCGCGCGGGGGGTGCACGGCCTCGGTCTCTGGAAGCCGCTCGAGGATTTTCTGGTGGGGCCCTACGGGATGATTCCGATGGGCCTCACCTATGCCCTCGCCATCGTCATGCCGATTGTGGCGACTTTCTTCCTGGCCTTCGGCCTCTTGGAGGACTCGGGGTATCTGCCCCGGCTGGCCGTCATGGCCAACCGGGTTTTCCGGATCATGGGTTTGAACGGCAAGGCCGTGCTGCCGATGGTCCTGGGGCTGGGCTGCGGCACCATGGCCACGCTCACGGCCCGCATGCTGGAGACGAAAAAGGAGAGAATCCTGGTTACGCTTCTTCTGGCCCTGGGCATTCCGTGTTCCGCCCAAATCGGGGTCATGGCGGGGATGTTCGCGGGGATGTCGGCCTGGGCGCTCCTGATTTGGGCCGGCGTCGTCGCCGGAAGCATGATGGCGGTGGGGCTTCTGGCCGCCCGCGTCCTCCCCGGGGCAAAGGCGGATTTTCTCCTGGAAATTCCTCCCCTCCGGATCCCGACCCTTAAGAACCTCCTGGTCAAGACTTTGGCCCGGATGGAATGGTTTCTCTGGGAAGCCGTCCCTCTTTTTCTTCTCGGGACGGCCTTCCTGTTTTCCCTGGATCAGCTGGGCCTCCTTGCCGTTTTGGAGAAGCGGGCCGAGCCGGTGGTCACCGGCTTTCTGGGATTGCCGCCCCAAACGACCCAGGCTTTCCTCCTCGGGTTCCTGCGGCGGGACTACGGGGCGGCGGGGCTCTTCGTCCTGGCCCAGGAGGGGAGGCTCGACGCCACGCAGATCGTCGTGAGCCTGACGACGCTCACCCTGTTCATCCCCTGCCTGGCCAATTTTTTCATGATCGTCAAGGAGCGGGGGCTCGGGCAGGCGCTGGCCATGGCCGGGTTCATTTTTCCTTTCGCCGTCCTGATCGGCGGGGGGTTGAATTATCTCCTGCGCGCCTGGGGGGTTGCCCTGTGAAACAGGAATCCGGGGAAAAAATCCGATGCCCCCTGTGTGATCACCGGTTTTCCCGGCAAGAGCAGGGGTGCGCGGGGAACTGCGGTCTCTTCGGGAACTGCGGCCTCGTCTGCTGCCCCGGCTGCGGGTATTCGTTTGTCGCCGAATCGAGGACGGTCCGGCTTTTTCGAAACTTATTCAACCGGAAGAGAGCAAAGGAATTGAAGCCATGAACCACGGTCACACCGGCCCCTCGCGGGGGCCAGGGAGGTTCGGCCAGGGATGGATGGATTCCCGGGACAGAAACGAAACCCAGGTTCGCGAAGAAGTCCTGGAGCTGCTGTGGACGCTGCGGGAGAGGGGAAAAACCGGCCTGGACGACATCCTGAAATCCTCCGCGGAAGAAGACCTCGAGGAAATTCTGGGGGCCATGGAGCGGGACGGGTGGGTCGAGATCCGGAGCGGGCAAGTGGCCTTGCGGGAAGAAGGGGAGCGGCGGGCCCTGGAGGTGATCCGGCGCCACCGTTTGGCCGAGCGGCTGCTTTCCGAGGTGTTTGAATTGGAGGAGAGGGATTTCGAAACGAGCGCCTGCCAGTTCGAACATATTCTCAGCCCCCAGGTGCTGGAGAGCGTGTGCACGTTTCTGGGCCATCCCCCCGTGTGCCCCCATGGCAAGGCGATCCCGCCGGGGCCCTGCTGCGCCCGCTTCAAAAGGGAGGTGGAGCCTTTGGTCCGGCCCCTGCCCGATTTAAAGCTGGGGGAGCAGGGTCGGGTGGTGTTCATCACCCCGAAATCCAAAGGGCGCCTGGAGCGGCTGAGCTCTCTGGGATTGACCCCCGGATCGGTGGTTCATCTGGCTCAGAAACGGCCGTCCTATGTGATCGAGATCGGAGAAACAACCCTGGCCCTGGACGAGGAGATCGCGAAGGAAATTTACGTGAAGAGGGTTTAAGAGAAGGACTCGCGCCCGAGAAAAGCAGAAAATTCTTTACAAATTTCCAAAAAGTTTTTATTATGGCAAAAAATAGAAGGGACTCGTTTCGCCCGATGCTCTTCCTCCGAACCCTTCCGAAAAAATATCTTCTCTGTCTCGGGGCGTTGGTCGCCGCCATGATGTTCTTTGCGATTTTTGGGGGAAGAGGATTGCTCCAGATTTATCATCTGCGAGAAGAAAGGGACCGGATCCTGATTTCCAACGCCCGCCTGCGGGAGGAAAACCAGAAGTTGAGCCAGCAGGTTCAGCGTCTCCGCTACCATAAAGAAGAGGTTGAGAAAATTGCCCGCGAGGAATTGGGGCTTGTGAAAAAGGGGGAGATTATTTACCAATTTGAGCGTTGAGCGATACCCCCCCTTGGTTCCCCAGCCCCCAGGCCCTCTCTCCCGCCCTTTCCATCCCCTTGAATCCCCTTGCGCCGCCATCACGGAAAACCTGCGGAAAAGAGCGCAGGGCTGCCTTCTTCCGCGGACCGCCCGGCGCCCGGGTGTCAAAAATTTTCCGTCTGTTTTAATTTTGGCGTCCCGGAGTTCAAAAATGTGCAGGAAACGCTCGGCAAAGGATAAAAAAAATGAAAAGCAGCCCTCCGAAAAGCGGAATCTTCCGCGGGTTCGGGGGAAAATTGGAGAAAAATCTTTCTTTTCTTAAAATGAAATAAAATTCATGCCTTAAAATCCTTCGTGGAAATGAAATTATATATCAGTGAACCCTAATTGAATATCAATTAAAAAAAATGTTGACATTTTTTTCTGGTTATGGAATTGTTCTTGCAATACTCGCCGGTGTTTCCCAATTCAGGAAAATTTCTGGATCCTTTGGAGAGACCGAAATTTGAGCGCGTACCTGAGTCCCTTGAAAAGCTACCGGGAAAAACTCTTTCTAAGCAAGGCCGAATTGGCTCGTAAGGCAGGAATCTCCACCCTGACCATCGACCGGGTGGAAAAAGGGAAAAGCTGCCGCCTCGAGACCAAGCGGAAAATTATTCTGGCTCTGGGGCTCACTTTGTCCGAGGGGCAAAAGATTTTCGGGAACGGAAGATAGCGGTTTTCCGCCTCCCGCGGCGGTCTCCCGTTTTCGGGGGCAAACGATCCGGAAGCAGAAAAGCATTTTGGCGAGAAAGAGAGGAATTAAAAATGAGGCCAGTTGCGGTTCTGATTGCGCTGATGAGCTTGCTGGGCATGGGGCTGTTTATAGGCGCGGACGGTTATGGGGCCGAACCCGGGCCTGCCAAGCGCCTGCCCACCGAGCAGGAGATTGCGGCCGAGAAATTTTTCGCGGCCCTGGAGGCTTCTCTGGCCGAGAAATTTTTCGATGCCCGCAAGCGCCCCGTTGTCCGGGTGGCCGTTTTTGATTTCACCGACGGGAAAGGGAATGGGGTCGGGGCCGGCAGGGAACTGGCTGAAAAGATCACCAAGCGGCTGCGGCAACAAAGCCAGTTTGAGGTGGTCAGCCAGAATAAGCTCCAGCGTTTTTTGGCCCTGAACGGCATGAATACGATGGGCAAGCTGGATGCCTCGACCTTTGCGAATCTGCGGCGCCGGATGAACACCCTGGATCCGGGCCACGGCATTCAAGCCTTGGTGTCGGGAGAGGTTCAGAAAGGGATGAGCCGCAACCTGCGGGTGACGGCCTCCCTGTACGATTTTGAGGCGCCCCTGGGGGCTCTGGAAAGGGAGAGAAATCTTCTGGACGTTAGGCAGGTCCAGGCCGAGATTCCTTACCCCACGGAAAAGGCTCTGCAGGAGGCCACCGAGGTGACCGTCCCGAACCTCAACCGAGAACTCAAGGAAGGCAGACTCGTGGTGCTGGCCAACACGCGCGGAAACCACCTCCTGGGAACCCCGCAGCTTCAGGCTTTCGGCGTGGACCAAGATTTCCCCTGGGATAAAACGCCCTACGTCCTGCTTGTAGGCAAAGAAGAAGTGACGATGCCCGGGGAGATCAGGGTGGGGTTGGACCATCTTGTCCTTTCCCCCCTGGAATTCCGCAAAAACTCGGCGGAGCGGCTGGAATATTCTTTTCTCCACGGGAGATTCGGAACCAACGAAACGTATTTCGACGAGCCCGTTCCGGCCGATTCCTACGGGGTGGTGACCAGTTTCCTGGATTTGAAAACGAACGAAACCTACTCGGAACAGGCGAAAGTCCAGGTGCATCCGGACGCCAGCACCGTCGTGGTTCTTTCGTTTTACGTGCCCAGCGAAAAAGAGCGGATCCGGAACAAACAAGTTCCCGGGATTCAAATCTATCAACTTTTTGGCAAAGGCCTGGAGTTTTTGCCGAAGCGGTAGGGAACCATGGGACTCTTTACAAAAAAAGAACTGATCGGTTTGGACATCGGCTCGAGCTCCATCAAGGCCGTCGGCCTGGACTGGGGAAGGAAGACGCCGAGGCTGAAGCACTTCGGCATGATTTCCCTCCCCCCCGAGGCCATCGTGGACGGGGCCTTTATGGACTCGGCTACGATCGTGGAATCCATCCGCAGCCTCGTGGACGGGCTCAAAGTCAAGACCCGCCAAGTGGCCGTGTCGATTTCGGGGCATTCGGTGATTATCAAGAAGATCAATGTCCCGGCCATGTCCGAGGTCCAGCTGGAGGAGTCGATCCGCTGGGAGGCGGAGCAGTACATCCCCTTTGATATCGAGGATGTGAACCTGGACTTTCAGATCCTCGACGAACCCGCGGGGCAGGACCAGATGGCGGTGCTTCTGGTCGCGGCGAAAAAGGACATGATCAACGACTACACCACGGTCATCGAGGAGGCGGGGCTCCACCCGGTCATCGTGGACGTGGATTCCTTCGCCATCGAAAACGCCTACAACCTCAGCTACGAATCGCCCGAGGACGAGGTGGTGGCTCTGGTCAACATCGGGGCCGGGGTTATGACCATCAACGTCCTGAAGGGCGGGACTTCGGCGTTCACCCGCGATATCTCCATCGGCGGCCGGCAGATCACGGAGGACATTCAGAAGAGACTGAAGATGACCTATGAGGAGGCCGAAGCCCTGAAGGTGAAGGAGCGGGACCCGAGCCCCCAGAGTCAGGAAGTGGAAAGGATTATCCAGGGAATGGCGGAGCAGCTGGCCACCGAGGTCCGGCGTTCGCTGGAGTTTTTCGCCGCCTCTTCCTCCGGAAGCGAAATCAAAAGGGTGTTTCTCAGCGGGGGGTGCGCCAAGATCCAGATGCTCCCCAGCCTGATCGAAGAGCGGATCGGAATTCCCGTCGAGGTTTTCAATCCCTTTGCGAAAATTGACTACCCGCCGGAGAGCTTCGATCCGGAATACATCAAACAGATGGCTCCCCTGGCCGCCGTCGGCGTGGGGCTGGCCCTGCGGAGAGAGGTCCTGAAATGATCCGCATCAACTTACTGCCGGTTCGGGCTTTAAAAAAGAAAGAGAGCATGCGGCAGACCATTTCCATCCTGGCCTTGTCGCTGGGGCTGGTCGTCCTGGTCATCCTCTTTTTCCATCTCTCGCTTGCCAACAAAATCAACCAGGTCGAGACGCAGATCGACGCCTACAACGAGGAGATCCGCAAGCTCAAAATCGACACCAAGGACGTGGAGAAGTTCAAAGCGGAGAGAGATGACCTCCAGCGGCGCCTCAACGTGATTTATACCCTCCAGCGGGCCAAGACCGGGCCGGTGCGGGTCCTGGACGACCTGGTTTCCGCCATTCCGGACAAGCTCTGGCTGACCGCGGTGAAGGAAAAAGAAGGAAAAATGGAGATCAAGGGCATGGCCCTGGACAACCCGACCATCGCCAAGTTCATGACCAATCTGGAGAAGTCGGGCGTGGTCAAAAATGTGGAATTGGTGGTTTCCCAGCAGGTGGAAAAGAGAGTCCTTAAACTCAAAGAGTTCACCCTGACCTGCCAGGTCCATTACGGGAGCTCGCTCAGCGGGCCCGCTTCTTAAGGGGAAAACCGTGGCTATTACCTTTGACCGCATCGTGAAATTGTCGACCCCGAAGAAGGTCCTGATCCTGACCGCCCTGGTGGCGGTGATCCTGGGGCTTTACTTCTATATGATTTACATCCCGAAATCCGAGGTCCTGACCCAGAAGACCGCCGAGATGGGCAAGCTGGAAACCCAGGTCCGGGAGCTCCGGATCATCGCCGCCAATGTGAAGCGCTTTCAGGCGGAGGCGGCCAAGCTCCGGGAAGAGCTGCAGTTTGCCATCACCCAGCTGCCCACGAGCCGGGAGATTCCCGCCCTCCTGGCCAACATCTCCAACCTGGGAAAGGATTCGGGGCTGGAATTCCTCCTCTTCCGTCCCGCCCCCGAGGTGAACCGCGAGTTTTACGCCGAGATCCCCGTGGAGATCAAGGTGCGGGGCGGCTATCATGATGTGGCCCTGTTTTTCGAGAAAGTGGGCAAACTTCCCCGGATCGTGAACATCAACGGGGTTTCCATGGATGATCCCAAGGAAGCCCAGGGGAAATGGGAAATCATCACCGGCTGCACGGCCACGACCTTTAAATTCATTGAAAAAGACGCCGCGGAAGCGGCCAAAGAAAAAGAGAAAGATGCAAAAAAGGGAACCACACCCGAAAAAAAATAAGGAGGGCTTTCCTGTGAAAAATTGGGGGGCCGCCTTGCTCCTGTCCGTGATTCTGGGAATGGGGGGATGCGGAGGAGAAGCTCCGAAGCCCACAAAAGTTCCTATGCCTCCGGTGGAAAAGAAAGCCGGGGCGCCCGCCAAGCCGGCCGCTCCGCCTTCCGCAGAGGTGAAGGCCGAACCGCCGCCGCCGGCCGCCCCGTACAACTACACCTCCAAGGCCAAGGTGAACCCGTTCCGGCCCCTGGTGGTGGAAAAGGTCGAGGCCCCGGCCAAGCCCAAAGGGGTGGAAGAAATTCCGCCGGACGCCACGCCCCTGGAGAGGATCGATCTTGACAAGCTGAAACTCGTGGCCGTGGTTTGGAATATTCCGGAACCGAAGGCGATGGTGGAGGACTCCACCGGAAAGGGGTACATCCTGACCAAGGGGACCCCGATCGGAAAACATCGCGGCCAGGTTTCGCGCATCAACGCCACGGGCGTGGTCGTGACGGAAAAATATGAACCCTCACCGGGAAACCCCAAAACACGCGAAGTCACCCTCAAGCTGTATGCTGATTGAAGGAGGAGACATGAGAGAGAAACGTATGCGCAGAAAGATTCATTTCGTCATCTGGGGAGCGCTGCTGGCCCTTATTCTGGCTTCCCCCTCCTTTGCCCAGACGCAGCCAGAAAAGGGTGGCCCTCTGACCATTCAAAAAATCGAAATGGTGGGTTCGGGTTCCGGGTCGCGGATCCTGATCGAGGGCTCCACGCCGTTTGAATACACGGTGTTCAAGGGGGAGAACCCGCACCGGGTGATCGTGGAAATGCCGAAGGCGCAGCTGGGCAAGCTGGCCGGACCCATCGAAGTTCGCAACGGAACGGTCAACGTGATCCGGTCGCGCCAGACGGAATACGGAGCGCGGGTGGAAATCGGGCTGGACCAGTCCGTGGACTATCAGGTTTTGGAAGAGGCCAATGCGCTCCTTATTGAATTGGGGGCTCCGGCCGTCTTGGCTTCGGCGCAAGCGAAGGCCCCGGCCGCGCCCCCGGTCGCTTCGCCGGCTGCGGCCCCAACCGCCCCGGTGAAGACGAAGGATTCGGCGGCCGAGGCTCGGGCCATGAAAGAAGTCGCCATTGCGGATAAAGGGGATTCCCTGGAAGTGGAATTGAAGGGGGGGCAAGGCCTCGCCGACTACCGGTATTTTCAGCTGACGCGGCCTCCCCGGCTGGTGGTCGACCTGCCCAAGATGACCAATGCCACCTCGAAGAAGCTGATCGAAGTGGGCAGCCCGCTTCTCAAGGACATCCGCCTCGGTGAATATCCGGAAAAATTGCGCCTGGTCTTCACCTTTCCGGGCAGCGCCGTTCCCCCTCATCAGGTGGCTAAGAACGGGGACGGGGTAAAGATCTTGCTGGGCCAGGCCCAGGCCAAGGCTGAAATAAAACCGGTCCAGGTTGCCCAGGCCGCGGCGCCGCCTGCGGCCCCGAAAGCAGCGGAAACGGCCCCCGCGCCCGCGGAACAAAAACCCGAACCGGCCTCGGCGCCCCCCGCCGCCCCTGCGCCTGCGCCCGCCCCCGCGAAAACCAACGGCCCGCAAAAGGAAACCGCGGCGGAGAACAAGATTGCGGAGGGGGACAAGACCCTGCTGACTCCCTACAAGGGGGCCAAGATCTCCCTGGACTTCAAGGATGCGGACATCCACAACATCTTCCGGCTGATCGCCGAGGTCAGCAATCTCAACATCATCACGACCGACGAAGTGAAGGGCAAGGTGACCATCCGGCTGGTGAACGTCCCCTGGGACCAGGCGCTGGACGTGATCCTCACCACCAAAAACCTCATCAAAATGGAGGAAGGGAACGTTCTGCGGATCACGACGCTGGACAGCGTCCGCAAGGACCGGGAGGACAAACAGAAGGAAGAGGAAACCCTGCTCAAAACGCGGGACACGAAATTGAAGCTGGAGGAGCCCTGGCGAAAGATCATCAAGGTGAATTATGCCAAAGCGGAAGACATCCAGAAGCTTCTCCTGGAAAAGAAGGATGAAGGCAAGGGATTCCTGAGCCCCCAGGGTTCGGTGAAGGCGGACAAACGGACCAACACCCTGATCATTCAGGATGTCCGGAACAATCTGGAGGAGATCGAACAGCTGATTAAAGAACTGGACAGCGCGACCCCGCAGGTGCTCATCGAAGCCCGGGTTGTCCAGGCCCAGACGACCTTCGCCCGGTCACTCGGGGTTCAGTGGGGGGGGAGCTACAACCAGACGCCGGGCGGCAAGTGGGCCTGGGGTCTAACGGGGAATAACCCCAGCGCCGCGCCGGGGTGGGGGTTCTCCCCCGGAGGGACGAGCTCCACCGGGGCCCCGATTGCCCCCACCAACATTAGCATGCCTTCCAACTTTCTGGTGAACCTCCCCGCCAGCCTCGCGAACACGGTGGTGGGAGGAATGGGCATTTCCTTCGGAAAACTCACGGGCAGCCTGGTCAACCTGGATTTACGGCTGCAGCTGGGGGAAACGGACGGCCAGACCAAGGTCATCGCCCGGCCCAAATTGGCGACCCTGGACAACACCAAAGCCCATATCAAACAGGGCGAATTGATTCCGTACGAAACGACCTCGCAGGCCGGGACCCAGGTGCAGTTCATCGACGCGGTTCTCCTCCTGGAGGTGACCCCCCACGTAACGCCGGACGGGGCCATTAAGATGATCGTGAAAATCACCCGGGATGCACGGGGGAGTTTCCGGACCCAGATCAACCAGGTCCCCAGCGTGGACAAGCGGGAAGCTGCCACCGAGGTTCTGGTGAAGGACGGCGAGACGGTTGTCATCGGCGGGATTTACGAGTCGGAAAACGCCGAGCAGACTCAGGGCATTCCCTGGTTCATGAAGATCCCCGTTCTCGGGTGGCTCTTCAAGGCCGAGGATACCCTGAACGTGAGGCGCGAACTGTTGATCTTCATTACCCCCACCATTCTGCAGATGAAATCCGAATCGTAGACCGCATCCCCGGAA
>Ga0113563_10000076_pt1 | contig 32927 bp, 30 predicted proteins | sample Mud3Dept3metaG_FD_80117 | JGI IMG/M metagenome (GOLD analysis project Ga0113563, IMG submission 80117) | Freshwater wetland microbial communities from Ohio, USA, analyzing the effect of biotic and abiotic controls - Mud 3 Core 4 Depth 3... | ecosystem: Environmental > Aquatic > Freshwater >... | reverse complement strand
GGCATCCGGGACGATGCAGATCTCGTAGTGCCGCGGCGTGACACCCGGGGGCAGCCTCCCCGGGAGCGCCTCCGTCGCCGGTGCCAGCGAGGGCACTGCGAGCGCGAGGCAAAGCAGTACGAGCCGGGCAAGCATCGGTCGCATCGTTGGCTCCCCGAACTTTGGAGTTTACGGGTCGGGATCCATGCCTTGCGCGAAGCTAGCACGGGCTGGCCGGCTCGGGACAGGATCGCTATGGTGCGGGCATGAAGCGATCTGCACGAGTGCTCGCCGCGGTCGGGGCCGCCGTCGCCCTGCTGGTCGGGGTATTCGCGATGCTGAACTGGGCGCCGGATCGGCCTGTGGAGGAACTCGCCGCCCGCTGGGCCGGACCGCCTTCGACCTTCCTGGAACTCGCCGGCCTGTCGGTCCACCTGCGCGACGAAGGCCGGCGCGACGACCCGCTGCCGGTCGTGCTACTGCACGGCACGTCGGCATCGCTCCACACCTGGGACGGCTGGGTCGCAGCCCTGGCGCCGGCGCGGCGCGTGGTGCGCGTGGACATGCCGGGCTTCGGGCTCACCGGCCCGGCGCTGGACGGCGACTACCGCATCGAGCGCTACGTCGAGTTCGTAGCCGCGCTGCTCGACGCGCTCGGTATCGAACGCTGCGTGCTGGCAGGCAACTCCTTCGGAGGCTGGGTCGCCTGGGAAACGGCGCTCGCGGAGCCCGCGCGCGTCGGGGCACTGATCCTGGTGGACTCGGCCGGCTACCCGATCGAGTCGCAATCGGTGCCGATCGGATTTCGCATCGCAAGGATTCCGCTGCTCAATCGCCTCATGGAGGTGACACTGCCGCGCGGCGTGGTGGAGTCGAGCCTGCGAAATACCTACGGCGATCCCTCTCGGGTGACGCCTGCGCTGGTCGACCGGTACTACGAGCTCACGCTGCGGGACGGCAACCGCGCCGCACTTGCGAAGCGCTTCGCCGACGGGCGGCATTCCAGCCACAGCGCTCGCCTTGGGGAACTGCAGGTGCCCACGCTGATCCTCTGGGGCGGCCGCGACCGGCTCATCCCGCCCGCCTACGGCGAGCAGTTCCGGCGCGACATCGCGGGCAGCCGGCTGGTCGTGTTCCCTGCGCTCGGGCACGTGCCGCACGAGGAGGACGCCGCGGCGACCTCAGCGGTTGTGCGAACCTTCCTGGACGAACTCGGGCGCGATGAGGCGCTCGCCAAGTCCCTGCAGTGAGGCACCGGCATGAACAGTGAAAGCGTCGTGTTGCCCGCGGCCGTGCTCGAGTTCTGGTTCGGCGAACTGACACCCGAGGACTGGTGGCGCAAGGACCCGGCGCTCGACCGGCGCATCGCCGATCGATTCAGCCCGACCCTGGAAGCGGCGGCCCGCTGCGAGCTTTACGCCTGGCGCGCGACGGCGCGGGGGCGGCTGGCCGAGGTCATCGTCCTCGACCAGTTCTCGCGCAACATCCACCGCGACACGGCGGCAGCGTTCGCAAACGACGCGCTGGCGCTGGCCCTGGCGCAGGAAGCCGTCGCACTCGGCTGCGATCGCGAACTGCCCCCGACTGAGCGCGCCTTCCTTTACCTGCCCTGGATGCACAGCGAGTCGGCACTCATCCACGAGGAGGCGTTGCGCCTGTTCGCGGCGCCGGGGCTGGAGAAGAACCTCGATTTCGAGCTGAAGCACAAGGCGATCATCGATCGCTTCGGACGCTACCCGCACCGCAACGCAATGCTCGGCCGTGCCTCGACCGCCGAGGAACTCGAGTTCCTGAAGCAGCCGGGCTCGTCGTTCTGACTACGACTCGAGCACCCTCGGCAGCGTGAGCGCGTCCACCAGCCCGCGCGCGCCGTACAGCGCCGGCAGGATCACGTCCGGCGCGTACCGACGGCGCAGCGCCGCGACGAGCTCGGTGCCGGCGCGATAGGCCGGCAGGTACATGCGGCCGAGCAGCGGGTGACGGCCCCAGGCGCCGGAGAGCTTGTCGGCGCGCTCGGTCGAGACGAGGAGCTCCCGGCGCAGGGTCGAGGCCACCTCGTCCTGCGGCCTGCCCTCGCACCACGTCAGGTAGGACGCCTGGTTCTTCGCATCGTCCTGCAGCAGCGCCAGCAGCACACCGAGTTCGAGGTCACGATCCGGCAGGTCCGCGGGCTCGGCCACGCCGTGCGCAATGAGGATGGCGTTGTTGGCGATGCCCTCGAACAGCACGCTCGCGCGCGTGTTCATGGTGAGCAGCGAGGCCTCGAACCCGGCGAGCCCGCGCACGAACAGGTCCTGCAGGTACGCGAACGTCGTCACGTGCCCCGGCACCACCTCGTGGCTGACCAGCTGCTGGAACTCCGGCAACGAGATCTCGAGCGCGGAGTTGAGCTCGTAGGTGGCCTCGTACTCCGGCGAGCCGTCCGGCCGGCGCTCATGGCCGAGGTAGTTCATGGAGCCCGAGAACCACGCGTTCTCGATGGCGAGGAAGCGCACGTTGGCCCGCGGCACGCGCGCGAACTCCGACGGCAGGTGCGGCAGGAGATGCCGTGCCGACAGCGCGTCGTACTGCGCGACGAAGGCGTCCCCGACCGCCGCGATGGACTTCGCCGGCACGCGCCGCGCCGCGCGCCACTCGTCCACGGCCGCGAGCAGCGAGTCGGAGTCGCTCGAGGCGTGGCCTGCCGCGACCAGCAGCTCCGCCGCACGTGCGCGCTTGGCGGCGGGCTGCGACGGCTCGGGCGCGCGGCCCGTGATGGTCTGTACGCAGCGCTCGTACGGCACCTCAGGTCCCTGACCCACAAGCTCCATCGCGAGGTCCCACATGACCTCGCAACACAGGCCCAGTCCCTCGAGATAGTCGCCGCGCAGGCCGCCGGTCGCACGGGCGCCCTCGAGCAGCCTCCCGATCGCGCCGTGCACGTCCACGGCCGCGAGATACGCCTCGACCGCGGCGCGGTCCGGCACCTTCGCGCCGACCCCGCCGTTGGCGCGCAGCACAGCCGCCGCGGGATGCGTGTAGGCGACGGGCAACGGTTCGTCCGAGAACCAGCAGTCGGCGATGAAGCGCCCGACACCGGACGGGTTCATGACGTCGCCACCCCACAGCGTGTCGATGCCGACGAGCGCCTCGGCGGTTGCGGTGTCCAGGCTGTCAAGCGGCATCTCGTGTCTTCTCCGGGTCATACCAGGGGACCGTTAAGGAACCCCTAAGCCTCGCCGCATAGCCTACTCCGCGACGTGGGCACGGCGCCCGATGACCCGACGACGAGGAGAATCCGATGCAGACTTCGACTTCCACCGGCCTGCACCTCATCTGGGACCTGCCGACGCGCGTGTTCCACTGGGCGCTGGCGGGGTCCTTCCTCGGCGCTTACCTGCTCGCCGAGGAGGACGGCTCCCGCAATCTCCACGTGATGTTCGGCTACACGGTGGCCGGACTGCTCGTCTTCCGGCTGCTGTGGGGATTCGTGGGTTCCACGCATGCGCGCTTCCATGACTTCGCCTACGGTCCGGGCGCAGCCGTGGGCTATCTGCGCGACCTCGTGCGGGGTCGCGCGCGGGACTACGACGGCCACAACCCGGCCGGCAGCTGGGCCATCTACGCGCTGCTCGCGGTCGCCGCGGCCACCGCGCTGACGGGCTGGCTGCACTACAATGGAATGGGTGGCGAGACCTTCGAGGAAATCCACGAGGTGCTCGCCAACGCGTGGCTGGTGATGATCGCCGTGCACCTCGCCGGCGTGGTCGTCGCAAGCCTCGCGCATCGGCGGAACCTGGTGGCCTCGATGATCACCGGTCTTCGGAACGGTGGCAGCGCAGTTGCGACTGACGACGCGGGCAGCGACCCGACGCCGGATCGCCCATCCCGGCCGACGGGTCCGCGATGGGCCCTCGGCTCGACACTCGCGGTGGCGGTACTCGGCTTCTGGAGCTGGGCCGTGACGACGGGTGGCGGTTCGCTGCTCGCCGGCCCCGAGGGCGAGTCCGGGCACGGCGAACACGCTGAGTTCGGCGACGGTGCGGGCCCCGGACGCCACCAAGACGAGGACGACGACTGACCGATGCGCGTGCTCCTCATCGAAGATGATCCGTTGCTCGGCGACGCGCTGCAGGCGGGGCTGCGCGGCAGGGGCTTCGCCGTCGAGTGGCTGCGTGACGGCGAGGCCGGCATCGCGGCGCTGACCACGGACCGCTTCGACGCGGTCGTCCTCGACCTCGGACTGCCCCGGCTGGACGGCCGCCGTCTGCTCGAACGGCGCCGCGGCGAGGGCGATTGCACGCCCGTGCTGGTGCTCACGGCGCGAGATGCGCTCGAGGACCGCGTCGGTGGCCTCGATGCCGGCGCCGACGACTACGTGGTGAAGCCGGTCGCCATCGCCGAGCTTGCCGCACGACTGCGCGCACTGGTCCGTCGTGCGAGCGGCATCGCAAGGGGACTGCTCGAGGCCGGGCCGATGGCCCTCGATCCGGCCACCCGAGCGGTAACGTGGCGGGGCGAACCGGTCGAACTCGCGCCCCGCGAATACGACGTGCTGCTGGCGCTGACGCTCAAGGCCGGGCGCGTCGTCACGCGCCAGCAGATCGAGTCTGCCCTGTACGAGTGGGACCGCAGCATCGAGAGCAATGCGATCGAGGTGCACGTGCACCACCTGCGCCGCAAGTTGTCGCCCGACCTGATCCGCACCGTGCGGGGTGTCGGTTACATGCTGGCGACGGACGGCGGGGTGCCGACAGGTGCGTAGGTATTCGCTGCGCCGCCGCCTGCTCACGCTGCTCCTCGCGAGTGTCGTGGTGGCCTGGGCGGCCACCACCCTCCTGACCTACAACCACGCCCACCACGAGCTCGACGAGCTGCTCGACGCCCACCTCGCACGCTCGGCCCGCCTGCTGCTCGCGCAGGAAGGCGACGAGTTCGAGGAGATCCGCATCGGCGAATCCGCGGACGCAGGCCCGTACGGCCAGGAGGTGGTGCTGCAGGTGTGGCGCGAGGGACAGGTGCTGGCGCTGCGCAGCGCGGGAGCGCCCGAGGTCCGGCTGTCACCCGTCGAGACCGGCTTCAGTGACGCGACGGTAGCCGGTCGTCACTGGCGCGTGTTCAGCGGCTGGGACGTCGAGCGCGAGGTCCTCGTGCAGGTGGCCGAGGACCACGCGCTGCGCGAGCGGCTGCTCGCGCACTACACCTTGAGCGGGCTGCCCGCCCTGCTGTTCGGCGTACCGTTGCTCGGCATGCTGGTGTGGCTGGTCGTCGGCGCGGCCGTCCGGCCGCTCGCCCACCTGGGCCACGAAGTGAGCCGGCGGGGCCCGAGCGACCTGCGTCCGCTGCCCGATGGCGGCGTACCGATGGAGGTGAACCCGCTGGTCGAACGGCTGAACGCCCTGTTCGCCCGCATCTCAGCATCCATGCAGGCCGAGCGGCGCTTCACCTCGCACGCGGCGCACGAGCTTCGTACGCCGATCGCGGCGATCCGTGCCCAGGCCGAGGTCGCGCGGGACAGCATCGACTCGACCGTCCGCGAGGTCGCGCTGGCGCACGTCATCGAGGGCTGCGATCGCGCCGCTCGCCTGGTGGACCAGATGCTGCTGCTCGCGCGGATCGACGAGCGTGCCTCGCAGGACGGGCCGGCGAACAGCCGGCTTGACCAGGCCGCGGCGCGCGTGATCGCGGACCTTGCCCCCGCCGCACTCGACAGCGGCGTGGCCCTCGAGCTCGCGACCGACGAGGCCGTCAGCGTGGCCGTGGACGGCGCCTTGCTCGACGTGCTGCTGCGCAACCTGCTCGACAACGCCGTCCGGCACGGCGGCGCGCCCGGTCCGGTCACGGTGCGCTGCACGGAGGGCGCCGACGGCGCCTTGCTCGAGGTTACCGATCACGGCCCCGGCGTGGACGAGGCGGAACTGGCACAGCTCGGCAGTCGTTTCTATCGCGCCTCAAGTGCGCGGGGACCGGGCAGCGGCCTCGGACTGTCCATCGTCCAGCGCATTGCGGAGGGCTGCGGCGGCACGGTCCGTTACCGACGTGGTGATGGCGGCCACGGCTTCGCCGTCGAGGTGCGGCTCCCGTCGCGCTCCGCCGGCTGATCGATATACGCGATTGCCGCAAGCTGCACCGCACCCGACTTAATGTTGCGTTAAGGCGCGGCCACGACACTTGCACCGTCCCCCCGGAAGTCGAGTGGAGAGTCGTCATGCGCAATCGCGTCCTGTTTTCCGCCCTTCTGATGGCACTGGCCGTCGGCGTGACCCACGCGCAGGGCGCGTGGCAGCCGCTGCCCGACAGCGCCCCGGCGCCGGCCGACAACCCGACCACCGCCGCCAAGGTCGAGCTCGGCAAGATGCTGTACTTCGATCCGCGGCTCTCCTCGACCGGCACCGTGTCGTGCTTCTCATGCCACAACGTGATGGAGGGCGGGGACGATCACATGACGACCTCGGCCGGCGTGCACGGCCTCAAGGGCGGACGCAACGCCCCGACCGTCTGGAACTCGGCCTTCCACTCGGTGCAGTTCTGGGACGGCCGCGCGCCGTCGCTCGAGGAGCAGGCGAAGGGGCCGCCGGTGAACCCGATCGAGATGGGCATGGCGAACCTCGATGCCGTGATCGACCGGGTCCGGCACATTCCCGGCTACCGCCCCTACTTCGAGAAGGCCTTCGGCGCGGGCGAAGTCGTGACGATGGACAACGCCGCGAAGGCCATCGCCGCCTACGAGCGCACGCTGATCACGCCGGGCAGCCCGTACGACCGCTTTGCGAAGGGCGACAAGAAGGCGCTCACCGAGCAGCAGGTGCGTGGCCTGGAGACCTTCGCCGCCGTGGGTTGCACGAGCTGCCACCAGGGCCCGGCCTTCAACGGACCGGCGCTGCCGGCCGGCACGGGCTTCTTCATGAAGTTCCCGACTTATCCGGACAGCCCGTACGTCGCGAAATACAAGCTCACGGACGATCCGGGACGACTCAACGCGACTCACGACGAAGCCGACCGCGGCATGTGGCGGGTACCGACCCTGCTCAACCTCGAGTACACGGCGCCCTACATGCACAACGGGGCGGTGAAGACGCTGCCCGAAGCCGTGCGGGTCATGGCCTCGACGCAGTTGAACAAGTCACTCACAGACGCCGAGGTCGGCGACATCGTGGCGTTCCTCGGCGCGCTGACCGGACCGTTCCCGCAGCAGACCATGCCGCGCCTGCCTCCGACTCCGGGTGACCTGCTGGAGTAGCCCGCGGATTTCCCACCCGGCGAGTATGCCCGCTGAGGGCGGCCTGCCTCGGCCGCCCTCAGCGAGTGCGCCCGGTGCCGAACTTCTCGCCGAAGAAATTCCCCTGTTTCCACGCCGGTCGCGCCGGATCGTTGCCGATCGCGAGCCCGATCCGATAGTTGACATGCGCGAGCTGCGCCGCCGCCGGCCAATGGATCGGCTCGTGAAGATCGTCGTTCGGCAGGTGGTAGCGGTGCGAGCGAAAGTCCTTGACCCTCGCCAGCCCGTCGCCGCCGTCGCGCAGCGTCACGCCCGACTTGAGGTAGATCGCCGGCACGCCTTCGCGCACGAACGGGTACTGGTCGCTGCGCACGAACACCACCTCCTCGGGCAGCGGATCGGGCGTCAGCGTGAGGCCGGCCTCGGCCACGGCACGCTTCGCCACCGACTCGAGCGTCGAGTGCTCGATGCCGATCGGGATCGCGTCGATCACGTCGCCGATGATGAGCGGCATGTCCATGTTGACGTTCGCCACCAGCGACTCGCCCGGCACCGTCGGCTGCGCGGCGAAGTGATAGGAGCCCAGCAGGCCCTTCTCCTCGGCCGTGAGTGCGATGAACAGCATCGAGCGCTTTGGAGGCTTCGGACCCGCCGCGAGCAGCCGCGCCGACTCCAGCATCGTGGCCACGCCCACCGCGTTGTCCTGCGCGCCGTTGTAGATCGAATCCCCGTCGTGGGGAGCGCCGAGCCCCAGGTGGTCGAGGTGGGCGGTGAAGACAATGTGCTCGCCCGCGAGTCGCGCATCGCTCCCGGGCAGCCGCGCGATCACGTTGCGACTCTCGATGCGTTCGAGCCGTGCTCGCGTCGCCAGCATCGCGTCGCCCGCGAGATCGAAGGCGCGCAGCTCGCCCTTCTCCAGTTGCTCGAACACCTCGGCCGCGGTGTGCGGTGATCCCGCGAAGATCGCTTCGGCCGCGTGGACGCTTGCGCTGACCCGCACCGGAAGGCCCGGGAAATCGTCCGCCGGCAAGCCCTGCGCGTCGATCCGGCGCATCGCCGACCGCTGCCAGTTCGGGGCATCGAGCGCCCAGGGGCGCCGCGCCTCGTTCTCGGGATCTCCGAGAAAGATGACGCCGGCCGCACCGCGTCGCTCGAGCTCGCGCAGCTTCTCGGTCGGGGACGCATGGAAGGCCCGCTGGTCGCTGGGGAAGCGCGCCGGCGCATTGTTGAGCGCCACGGCGATCTTGCCCTTCACCTCCACGCCGGCGAAGTCGTCGTGCTGCAGCTCGGGGGCATGGACGGCCTGGCCGACGAACACCATCGGCGCCGAAAGTGCCGCTGCTCCGGCCGTGAAGTTGATCGCAGGCAGGAACTCGGTCTCGAAGGCGAACTCCTGCGATCGTCCGTCGCGGGTGATGACGAAGCGCGCTCCCTCCCGCTCACGAACGCCGCGCACCATCGGGACGCGCTGGACGAACGAGCCGTCCTCACCGCCGGGCTCGAGCCCGATCAGGCGGTACTGGGCGGCCACGTACAGCGCGGCGAGATCGAAGCCGCGCGTGCCGGCCTCGCGCCCCTCGAGCAGGTCGTCGGCGAGGAAGCGCACGTCGGCCTCGATGCGAGCGGACGATCGCGTGATTTCGTCGGGCGACGGCGCGGTCGCGGCGGCGCCGCAATGCGTGGCGGCCAGGACTCCGCTGGTCGCGAGTGCAGTGAATCCGCACAGCCGCTTCATCCGACTTACCCCTGTGATGCTTCGACCCATGCAGTCCCCTCGAGATGTCCCGGTAGAATAGCGGCATGGCACTCAAAATCGATCCCTGGTCTTTCCCGGACCCAGAGCCTGTCCCCGACACAGGCGACGCAGGCAACACACTCGTGCTCGCCGGCGGCTGCTTCTGGTGCACCGAGGCGGTGTACGCCCAGCTCGACGGCGTGCTCTCGGTGCGCCCGGGCTACGCGGGCGGGGCCGCGGCGACGGCGAACTACGACGACGTCTGCACCGGCAGGACCGGCCACGCGGAAGCGATCGAGATCGTGTTCGACCCGGCCCGCGTCGCGCTCGGCCAGATCCTGAAGATCTTTTTCTCGATCGCTCACGACCCGACGCAGCTCAATCGGCAAGGCGCGGACGTGGGCACGCAGTACCGCTCGGCGATCTTCTACGCCAACGACGCGCAGCGGCACATCGCAGATCGCTACATCGAGCAGATCGAGGCGGCCCGGATCTTCGACGCGCCGCTCGCCACGACGCTCGAGCCGCTCGAGGCGTTCCACCCGGCCGAGGCACATCACCACGCCTACGCAGCGCGGAACCCGCAGCAACCCTACATACGTGCGGTGGCGACGCCCAAGGTCGAGAAGCTCCGCAAGGTCCATGGCGGCCTGCTCAAGGACGCCCCATGAGCCGCTTCGACCTCACGCCCGTCACGCCCGAAGAGCGCCGCCGCCTCGAGGCCACGCTCACCGCCGAGGAACGCCACGTGCTGCTCGAGCACGGCACCGAGCGGCCGTTCTGCGGCACGCTCGTGGACCAGAAGCAGCCGGGCATCTACAGCTGCCGGCTGTGCGGCCTGCCGCTGTTTCGCGCGACCGAGAAATTCGAGAGCGGCACGGGCTGGCCGAGCTTCACGACGCCCTACGACGACGCGCACCTGAAGTCCATCCGCGACACGAGCTATGGCATGGTGCGCACCGAGATCCGCTGCGCGCGCTGCGACAGCCACCAGGGCCACGTGTTTCCCGCCGGACCACCGCCCACCGGGCAGCGCTACTGCATCAACTCGGTCTCGCTCACCTTCACGCCGGACGGCGAGCCGCTGCCGGACGTGCTCGGTCGCGGCGGCTGACCGGGCATTTGCGCAGGTGAAATTGAATCGCGTGCGCTGTCATTAACGAGCGCTCGGCGTTGTCCACTATGGGACTTTCGAGCCGACTCGGATATTGTTTCCACGGGCGTTTCGTCGTGGAGCGAGCGCGGCCGCGCACGTACCGGCCCTGCGGCTCACTGAACTATTGTTGCAACAGGAGATTAACGAATGGGATTCTTCAGTAACATTCTCGAAAAGCTCGGCATCAAGAAGGCGAAGGCCGCCACGCCCCCGCCCCCGCCCGCCCAGGCCAAGTTTCCGCCACAGGCTCCGGCCGCTCCGCCGCCCCCTCCACCCCCGGTGGAGATCCCCATGGTGGACGTGGTTGCGAAGCTCGAATCGCTGGCGGCCGCGAACCCGCAGAAGCTCAACTGGAAGACTTCGATCGTGGACCTGCTGAAGCTGCTCGACATCGACAGCAGCTTCAGCGCCCGCAAGGAGCTCGCGGTCGAGCTCGGCTGCCCGCCCGATCTGATGGGCGACTCGGCCAAGATGAACATGTGGCTGCACAAGAAGGTACTCAAGGAAATTGCCGAGAATGGCGGCAACATCCCGAAGGAGCTGCTCGACTGAGCCGCGGCAACCCGTCGCATCGCTGCGGCTGGAAAGACGAGCCGGACTCAGGTCCGGCTCGTTTTTTTTCGACTCCAGATCAGGGCGTAAAGCGCGGCATTGACCGCGATCACAAGGATCCCGAGCGCGAGCTGCACACCGCGCGTCAGTCCCTCCGGGTAGAGTGCTGCGAGCAGGTAGTGCTCGACGAAGCCGCCGCCGTAGCCCTGTTCGCCCGCGAGCCGCCGCCAGTGATTCTCGAGCGGCGTGAGCGGGCACAGGCCCCCCATGAACTCGATGCCGGCGCCCCAGAGCACGACGGGCAGGTGGACCCACGCGACCCGGGGCCAGCGCAGCACCGCGAGGCCGCCCAGCACCACGAAGGCGACGAAGGCCGCGTGGGCGACGAGGACGAGGTCCGCGAGCAGCCGGTAGGTCACCGGATTGCAGGGTGCCGATCAGCGCCGCGTGTTGCGGCCTGTCGACATGACGCGGAGGCTCAGGACCCCTTCTTGAAGAGGCCCAGCTTCTGCAGGATGAAGATCAGCAGGGCAGCGCCGATGATCGCCACGACGAAGCGCAGGATGCCACCCGACGGCGCCAGCCCCAGCAGGCCGACGGTCCAGAAGCCGAGCGCCGAGCCCACGACACCCACGAGCACGTTGGCGACGAGGCCCATCTGGGCGTTGGTCTTCATGAAGATACTGGCGAGCCAGCCGACGATGCCACCGATGATCAAGCTCACGATCAAGCCCATGGTGTTCTCCTCGTAGTGAAACCCGAATCGCAGGACCGGAATTCCGGCCGTGCCGCGCCGGGAGTACGGTATCAGATAGACGCAGGCCGTCGCTATCGGCGCGGGCCCGCCGCTGTCGGCGCGTTCGCTAGCGCCTGCGGGCGAGCCAGCGGTCGAGCTGGCCGGCGAACGCCTGCCGGTCGGCCTGGTTCAGCGCCGGCGGTCCGCCGGTCACCATGCCGCTCGCGCGCATCGTGTCCATGAAATCGCGCATGGTGAGCAGTGCGCGGATCGTGTCGGCCGAGTACATCTCGCCACGCGGATTCAGCGCCTGTGCGCCGCGCGCGATCACGTCGGCGGCGAGCGGGATGTCGGCCGTGACGACCAGGTCGCCAGGCACGACGCGCTTGACGATCTCCTGGTCGGCAACGTCGAAGCCGCCCTGTACCTGCAGCAGGCGCACGTTGGGGAGCCGCGGCACCGCCATGGCGTGATTCGCGACGAGCGTCAACTCGACGCCGGTGCGCTCGGCCGCCTTGAAGAGAATCTCCTTGACCGGGCGCGGACAGGCGTCGGCATCGACCCAGATGGACATCGGTGGATCGTGCGCCGCCAGTACCGTCAGCCGATCGTGTCCGGCTCGGACTTCGGCAACTCGAACTCGCCGCTGGCCCCGAACCGGTGGGTGTTGAACATGCCGCCGTTCAGCTTGCCGCTCATCTCGTAGCGGATCGTGTCCACGGGCTGGCCGTCGAGCACGCCCATGACCTGCCGCACCATGCGCAGGACCGAGACGGTCACCGGCACGGCGACCACGACCTCGCCGAATCCCGGCAGGGTGCCGGCCTCGCTGCTGACACCGGTCGCGAAGGTCTTGCCCTGCACGTCGAGCTCGACGTACACGCCCGAGAAGTCGATGGGCGCCTGGTTGGGGTTCTGCGCCCGCAGCTTGACCAGCATGCGCAGTTCCATGCCCTCGCCCGGGATGGACTCGATGCCCGCCACGGTGACCTGCAGCGGGTCCTTGCTCGGGAGACTGGCACAGGCGCTGAGCAGCAGTGCGGCCAGGGCAATCATCAGGGTTCGTCGCTTCATCGTCGGGGCTCCGGTATCAGGTCGGGTTTCGCGTCGCCGTCAGCCCAGCGGCTCGAATCGCGCGGTGAAGTGCCGCAGCTGCGGCGGCTGGGAGACGATGCGCAGTCCGCGCAGTGAATCGCGCCGCCGAACGACTTCCTCGAACACCTCGACGAGGTAGTCGGCGTGCGACTGCGTGTACACGCGCCGCGGCATGGCGAGCCGCACGAGGTCCATGTCGGCCGGCACCTCGGTCCCGTCGGGCTTCTGGCCGAACATTACGGTACCGATTTCGCAGGCACGGATGCCGCCGAGTTCATAGAGCGACACGGCCAGCGACTGGCCGGGGTACTCGAGCGGCGGGATGTGCGGCAGGAAGCGTCGCGCGTCCACGAACACCGCGTGGCCGCCGACGGGATGCACCATCGGCACGCCCAGCGCCGCGAGCTTCTCGCCGATGTACTCGTTGGTGCGCACGCGGTAGCGCAGGTACTGCTCGTCCACGATCTCGCCGAGACCCACGGCGATTGCGTCGAGGTCGCGGCCGGCGAGGCCGCCGTAGGTCGGGAAGCCCTCGGTGAGGATCAGCCGGTTGCGCGCGGCAGCGGCGAGCGTGTCGTCATTCACGGCCAGCCAGCCGCCGATGTTGGCGAAGGCGTCCTTCTTGGCGCTCATGGTCATGCCGTCGGCCACGGCGAACATGTCGCGGACGATGTCCTTGACGCTGCGCGAGCCCTGCCCGGGTTCGCGGCACTTGATGAACCAGGCGTTCTCGGCGAACCGGCAGCCGTCGATGATCAGCGGCTTGCCGTGGCGCCGCGCGATCCCGGCCGTGGCGCGGATGTTCTCGAGGCTCACGGGCTGGCCGCCGCCCGCGTTGTTGGTGACGGTCAGCATCACGACCGGAATGCGGTCACCCGACTCGAGCAGCAGCCGCTCCAGCCGCACGAGATCGACGTTGCCCTTGAACGGATGCAGGTCGTCCGGGTCGTGGGCCTCCCGGATGACGAGGTCCACCGCCTCCGCGCCGGTCGCCTCGATGTTGCCGCGCGTGGTGTCAAAGTGGGTGTTCGACGGGATCACCTTGCCGGATCCGCCGACGATCGAGAACAGGATGGCCTCCGCGGCACGCCCTTGGTGCGTCGGGATGACGTGGCGGAACGGCATCAGCTCGCGCACCGCCGCCTCGAAGCGATAGAAGGACGGTGAGCCCGCGTACGACTCGTCGCCGCGCATCACCGCAGACCACTGCTCGGCGCTCATCGCGCTCGTGCCGGAGTCGGTGAGCAGGTCGATGATGACGTCGTCGGAGTGCAGGCCGAACAGGTTCCAACCGGCGCCGGCCAGGAGCGTGCGGCGCTCCTCGGGCGTGGTGAGCCGAATCGGCTCGACGACCTTGATGCGAAACGGCTCGATGATGGTCTTCATGGCCGGCATCCTATCAACCTGCCGCCCAAGCGATCGTCTTTCACTATTGCTTCCAGCGATTCAATCAATTGGCCCTACCGGGGCCCGACCGGCATGATGCCGCCCATCGGATTGCATCCCTCATCTCTCAACCCAGCTCCCGGAGACAAAGACATGACCTCGATCATCAATACGACCGTCAAGCCCTTCAAGGCGACCGCCTTCCACAACGGCGAATTCGTCCAAGTGTCGGACGCCGATCTGAAGGGTCAGTGGTCGGTGTTCTTCTTCTACCCCGCCGACTTCACCTTCGTCTGCCCGACCGAGCTCGGCGACGTGGCCGATCTCTACAAGGAGTTCCAGAAGATCGGCGTCGAGATCTACAGCGTCTCGACCGACACCCACTTCACGCACAAGGCCTGGCACGACGCGTCGGACACGATCAAGAAGATCGAGTACCCGATGGTCGGCGACCCGACCCATGCGATCAGCCGCAACTTCGGCGTGCTGATCGAGGACGAAGGCCTGGCGCTGCGCGGCACCTTCGTGGTGAACCCGGAGGGCGTGATCAAGGTCGCCGAGGTCAACGACCTCGGCATCGGCCGCGACGCCAAGGAACTGCTCCGCAAGGTGCAGGCCGCCCAGTACGTTGCCGCCCACCCGGGCGAGGTTTGCCCCGCCAAGTGGACGCCGGGCGCCAAGACGCTGGCCCCGTCGCTCGACCTGGTCGGCAAGATCTGACGACCTCCTCCCGGCGTCGCCGGATCGTAGACAGGGAGGGGGGCTCTCCCCCGACCCTCCTCCCTTCCCCTGCCCCCGCCCACCCTGTGGGCGGGGGACTTTGCGAAAAGTGGTGAACTGAAAATGCTCGACGCCAACCTCAAGCAGCAGCTGCAGGGCTACCTCGCGCGCATGACCCAGCCGATCGAGATCGTCGCAACGCTCGACGGCAGCGAAGCCGCAGCCGAAATGCGCGCGTTGCTGGAGGACGTCGCGTCTCTCTCGACCCTGATCACGCTTAAGGCACGCGACGCCGACGGCACCGTTCGCGCGCCCTCTTTCAGCGTGAGGCGTGTCGGATCCGAGATGGGAATCCGCTTCGCCGGCATCCCGATGGGTCACGAGTTCACCTCGCTGGTGCTCGCGCTGCTGCAGGCTGGCGGCCACCCGCCGAAGGCCGACGCCGCGGTGATCGAGCAGATCGAGGCGCTCGACGCCGACCTCGACTTCGAGGTGTACATCTCTTTGTCCTGCCAGAACTGCCCGGACGTCGTTCAGGCGCTGAACCTAATGGCTGTGCTCAACCCGCGCGTGCGCGCGACGATGATCGACGGGGCGCTGTTCCAGGCGGAAGTGGAAGGCAAGCAAATCATGGCCGTGCCCACCGTGCACTTGAACGGGCAGCCGTTCGGCCAGGGTCGCATGTCGGTCGAGGAAATTCTCGCCAAGCTCGACACCAACGCGGGTGCGCGCCAGGCCGCCGCAATCGACGGAAAGGCCCCGTTCGACATGCTGATCGTGGGCGGCGGCCCGGCCGGCGCCTCGGCGGCGATCTACGCGGCGCGCAAGGGCATCCGTACCGGCGTCGTCACCGAGCGCTTCGGCGGCCAGGTGCTCGACACCTTAGGAATAGAGAACTTCATCTCCGTCACCGAGACCGAGGGCCCGAAGCTCGCCGCCCAGCTCGAGAACCACGTCAAGACCTACGACGTCGACATCATGAATCTGCAGCGTGCAGAGGAGCTGAACCGGGACGATGAGACCGGGCTGCTGAGCGTGAAGCTCGCCAGCGGCCCGACGCTCAGGAGCCGCAGCGTGATCCTCTCGACCGGCGCCCGCTGGCGCGAGATGAACGTGCCCGGCGAGCGTGAGTACCGCGGTCGCGGCGTCGCCTACTGCCCGCACTGCGACGGCCCGCTCTTCAAGGGCAAGCGCGTCGCGGTCATCGGCGGCGGCAACTCCGGCGTCGAGGCCGCGATCGACCTCGCGGGCATCGTCGGCCACGTCACGCTGATCGAGTTCGACGGCCAGCTGCGCGCCGACGAGGTGCTGCAGCGCAAGCTGCGCAGCCTGCCGAACGTGCGCGTGATCGTCTCGGCGCAGACCACCGAGGTGCACGGAGCCGGCGGCAAGGTGAACGCACTGAGCTACCGCAACCGGGTCACGAACGAGACGCACCGCGTCGAGCTCGAAGGCGTGTTCGTGCAGATCGGCCTGCTGCCCAACACCGAGTGGCTGAAGGGCACGATCGCCCTCAGCCCGCGCGGCGAGATCGAGGTGGGCGCGCGCGGCCAGACCTCGCTGCCCGGCGTGTTCGCCGCCGGGGACGCGACGACCGTGCCGTACAAGCAGATCATCATCGCGATGGGCGAGGGTTCGAAAGCCGCGCTCGGGGCCTTCGACCACCTGATCCGCGCGTCGGCGCCGGCGGCCACCGCGGCCCCGGCGACCCGCGCCGCTCCATCGGCGAAGATCGAGGAGGCGGTGGCAGCCTGATCCGGCGGGGAGCCGCAGTCTCGGCATTCCGTGATGCGGCTCTCGTTCGGACTGCCTAGACTTCGGGTACTTTCGTCCCGACCGTCCGCCCGGCGGCGGTCGCGTTTAACCTCGAATCACGGAGTAGCCGTCATGAAGCGCACGATCGCCCTGCTTGGCCTCGCGGCCCTGGTCAGCACCCCGGCCGTTGCCGCCGAGCGGGGCTTCTACGTCGGCCTCGACGCCGGACAGTATTCCTACGACCTCGATCAGCGCGGCATAGACCGGTTGGTCGTGGGAACGATCGAGGACGTCGGCCTCGACGTGGTGGACGGCAGCTCCGACACCAGCGAAGACGGCTTCACCTACGGCATCATCCTCGGCTACCAGATCCTGCCTTACCTCGCCGTCGAGGCGGCGTACGTGGACCTCGGCGAGGCGGAGTACCGCGGCAATGGCGTGGTGAGCGACAGTACCACCACCGCCGCATTGAACGCACAGATCACAGCGGAAAGCTCGGGCCCGACGTTGTCGGTACTCGGCGTTCTGCCCGTGTTCGATTCCGGCTGGGACGTGTATGGCCGCGCCGGCGTGTACTTCGCCGGCAACGACGCCGCTGCTGCGATCTCGATCGACGGGGTGTCCGAGCAGGCGAGCGATTCGTCCAACTCGACGGAATTCCTCTGGGGCGTGGGCGCCGGCTACACGCGCGGCGACTGGACCCTGCGACTCGACTTCCAGCAGTTCACCGACGTGGGCGATTCCGACACGACCGGCGACGTCAACGTGAACCGCATCGTGCTCGGAGCCGTTTACCGCTACTGACCCGACGGCGAGCGGCCTGACACCGGCGCGCCGGGCAGGTACGCTTCGCCGATGACCACACCAACGATCCTGGCCCGCGCCGCCGGCGCGGGCCTCCTCGCCCTGCTCGCCGGCTGCGCCGGCACCCCCGACCCCGCGACCGCTCCGGCCACGCCGGTCTTCTCCGAGGCCCGCTACCGCGCGCACGTCGAGCGCCTCGCGTCCGACGAGTTCGCCGGACGCGCACCGCGCACGCCGGGAGAGATGCGGACGATCGAGTACATCGAGCAGGAATTCCGCAAGGCCGGGCTCGAGCCCGGCGCGGATGGCAGCTTCCTGCAGCCCGTGCCGTTGGTCGAGATCACCACCCAAGCCGACGCCACGATGGACCTGCGCAGCCCAGGTGGCGCGCTCGGCCTGCTCTACGCCGATGAAATGGTGGTGTGGACCCGGCGCCCCGTGCCCGAATCGCGGGTCAGGGATGCCGAGGTCGTCTTCGCCGGCTACGGCATCGTTGCGCCCGAGTACGGCTGGGACGACTACGCCGGGCTCGACGTGCGCGGCAAGGTCGTCCTGGTGCTGGTCAACGACCCGGGCTTCGCCACGCAGGACCCGGCGCTCTTCCGCGGCAACACCATGACCTACTACGGCCGCTGGACCTACAAGTTCGAGGAGGCGTTCCGCCAGGGCGCCGCCGCATTGTTCGTGATCCACGAGACGGCACCGGCCGCCTACCCCTGGGCGGTGGTGCGCAACGGGGCGGCGCAGCCGCAGTTCGACCTCGTGCTCGAGGACCCGGCCTCGCAGCGACTCGCGCTCGAGGGCTGGCTGACCCACGAGGCCGCGGGCCGCGTGCTCGCGCTCGCAGGCGAGGACTACGCGGCGCTGAAGGCCGCCGCGGCGAAGCGTGCCTTCCGCGGCAAGGCGCTCGGCGTGACCGCGAGCGTCGGCGTGCGCAACGACGTCGAGCGCGGGCAGTCGTACAACGTCGTCGGCATGGTCCGCGGCAGCGAGCGCCCGGATGAAGTATTCGTGTACACCGCCCACTGGGACCACCTCGGCACGCTTCCGTCCGCCGAGGACGGAGCCGACGCGATCTTCAACGGAGCCTCGGACAACGCCACGGGCGTGGCCGCACTCATCGAGATTGGCCGTGCGTTCGCGGAAGCGCGGCCGCGACCGAAGCGCTCGCTGATGCTGGTCGCGGTCACGGCGGAGGAGTCCGGCCTGCTCGGCAGCGAGCACTTCGCGGCGAATCCCCCGGTGCCGGTCGCGCAGATGGCCGGCGGGCTCAACATGGACAACCTCTCGCCCCTCGGCGAGGCGCGCGACCTCGTGGTGATCGGCTACGACGCCTCACAGCTCGACGACTGCCTGCGCCGCGCGGCGGTGAAGCAGGACCGCGTGCTCGCCCGCGAGCCCACGCCGGAGAAAGGCCTCTACTACCGCTCGGACCACTTCAATCTCGCCAAGCAGGGCGTGCCGATGATCTACCCCAAGGCGGGCGTGGACCTGCGCGAAGGCGGCGTGGCCGCGGGCCGCGCCTGGCTCGACGAGTACGTCGCGAAGCACTACCACAAGCCTTCGGACGAGTACGATCCCGGCTGGGACGTGAGCGGTACGCTGCAGGACCTGGCCGCCTACTACGACGTCGGCCTCGCGGTCGCGAACAGCGAGGAATGGCCGAACTGGCGCGAGGGCAACGAGTTCCGCGCGATTCGCGATAGGAGCCGGGACGGGCCAAAACGCTGACCGCGCGGCCGCCGCGGAAGCAGGGAGAGATCCGATGACCGACGGTCTGCTGGCCCGCGCCCGGGCTGATCTCCGCCCCGCCTTGCGTGCGGCGCTCGCATTCCACCTGCTGCTGCAACTGCTCGGCTTCGCGATCCTCACGCCCCTCGCGACCTGGGTCGGACGCCGCCTGGTGCTCGCCGCCGGCGAGCCGGTGATCAGCAACTTCGACATCGCGGGATTCGTGCTCTCGCCAACTGGTGCGGCCTTCGTGCTGGTGATCGCGGCCCTGACCATTGCGCTGCTGCTGGCGGAGTTCACGGGCCACAGCTACATCGCCGGTCACGCGATTGCCCGTCGTCCCGTCACCGCCACGTCAACCATCGGATTCGTGGTGCGCCGGCTGCCGACGCTGCTGCGGCTCTCGACGCGAGTATTCCTTCGGCTCGTGGTCCTCGCCCTGCCATTCTTCGCGGCGGCGGGCATCGTGTGGCTCACGCTGCTCCGCGGGCACGACATCAACTACTACCTCGCCGAGCATCCGCCGGAGTGGCGGCGCGCGCTGCTGATCGTCGCGTTGCTCGCGGCAGGCTACACCCTGCTCGCCGCCTGGCAGCTCGCACGCTGGCTGTTCGCGGTGCCGATCCTCGCTTTCGAGGGCACGTCTCCGTCGCAGTCCCTCACCCGCAGCACCCGCATGACCCGCCACCGGCTCGCGCGCATCCTGCCGCCGCTGCTGCTGTGGTGGATCGGGGTGACGGCCGTGGCGATCGCCATCACGTGGGCCTGCCGGCACGTGTCGGACGCCGGGCTCGACTGGGCCGGCATCGACGTACACCGGGTGCTGCCACTCGTCGCCCTGTACCTGGCCGTAGCCACGATCGGCGGCTTCCTCTACGGCGGCATCCTGCTCGCCGGCCACCAGTTCCTCGTGACCCGCCTGTACGCCGAGTTGCGCGACCCGGCCACTCGGCAGGTACTTGAGATCCCGAGAGACGACGAGCAAGGCGCGCGGCTCATCGCACGGCCGGCGGTCGTCGTCGCGCTGGCGGTGGTCGTCGGGGCGCTGGCCGCGGCCGCGCTCCTCGCCTCCCGGCTCGACCTGACGCAGGACGTCGCGATCACCGCACACCGCGGCGCCAAGATCGCAACGCCGGAAAACACTCTGGCAGCGCTCCGCAAGGCGATGGACGCCGGGGCGACCTATGCGGAACTCGACGTGCAGCACACGCGCGACCGCGTGCTGGTGGTCGTCCACGACGGCGACCTGATGCGGATGGGCGACGACCCGCGCAAGGTGAGCGAGCTGACCGCGGCGGAGATCGCGACGATCGACATCGGGCGCAAGTACCACGCGCAGTTCACGGGCGAGTACCCGCCGACGCTCGCAGACGTGATCGACCTCGTGCGCGGCCGCATGCGCATCAACATCGAGCTCAAGTACAACGTGCCCGACCCCGGGCTCGCGCCGGCCGTCGTGGAGCTGCTGCGCCGCCACGACTTTCTCGATGAGGTCGTGATCACCTCGCTCGACTACGCGGCGCTGAAGCAGGTTGAGAGCCTCGAGCCGCGCCTCAGGACCGGCCACATCGTCACCGCCGCCGTCGGCAACGTGGTGCGGACGGAGGCCGACTTCCTGAGCCTCAATGCGGCCCAGGCGACGCCCTCGCTCATCCGCCGCGCGCACGCGGCGGGCAAGGAGGTGCACGTCTGGACGGTGAACGAGCCCGAGCTGATGCTGCGCATGATCGAGCGTGGCGTGGACAACGTGATCACCGACGACCCGGCGCTGCTGGTGCGGGTGATGCAGGAGCGCAGGGGGCTCACCCGGGCGGAAATCCTCGGGCTGCGGCTGCGCGTGCTGTTCAGCCGCGCGCCGCGGGCGCTCTCCGACCCGGCGGTGGTCGAGCCGCTGTAGGCAAGCGCCGGGGGCCGCCGGCCGGTATGATCGCCGCCCCTCCGCGCCCCCGGTGACCCGTGAAGACCCCGCCTGGCCTGCAGCCGTTGATCGACGACGGCGTGATCGACGAAGTCGTCCGTTCGCTCAAGAGCGGCAAGGAAGCCACCGTCTACCTCGTGCGCTCGGGCCCGCACCTGCGCTGCGCCAAGGTCTATCGCGACATGGCGCAGCGCAGCTTCCAGAAGCGCACCCAGTACCAGGAGGGCCGCGGCGTGCGCGGCAGCCGGCAGGCCCGCGCGATGGGCAAGAGCACGAGCTTCGGCCGCCGTGAGCAGGAGGCCGCCTGGAAGAACGCCGAGGTGGACGCGCTCTACCAACTCGTCGCCGCCGGCGTTCGCGTACCGAAGCCGCTCGGCTACTTCGATGGCGTGCTGATCATGGAACTCGTGGCCGACGCGGACGGCAATCCGGCACCCCGGCTCGGCGAAGTGGAGCTCTCGGCCGAGACGGCCCGCGAGTACCACGACGTGCTGATTCGCGACGTCGTTCGCATGCTGAGCCTCGGGCTCATCCACGGCGACCTGTCCGAGTTCAACGTGCTCGTCGCCCCCGACGGACCGGTGATCATCGACCTGCCGCAGGCGGTCAATGCCTCGGGTAACAACGCCGCGCGACCGCTGCTCGAACGCGACGTCAACAACCTGCGCTCCACGCTCGGCCGTTTTGCGCCGGAGCTGCTCGTCACCGAGTTCGCCCGCGAGATGTGGTCGCTGTTCGAGCAGGGAGAGTTGCGGCCGGACAGCACGCTCACGGGCGTGTTCGCGCTCGAGGAGACCGTCGTCGATCCGAACGACGTGATGCTCGTCATCGACGACGCGCGCGAGGAAGAGATCCAGCGCCAGCTTCGCCTGGCCGGCTAACGCAAGCCCGGCACCACATAGCCGACGGATGCACCGGGCCCGACGGGCAGATCGAGGACCACCCAGCCCACGGTCATCACGAGGCCGGCCACCAGGAACGACAGGGAATACGGCAGCATCGCGGCGATCAGGCTGCCCATGCCGAAGCCGGGCACCCAGCGCTGACAGAAGACCAGCACCAGCGGGAAATACACGAGAAGTGGCGTGATCGGATTGGTGACGCTGTCGCCCATGCGGTAGGCCGCCGTGGTCATCTCGGGCGAGATCCCGAGCAGCATCAGCATGGGCACCAGCACCGGGGCGAGCATGGCCCACTTCGCGCTGGCCGAGCCGATCGCAAGGTTGATGGTCGCGGCAAGGAGGACGAGCGCGCCGACGAGCGCCGGCGCCGGCAGGCCCACGTGGACCAGCGCGGCGGCCCCGTTGATGGCCGTGATGACGCCGAGATTCGACCAGTTGAACATCGCCACGAAGTGCGCGGCGACGAAGGCCATGACGATGTAGTAGGCCATGCTCGCCATGCCGTCGCTGACCATGCGGATCTCGTCGCGGTGGTGACGGTTCACGCCCGCGGCGCGTCCGTAGGCGATGCCCGTGACCAGGAACAGCAGGAAGAAGCCGGCCACCAGCGACTCGAAGAACGGCTGCAGCGCCTGCGTGGCGCGGCCTTCTGCGGCGGCGGCTTCGTCGAACAGCGGCGCGCCGCCAGGGCCGGACCACAGCGCCGGCCACGAGAGCACCCCGAACAGCACCACCACCACCAGCGCCGAGAATCCGGCCGCGCGCAGCCCGCGCCGCTCGGCGTCGGTGAGCTCCGCGCCCACGGCCGCCACCGGCGCCTCGGCCGTCGGCGTCCAGGTTCCGAAGCGCGGTGCCACGACGCGCTCAGTGACGAACCAGCCGATCGGAACGATGACGAAGGTCATCGCGGCGATGAAGTACCAGTTGCCGGTGACCGTCATCTTCCAGTCCGGCACCAGCAGTTGTGCGGCCACCTCGGTAATGCCGAGCAGCAGGGCGTCGAACTGGCCCGGCAGCAGGTTGGCGGAGTAACCGCCGGCGACGCCCGCGAACGAGGCGGCGATGCCGACGATCGGGTGGCGTCCGGCGGCCGCGAACAACGCCCCGGCGAGCGGGATCATCACCACGAACGCCGCGTCCGAGGCCTGGTTGGCCATCACCGACACGAAGATCACGATGGGCGTCAGCAGCGACCTCGGCGCGAGGCCCACGCCGGTACGCATCGCCGCGCCGGCGAGGCCCGTGCGCTCGGCGATGCCCGCGCCGAGCATCACCAGGAGCACGTATCCCAGCGGTGCGAAGTTCATCAGCGTGCGCGGCATCTCGACGAACAGGCGCGTGAGGTTGCCGCTCGCGAGCAGGCTGCTCGCCTCGATGGTCTTCTGGCTGACGGGGTTGACGGCTTGCCAGCCCGCGGCCGCGCCGATCACGCTAAGCACGATCACCGCGGCGATCAGCCACAGGAAGATCAGCACCGGGTCCGGCAGCCGGTTGCCGGCGCGCTCGATGGCGTCGAGCAGGCGGCGCCCGCGCGGCGTTCCGCCGGATCGCACGGACGCGTCCGGCGTCGCGGGCGGCGAGGTCAAGGCCTGTCGCCGGGCGGCGGGCTCGCGAGCCACGCCTCGGCGATGCGCACCCAAGCACTACCACCGAGCGGGATCAGCTCGTCGTTGAAGTCATAGCTCGGGTTGTGAAGCATGCACGGCCCGAGGCCGTGGCCGCCGTCGCGGTGCGCGCCGTCGCCGTTGCCGATCAGGAAATAGCAGCCCGACTTCGCCTGCAGGAAGAAGCTGAAGTCCTCGGCGCCCATGGTAGGGCGGAAGTCGAGCACGTTCTGCGGGCCGACCACCTCGCCGAGCACGCGACGGATGAAGTCGGTCTCGGCCACGTGGTTGACGGTCGCGGGGTACTGGCGGCGGAATGAGAACTCGCACACGGCGTCGAACGCCGCGCAGGTCGCCTCGGCGATCGTCTTCATACGCCGCTCGATGAGCTGCAGCACCTCCTCCGTGAAGGTTCGCACCGTGCCCTCGAGCACGCAGTCGTCCGGCACGACGTTCACCGCCTCGCCGGCGTGGATCTTGGTCACCGAGATCACGCCGGTGTCGAGCGGGTGCATGTTGCGCGTGAGGATGGTCTGGAAGGCCTGCACCATCTGGCAGGCAACGGGCACAGGGTCGACGCCGTTGTGCGGCATGGCGGCGTGAGCGCCCTTGCCGCGGATCGTCACCTTGAACTCGTTGCTCGAGGCGAACGTCGGGCCCGCGCAGAGCGCGAACTGCCCCACGGCGAGGCCCGGCCAGTTGTGCGCGCCGAACATCGCCTCCATCGGGAAGCGCTCGAACAACCCGTCCTTGATCATTTCGCGTGCGCCGCCACCGCCCTCCTCGGCCGGCTGGAACACGAGATACACCGTGCCGTCGAAGTTGCGGTGACTCGCGAGGTGCTTGGCGGCCGCGAGCAGCATCGCCGTGTGGCCGTCGTGCCCGCAGGCGTGCATCCGGCCGGCGTGCCGGCTCGCGTGGGCGAAGCGGTTGTGCTCGGTCATGGGCAGCGCGTCGATGTCGGCGCGCAGGCCGACGGCGCGGTTCGAGCTGCCGTTCTTCACGATGCCCACGACGCCGGTCGTGCCGAGCCCGCGGTGGACCGGGATTCCCCAGCCTTCGAGCGTCCGCGCGATGACGTCCGAGGTGCGCTTTTCCTCGAAGCACAGTTCCGGATGGGCGTGGAGGTCGCGTCGCACGCTGGCGATGGCCGCGGCGTCGGCGAGAATCGATTCGATCATGCGCATGCGGGTGGCCTTCCAGGGCAGGGAGGATTGCGGGTCGGGGCGGGTCGGGATCGCGCGGCGCGCGGGGCCTCCGGCCGATCCTGCCTGATCGCGTGTCGCGCCGGCAATGGCCGCAGGCAGCGACCGGACGCGATCGGACGCCGGCGGACGCTACCGCACCAGGATCCAGTCCTGGAGCCACACGCCGTCGCGGCTCAAGTCCGGGCAGCGCGCCGCGATGAAGGCTCGCTGGTTCTCGATGTGCGACGGAGCGGTCCGGGCGGTCGGACGCTGCATGTTCTCCAGCTTTTCGCGGGCCTCGCGGCAGTCCGGTCCGAGCGCCCGGAACAGCTCATCCGCGCGCCGCCGCTGTGAGTCGAGCACGGCGGGATCGTCGCTGCAGTTGTCGTCGCGCTCGCGAGACAACCGCTCGATCTCCGCCGGACGATCGCGGTCGTGCAGGTACGTCCGGTCCGTGCCCGGCCCCGGCTTGTAGACGCGCCAGCCCCCGGCGAGCACCTGCAGCTGGTACAGGGCGTCCACGCAGCGGCCGTCGTCGCCGGCGGCAGCTGCGACCTCGGGCACGGTCGCGGACGGTGTCGGTTCGGCGGGCAACGTTTCCGCAGTGACGGGTGGCGGTGCCTGCTGCTCCACCGGGGCCGGTGCATGCGGCGCGGCGACGATCTCGTACGCCGTGCCGGCCGGCGGCGCGGTGTCCGTGTAGTGCAGTTGCCCCTGCTCGTCGATCCACTTGTAGGTCGTGCCCAGGAGCAGCGGGACCAGCAGGATCAGCGTCAGCGTGATTGACGCGGCATGGCGTGACTTGCGCATGGCAACCCTCCATCGCGATCCGATGCGGCCAGTATTCGAGCGGCACGAGTGCGGCCGCAATACGGCCCAACCGAGGGACAGGCTCCGCCGCACCGGCCGGCCCACCAATCGACGGCCCGCTTCTTGCGCCACCTCTCAGTTTTGCCGCGCAATCATTCTCCTTATGTCACTCCTGCACTTAGGCTCCGCAGGTGCAATTGCCATGAGTCCCGATGGATCCCTCGACCGGCCCATCCCGTTCGGGCGCCCGAGCGCAGCCCCGCGCAGCGAAGCGCAGATCGCTGCGGGCGACCTATGAGGCGTTGACGTTCGCGGAGCGCTTCCGCCTGAACGCGGCCGCGGCCGTGGTGGCCGCCGTGCTGGCCTTCCAGGTCGTCGGCGCCCTGTGGGACACGCGACGTGCCCGCGAGGACGCGCTCGATCTCGCCGGGTCGCGGGTCAGCTCGATGGCCGTACGTCTCGAGCAGGCCGGTGGCGGTGCGCTCGACGACCTGTCCGGATACCCGGAACTCCTGTCGGCCTCCTTCAGCCTCGAGAGCGGCGAGGTCCTGCAGCGCTACGTCCGCAGCGACCGCGCGGGTCGTGGCGTGCCCGTCTGGAACTCACGCCCGCCCGGCTGGTGGTACGGGTTCCGCTCCTACCTCGCACTCGCACCGATCTACGTCGGCCGCACCGTGCCTTTGGGACCGGGCCTCTCCGGAAACGTGAGCGTGGTGGTGGACCATCGCCACGTCTGGAGAGCCGCCTGGGCGCGCCTCGTGCAGACGCCGGTCGCGCTGTTGTTTGCCCTGTTCGCCGTGTGGCTCGCGACCGCGGCGCTGCGTCGGCAACTCGAGGAGCTCATGGAGCCGCTGGTCGATTCGATCGCGGCCAACGCCGCGAAGCCCGGCGACCGGCGCGCTCGCCTGGACGTCGACGCGGGGATTGCCGCCATCGCAGCGCGCTTCCAGTCGATGAAGGAGCAGATGGCCCGTTACGAGCGCGACCTCGTGGAGACGCGCCATGCGGCCGGCCGCCGCATCCTCGAGCGCACCCGCGAGATCGAGGCGAAGCTGCGCAAGTCCGAGGCCGTGATGCGCTCGAAGGACGAATTCCTCGCCAACATGAGCCACGAGATCCGCACGCCGATGAACGGGGTGATGGGCATGGCGGAGCTGCTTTCGGGCACCGACCTCGACAAGCGCCAGCGGCGCTTCGTGGACTCGATGCGCGCCGCGGCCGAGACGATGATGCAGATCATCAACGACATCCTCGACGACTCCAAGATCGAGGCCGGCAAGATGGACCTGGTGCTCGAGCCTTTCGAGGTCCGCGAGCTCGTCGAGCAGGCGGCCCAGCTCTACGCCGGGCGCGCCGAGCGCAAGAAGCTCGAGATGATCTGCCGCATCGAGCCCACCGTGCCGAGCGTGGTGATGGGCGACCTGCTGCGGATCCGGCAGGTCCTCGGCAACCTGCTCTCGAACGCGGTGAAGTACACCGAGAGCGGCGAGGTGGAGCTGCGGGTCGGCGTCGACGACCTTCGCGACGGCCATTGCCGCCTGCACTTCAGCATCCGCGACACGGGGCCCGGCATCGCCGAGCCCGACCAGAGCGGCGTGTTCCAGGCCTTTGCTCAGCTCGGCGCCACGTCGCGCCTCGGCGGCACGGGACTCGGCCTCTCGATCGCCACCCGCCTGGTGAAACTGATGGGAGGCGAGAAGATCGACCTGCGCAGCGAGGTGGGCCGGGGCAGCACCTTCTCGTTCGTGCTCCCCTTCGAGGTCCGGGAGGCCGCGCCGGTGCCGAACGCCGCGAGCGACGAGTTCAGCGGCCTGCGCGTGCTCGTCGTGGACGACAACTCGACGAGCCTGCTGCTGCTCGACGAGATGATGTCCAACTGGTCGGCCGAGGTCACGCCGCTCAACCGCGCCACGGCGGCGATCGAGCGCCTGCGCGAGGCCGCCACGCGCGACCGGCCGTTCGACGTGGTGCTGCTCGACCACGGCCTGCCCGATGCCACGACGGAGCAGATCCTTCGTGCGATCCGGCTCGAGCCGGCCCTTTCGCAGACCTACGTCGTGCTGCTCAGCGCGCTCGCCTTCGACCCCTCGTTCGAGGGCGGCCGCGCCATCGCCCCGGACGCGAGCATCGGCAAGCCCGTGCGCCAGTTGCAACTGCACAACGCCCTCGCGGCGTCGCGGCAGCCGCGCACCCAGGCGGCCGTGCAGCCGCCCCCGGCCGAGAGCGAACCCACACCGGAGCCCCGCCGCACGGCGTCGCTCGGCCTGCGCGTGCTGGTCGCGGACGACAACGCCATCAATCGCGAGGTGGCCGTCGCGATGCTCGAGGTGCTCGGCTGCAGCGCGGTTCTCGCGGGCGACGGACACGCCGCCGTGGCCGAGGCGCAGCGGGAGCGCTTCGACGTCATCCTCATGGACTGCCAGATGCCCGGGATGGACGGCTACGCGGCGACGGCGGCGATCCGCGGCGACGAGCGGCGTCGCGGCGTCGCGGCCACGCCGATCGTCGCGCTCACCGCGAACGTGCTCGCGCGCGACCGCGATCGATGCCTGGCCGCCGGCATGAACGCCTTCCTCGGCAAGCCCTTCCAGGCGACGCAGCTCGCGGAACTGCTCGAGCCGATCGCCGCGGCACGCCGTGTCGCGCCGGCGGGCGAGCCCATCGCGAGGGCCGAATCGACGGCGGGCCCGCAGGCGCCCGCCGACTTGGGCCCGGTGTCGGAGGGACTGCCCGAACCCGAGCTTTCGCTGAGCGAGGCCGAGGTCGCAGTCGTCCTCGAGTCGCCCGCGACCGGCCAGGAGTCGGCGGTGCGGCTGATGGTGCTCGACCCGGAGCAGGTGCTCACCATCCGGGGACTCGGCAAGCCGCAGCTCTTCGAGCGCCTCTGCGAAGCGCTGTTCGCCTCGGCGAGCGAAGCGTTTGCACGCATCGAGATGGCACTGCGCGAGAACCGCCTCGAGGACCTCGCCGAGGCCGCACACGCCCTCAAGTCGCCGGTCGCCAGCCTCGGCGGCCGGCGGCTCGCCGAGATGCTCGAGCGCTGCGAGACCCTCGCACGCAGTGGCGGCGACGGCGCCGCGCTGCGGCGCATCGCCACCGGCCTCAAGCCCCACTACGCCGCACTGGTCGCCGCCCTGCAGGCCGAGATGCGCCGCGCCGCCGCCGGTTGAAAAGGATCCAACACATGAAACACAGCAAGACCACCACCATCCTGATGGCCGACGACGATCCTTCGCACCTGATGCTGACCGAGGCCGCCCTGGCCGGCGCCGGCTTCATGGTCCACACGGCTTCGGACGGCGAGGAAGCCGTGCGGCGGTTCGCCGAGCTGAACCCCGACTGCGTCGTACTCGACGTCCAGATGCCGAAGATGACCGGCATCGAGGCCTGTCGCGCCATCCGCCAGCAGGCGGGTAACCGGCTCGTCCCGGTGCTGATGCTGACCGGGCGCAACGACCTGACGGCCATCAGCGACGCGTATGCCTCGGGTGCCAGCGACTTCGCCCAGAAAGGGCTCAACCCCCGGCTGCTCGTCGAGCGCGTGCGCTTCCTGCTGCGGGATCGCGACCTGCGTGAGGAACTGCGATCGAGCCAGTCGAAACTGCTGCTTGCCCAGCGCATCGCCCGCGTCGGTCACTGGGAACTCACCGGGGACGGCCGCACCCTGAACCTGTCCCCGATGGTGGGAGAACTGCTGGGCCTCGATGCGGCCCGTCTCGACCGGTACGAGGAGTTCGTTGCGCTCCTCGACCCGGCCGATCGGGAAATCGTGCGGTCCTCGTTCGTCGCCTGTGCGACCGGCAACGGCGGGTTCGGCCTCGACCATCGCGTGCAGACCGTGGACGGCTCGACGGCCTGGCTGCACCAGGAGGCCGAGCTCGTGGAAGGCGCGGGTGGCGCGGACGGTGGCGTCGTGATCGTCACGCTGCAGGACCTGACGCGGCTGCACGCCGCGGAAGAATCCGTACGCCGGCTCTCGTACTTCGATACGACGACCGGTCTGCCCAACCGCCGCCACTTCTGCGAGGAAGCGGCGCGCGTGCTCGCCGCGAGCGAGGGCAGCACCGCCGCGGCCGTCGTGGCGTTTCGCGTGCACGCCTTCGATCGCATCGTGCAGGCCCAGGGCCGCGACTTCGGCGAGCGGCTCGTCGCCGAGGCGGGCAGGCGCGTCGAGGAGGCCCTCGGACACATCGCCCAGGGCCGTTCGATCCTGTGGAGCACCGGCCAGTCCCCGGTCTGCCGCACCGCGGACGGTGAGCTGGCCGTGCTGGTGCGCAGTCGCGAGGCCGCGGATCACGTCGCGACCGTGACCCGCGCCGTGCTCGAGTCGCTCTCGGCGAACGCGCTGCCGGCGGACTCTGGGTTCACGCCGGCGATCAGCGCCGGCGTCGCCCTGGCCGGCGCCGACGGCACGGACACCGCCGAGTTGCTCGGCAAGGCGCACGCGGCGGCCGAGACGGCCACCCTGCCGCGCACCTGCGCGTTCTTCTCGCCGATGCCGCAGGCTCGCCTGCGTCGCCGCCTGCAGATCGAGTCGGCGCTGCGCGCGGCCGTGGCGCGCGGCGAGCTGCAGCTCCAGTTCCAGCCTCGCGTGGCCGTGGACACCTTCGAGACGACCTGCATCGAGTGCGTCGTGCGGTGGGACCACCCGGAATTCGGATCGCTGCATCACGACGAGTTCGTCGCGATCGCGGAGGAGTCGGGTGTCGGCGAGGACATCGGCCGCTGGGCCATCGACGAGGCCTGCCGGCGGCTCGCCGGCTGGCGCGAGCACTACGAGCGAAAGTTCCTGGTGTCGGTCGGCCTCGGCGGACGCCTGCTGCGAGACCCGGGCCTCGCGCCTGCGGTCCGCAGCGCCCTCGAGCGTCATCGCCTGCCGCCCGCGGCCCTGCAGCTCGAGGTCTCCGAGGCGAGCCTGATCGACGCCCCCGACGCCGCGCGCGCCACGCTCGCGGAGCTGCACGGCTGCGGCGTGCGGATCGGCCTCGTGGACTTCGGCACCGGGCACTCCTCGCTGGGCCAGATCCGCCGTGTGCCGTTCGGCTCGATGAAGCTCAACCCGGCGCTGGTCGCCAACCTCTACATCGACCCGTGGACACAGGGCGTGACGGCCGCGGTGGTCGCGATGGCGCGCGCGATGAACATCCGTGCCGTGGCCGACCACATCGACGACGCGGCGACGCTCGACATGCTTCGTGCGCTCGGCTGCGATGAAGTCCAGGGACGTCACGTCGCCGTGCCCATGAAGGCGCGCGAGTTCGAGCACTGGGTCGAGACCGGCGGCGCCATGCACCTCGCACGGGACAGCGCTGCGGAGATCACCCGGGTGCTGCAGGGGATCGAAGTCTCGGATGACGACCTGACGATGACGGGATAGCCTCGGGGGTGTGAACTCCCCCTGGCTGCTCGCCGCGCTGTTCGTTGCCTGCCTGGCCGCCCTCGGGCTGCTCGTCCGCGCCGTGCTGGGCACGCTGCGCTCCGCCCGGCTCTGCGACGCGCCGCTGCTCGAGCGACAGGAAGTCGAATTCCCGGCCGCGGGCCGGGTGGTGCTGTGCATGGAAGGCCCGCGCTTCACGCCACGGTTCCGCAAGCTGGGCTACGAGCTGGGGCTGCCGGGCGGCGCCCTGGTCCCAAGTCGCCCCATCCTCTATCGCACCGTAACCTCGGGGCTCTCCATGGCGCGGGTGACGCTTCGGACGTTCGACCTGCCGTTCGCCGGGCGATACCAGCTCGCGATCCGCGGACTCGAGCCGCCGGACGTCGGTGCACCCCAGCACCGGATCGTGTTCATGCAGCCCCACCTCGCACGCAGCGTGATGCTGGTCGTGGGGATCACGCTCGCTTCTGTGCTCGCCATCGCCAGCCTGGTGTTCTTCCTGCTCGCCGTGATCCCGACGGCCGCCGCGATCGATCCCGGGTACGCCAGGGGCTACGTCGAGATCGACGGCGAGCGCGTCGAGCTGCGCAACGCGTTCGCTCACCTGCACCGCAACCCGGGCGGCCGGCTCCCGTTCACTCCCGAGCTGCGAATCGTGCTGGCGGACCGGGAGATCCCCCAGGCGTCGCTGGCGGGACTCGAGGCGCTGCCGGTTCTCGAGCTGGCGCGTACAGGCGAGGTTCGCGGCCTGCTGATAAGGCTCGATCCCGACGAGCCCGGCATCGTACACGTGACCCTGCTGGTTCAGACGCAGGCGGCGAACGACTCGCTCGTCACCCTCCACTACGGCAAGGCGGACGCCGGGGTCGTGCGGAGACTGAAGCTGTCACCGACGCGCGTGGGCGGGGCCGTTGCGTGCCCCACCACGCGGGAACTGAATTGCTCGGTTCAGTTCAGCGCGCCGGTGTTCAACGAGTGAGCACCAATGCTCCGACCCCACCGAGGAATCCCATGCTCGCCGCCCTGACTGTCCTGCTCGTCTATCAGCTCGTGGGCGAAATCCTGGTGGTTGCGTTGCGCCTGCCGGTGCCGGGCCCGGTCGTCGGCATGGCCCTGCTGTTCGCCTCGCTGATCCTGCGCGGTCGCGTGGCGGAGGATCTCGGCAGCACGGCGAACGGCCTGCTGCGCCACCTGTCGCTGCTGTTCGTGCCGGCCGGCGTCGGCGTGATGGCGCATCTGAACCGCCTCGCCAGCGAGTGGCTGCCGATCACGGTCTCGCTGGTGTTGAGCACGCTGCTCACCATCGCAGTGACGGCCCTCGTCATGCGCGCGCTGCTCGCCCGCCGCGGGCAGGAGCGCCGGCCGTGACCCCGCCGCTCGCCGAGCTCTGGGTCTATCTCTCGGCCACACCCCTGCTGTTCCTGACGCTCACCCTCGTGGTCTACCAGGGTGCGTACTGGCTCTACCGGCGCGCGGGCTTCCACCCGCTCCTGAACCCCGTTGCGATCTCGGTCGCGGTGCTGGTGGCCCTGCTCCGGCTGACCGGCACGCCGTACGAGACCTACTTCGGCGGTGCGCAATTCGTGCACTTCCTGCTCGGCCCGGCCACCGTGGCCCTGGCCGTGCCGCTGTACGCGCAGCTCGGCAAGCTCAGGCGTGCGCTCTGGCCGATCGTCGGGGCGCTGCTGGCGGGCGCCGTGACGGCGCTCGTGTCCGCGGTGGGCATCGCGTGGGCGCTCGGCGCGAGCGACCTCACCCTGCTGTCGATCGCGCCGAAGTCCGTGACGACCCCGATCGCCATGGGGATCGTCGAGCGTCTCGGCGGACTGCCCTCGCTGACGGCCGTGCTGGTGGTCTGCACGGGCATCATCGGCGCGGTCGCCGCGAAGTACGTGCTCGACGCGCTGCGCATCACCGACGACAGCGTTCGCGGCTTCGCGCTCGGCACGGCCGCGCACGGCATCGGCACCGCACGCGCTTTCCAGGAAAGCGAGGAAGCGGGCGCATTCTCTGGTCTCGCCATGGGGCTCTGCGGACTCGTCACGGCAGTGATCTTCCCGCTTGGGGTGTGGCTGGTGCGCGCGCTGCCCTGAAGCCAGGGACTGCGCCGACGAGGCGCCGGGCGGGCTTGGTATGATCGGCCAAACCGAGTAGCAAGCCCCGCACCCGATGTCACTCATCTCCCGCATTTTCGGAAAGCCCCCCGCCGCGGACGAGAACCCGGCCGACACCCGCTCGGAGGCCGCCACCGAGCCGCCGCCGCGGCCCGATCCCGAGGCGCG